>Ga0209745_1000813_pt1 | contig 18861 bp, 13 predicted proteins | sample BarGraNGADG00312_FD_184495 | JGI IMG/M metagenome (GOLD analysis project Ga0209745, IMG submission 184495) | Arctic peat soil microbial communities from Barrow, Alaska - Barrow Graham LP Ref core NGADG0004-312 (SPAdes) (version 2) | ecosystem: Environmental > Terrestrial > Soil > Wetlands > Peat...
GTAGTCTCCCAGCCGATACAGGTGCGGCGCGCCCGCGTCCCAGTACGGGATCCCGTCCGCCGCCGTGTGCTCGATGTAGAAGTCGCACGCGTCGCACGCCGCCTTCCGCATCATCGACTCCGTCGCTCGTCGTCCGCCCGTCGCAGCAAGGTCCTCGTCGGCGACGGTTTCGATGAACTCGAGCTGCTCGGCGAAGCCGCACATCGCCCAGGCGAGGCCGCGCATCCACGTACTGAACGGCGAGTAGCCCTGCTGGGTGCTGAGACACCGGAAGCTGCGGTCGGCCACGCTGAAGATCGCCTCGTGAGTCACGCGACCTGGCACCGCGTACACGTCACGCCCGCCGCCGTCCGACACCAGATGCTTCGCGGTGACGCGCGCGTGCATCACCAGCCGATCGACGAGCGGGACGGGGCGTCCCCCCTCCTCGAGCAGGACGTGGCCCAGGCGATGGCCGATGGCCAGCGCGCGCAGCGTGCGAATGGTATCGACGAAGAGCGACTGCGGGCCGTTGAACGAGTGGATGAACCCCTCGTTCCCCTCCAGCATCGTCCACCGGTGCGCCTGGACTGCGGCCGAGCACTTCAGCGCGGTCTCGTAGCAGCGCTGCTCCCAGGGATTCTGTTCAAACCGTCCCTCGCGCATGAGCCGGAGCAGGTTGCCGTAGGTGCTGACAATGGTGAAGCCGTGATCGTGCACCCCGGTGTCGGTGAGATGAGGTCCCATCGCCTCCACGGTGCGGCGCCGCCCGAGCTCGAGAAAGCGGCGGTCGAGGGTGGCGTCGAACTGCAGGAGCGCCGACCCATACCGGAAACCCAGCGTCCACTCGGTCCAGCCGCGCGAGGTGTAGCGGCCGTCCACCGTGTAGACCAGGGCGTCGTGCGGCGTGTCGTGCCGACGTTCGATGGCCCGGATCTTGGCGGCGGAGAGTTCCCACAGGCGATCGATCTTCGGAGAAAGCGAGGACGGTTGCAGCGTCTGGTCGATGTGCATCGTGTGACCGCGGCCCCACCGGATCCGGGAACGCGCATGCGCGAGAACCCGCCCGGCCAGCCCTGCGGATTCTACACCCAGGGGCGAACGCGATGGATGTTCGAGGCTCGGGGCTCTCGGCTCTGGGCTCGGGGCGCGCGGCCCAGGGTCGAGCGCACCGGGGTTCCCGCACCGCCCGCATTTGCAGCAAGACGCCCGCCATCGATACAATCCCCCCAACCCAGCCGCCCGAGGCGCGCAACTGCCCGGCTGGCGTGCCTTCTCGACCATGTGGTTTCTCGCGGGGTGATGAGGATGAAGAGGATTCTGCTGACGGCATTCGTAACCGGCCTGGCTGTCACCGCTCTGGTGGCGGGCGGCCAGGGACAGGGGGGCGGCGGCGCATTGACGGCCGACGTCCTGAAGAGCCTGGAACTTCGGAGCATCGGCCCAGCCCTGGCCACCGGGCGCGTCGCCGACATCGCGATCGACCCGAAGAACCCGAGCGTCTGGTACGTCGCCACGGCGTTCGGCGGCCTGTGGAAGTCGGTGAACCGCGGCATCTCGTTCGCGCCGATCTTCGATGACTACACGTCATTCACGTTGTGCTGCGTCGTGATCGACCCGAAGGACTCGAATGTCGTCTGGCTGGGCACGGGCGAAAACGCCAGCCAGCGCAGCGCGCATTTCGGCGACGGCGTCTACAAGTCGATGGACGCCGGCAAAACCTGGAAGCGGATGGGGCTTGCCGCGTCGGAGCACATCGGCAAGATTGCGATCGACCCGCGGAATACGAGCACCGTATACGTGGCCTCGCAAGGACCGCTGTGGTCGGCGGGCGGCGATCGCGGCCTCTACAAGACGATCGACGGCGGCGCGACCTGGGCGCAGGTGCTCAGGATCAGCGACGACACCGGGGTGAGCGACGTCGTGATGGACCCGAAGAACCCGCTCGTCCTCTACGCCTCGGCCTACCAGCGCCGGCGCGCCGTGGGCCAGATGATCGGCGGCGGACCCGAAGGCGGCATCTTCAAGACGACCGACGGCGGCAAGACCTGGAAGAAGCTGGCCGGGGGGCTGCCGAAGGGTGACATGGGGCGTGCGGGGCTGGCGATCGACGGCCGCAAGACGCCGGCAACCGTGCTCGCGATCATCGACGCGAAGCGCGACGAGTCGGGCTTCTACCGGTCAGACGACGGGGGCGCGACGTGGGCGCGCATCGGGAAGATGGCAGCAGCCTCCGGGCTGCGTGGATTCGGCGGCGCGGGTGCAGCCGGCGCCCAGGCCGCGCCCTCACCGCAGGCCCCGGCCGGCGGCCAGCGCGCCCAGGGCGCCCCAGCAGCGGTCGCTGGCGCGAGGCAAGCCCAGGCGGGTGCACCGCAAGCCCAGGCGTCCGCACCGCAGGCCCAGGCAGGTGGCGCCCAGGCAGGCGCTCCCCGGGCGGGCGCACGCGGCGGCGCGGCCGACGATTGGTATCGTGGCGGCGGCGCGGCCTACTACCACGAGATCTTCGTGGACCCGAACAAGCCCGACACGATCTGGTCGATGAACACCAACGTCGAACGGAGCACCGACGGCGGCAAGACGTGGGCGCGGGTCAACTGGGAGAATACCGGCGTGCACGTCGATCACCACGCCATCGTCTGGGATCCCACGGACAAGAACCACATCCTGCTCGGCAACGACGGCGGCCTCTACGAATCGTACGACGAAGGGGCGACGTGGCGGTTCTTCGCGTCCATCCCGGTCACGCAGTACTACCGGGTGTCGGTGGACAACGCGAAGCCGTTCTACAACGTGTGCGGCGGCGCGCAGGACAACTGGTCGCACTGCGGCCCGTCGCGGTCGCTCAATCGATGGGGCGTGCGGACGAGCGACTGGTTCATCGTCGGCGGCGGCGACGGCTTCCAGACGAGGAACGATCCCAACGATCCCACGATCGTCTACGCGTCATCCCAGGACGGCAACGTCTCGCGCCTGGATCTGAAGACGGGGCTGTCGCGGTCGATCCGGCCGCCGATGTCGCGTCAGATGCGCGGCGCCGGGGGCGACGATTCGCTGGGCGGAGCGCTGGGCGGAGCGCCGGCCGGCGCGGCGCCGGGTGCTCAAGGTGCCGCCGGTGCGCAGGCGCCGGGTGCGCAGGGCGGCCAGGGCCAGCGCGGCGGCGCCGGCGGCGATCGCGCCAACTGGGATGCGCCCTACATCATCAGTCCGCACTCTCCCAGGCGCGTCTACTGGGCAAGCAATAAGCTCTACCGCAGCGACGACCGCGGCGACACCTGGGCGGCGATCAGTGGCGACCTGTCGCGCAACCTCAAGCGGGAAGAGATCCCGATCATGGGGAAGGTGTGGCCGCCCGACTCGGTCGCGCTGAACGTGTCCACGACCGCGCTGAGCAACATCGTGTCGCTCGACGAATCCCCGCTGCTCGAAGGGCTCATCTGGGTGGGCACCGACGACGGCCTCGTGCAGGTGACCGAGGACGGGGGGAAGAACTGGCGGAAGATCGAGCAGTTCCCGAACGTGCCGCAGTGGACGTACGTGAGCGACGTCTTCGCGTCGCCGCGCGACGCCAATACCGTCTTCGTCACGCTGAACAACTGGCAGCGCGGCGACTACAAGCCGTACATCGTCAAGAGCGCCGACCGGGGAAAGACCTGGTCGAATATCACGGGCAACCTGCCCGATCGTCATGACGCGTGGTCGATCATCCAGGACCACGTGAACGGCGACCTGCTGTTCGCCGGCACCGAGTTCGGACTCTTCTTCACGGTGGATGGCGGCCGCAACTGGGTGCAGCTGAAGGGTGGGATGCCGCCCGCGCAGGTACGCGACATGACGGTGCAGCGCGGCGAGAACGACCTCGTGCTCGCGACGTTCGGCCGCGGGTTCTACGTGCTCGACGACTACAGCCCGCTCCGTGAGATCACCCCACAGGCGCTGGCCGAGGAAGCCAGGCTGTTCCCGCTGCGCGACACGTACTCGTTCAGCCAGACGGGCATGAGCCCGGCGGGCTCGGCGAGCATTGGTGCGATGGCGGGCAACTGGACGGCGCCCAACCCTCCGTTCGGCGCGGTGTTCACGTATCAGCTCAAGCAGGCACTGCCGGCCGACACGAAGCTGGTGCTGACGATCACCGACGGGACGGGCAAGCAGGTGCGCCAGATCGAACTCGGGACGACGGCCGGCGTGCGGCGCATCGCATGGAACCTGCGTGGCGACGCTCCGGCGGTTGCCACTCCGGCGGTTGCCGCTCCGGCGGTTGCCGCGCCGGCGGTTGCCGCGCCGGCAGGCGCGCCGCAGGGCCAGCGCCGCGCGGGCGGCGGCGGGCAGGCGGGCGCGGCGGGAGGCATCGGCCGCGGTGGCGCGCCGCTCGTTCCTGCAGGGCGGTACACCGCGACGCTGGGCAAGCTCGTTGGCGACAAGGTGACCGCCATGGGCCCGTCCCAGGCGTTCCGCATTGTGCAGGTCAATCAGTAGGAGGGTTCAGACCGGGCCGGATCGAGAAACTACCACTCGGAGCCACTGGCCTTGACGTCGAACGTCCGGCGCCCGGCGTCACCCGCCAGCTTGTACTTGGCCGGCCCGATCACCGTGTTGCCCCCGGTGGCCATCGTTGCCTGCAGCCACTGGCGGGCCTTGGCCTGATCCGCCCCGTCGAAGTGCAGGCCCGCGAGCACCGCGAACACCCGCAACGCCAGCGCGTCCTTGGCCGGCCCGCTCTGCGTCACGATCGCGTTGATGTACTCGATCTTCCCCGGCGAGCTGCCGTAGAAGCGCATCTGGTAGCTCACGAGCGGAGTCCCGGATTCGCACATCCAGACGTTGGTGCCTTTCTCCTGGAGCGGTCCCTTGCAAGTGAGGCCGACCGTGGCCAGTTGGTCGCGAATGTCGTTGGCCCACAGCCCTCGAAGCCAACGCGTCTCGAGTGTTGGCGCCGCCGCCTTGTCTCCCGCTGGCCCGCCGGCTGGCTCCTTCGGCGCAGAACCGCTGCACGCGGCCGCCGCGATGAGCATGCCGATCACGAAACTCGTCAGCCACGAACGACACATAGGAAGCCGCCTTTTGCGCGAAGTCTTCGACGTCGCGGAAAACAGATAGCGTAGCTGCCAGTCGGGCGACCGACTGGCGCCATCGCTTGCGAAGACTCTCCATCATAGCGCAGCCCCGGCCGTACGCGACATGCCGGTCCGGGTGCTCGCAGCCGAGACGCGGGACAGGCCCGGATCGAGAGAACTCGCACGACGAGGCCGCAAGGCCGTGTACAATCCGGCACGATGGGTCACAAGCAACGCCGGGAACCCGTCGAGTACGATGTCTTCGTCTGCGGTGCCGGCGCCGCAGACGCCGGGATGGCCTCGATCATCTCCTCCTATTTGACGCGGCGCGGCTTTCGCGTCTTCCTGGAAGACCGCACGAGGGTGACGGGTTCAACCGATCGCCAGCCGACGCTGATCGACGAGATCCCCGATTTCCTCTTCCTGGCAACGTCCTCGGGTCTCGAGGCGGCGGCCGACCCTTCCAGTCCGGTTCATCTCGAGGTGGCGCACGCGCTGGGCACGGCCAGGAACGTCATCCGCGTGTCTGTCGCCGGGGCGCCGCCCCTGGTTGCTGCGACGCTGCCCGACGGTCTTTCCGCCCTCGCGGAACAGCAGGCGCTCAGCTACGACCCCGACCGGCTCGCCGAGTCGTTGTCGCTCATCCAGCACAGCCTGTCGAGCGACACGACGGTTGACGATCGCCACCTGATGCGCCGGACGAAGCGGTGGTTCCTGTTCGCGGCGATCTTCGTGTTCGTCGGGTATTCCCTGCAGACGGTGCCGCCGCTCATCAAGGCGTGGATGCGTTCCAAACAGCTACCGCCCGTGGCCCCGTTCACGCTGTACTGGTCGGGCTTCGGCCAGCGCGCGGACAACGGCGCGTGGGTGGAATTCCCGCTGGCTCCTGGCAGCCCGGTGTCAGGCGGCGACCAGATCCGCGTCGTCTTCAGCCCGAGCGCCGACGGGTTCGCCTACGTGATCGCGAAGGATGCGCGCGGGCGGGTGACGGTGCTCTTCCCGGCGGAGACGGTCAAGGGAGGGAGTCGCGTCCGCGCCGGGCACACTTATGAAGCGCCGGTCGAGTCGGACTGGCTGACCATCGACCCGCAGGCGGGGCTCGACACGATCTACGCCTTTGGCAGCCACGATCCGCTGCAGAACCTGGAGGAGTTGGTCGAGGAGCCGGAGACGCCTGCCAGCATCAGCGCGCGCCGCGATCTGGTGGACCAGACCATCGCGGGGCTGCTCGATGGCCGCCACTACCAGCTGGGCCGCCGGTTGTGGATCAGGACCACCCAGTTCGTTGACCAGGGGCTCAAGCCGGCCCAAGGCCCCGCGAAGTTCTCGGCCGCGCTCGGGAGCGGCGCGGTTGCGACTCATCCCCCGACCGTGCAGGCCGGCCTGGTCAGTACGCTCGGGGAAATCAAGGTCGCATTCAGAAGGTAGGGGCGGGGGGACAGCTGGCAGCAGGCAGCAGGCAGCAGGCAACTGACAGCTGGCAGCAGGCAGTCGGTCGAGGTGGCGCGCGAGGAGCGCGCCACTTTCCCGGCCGCCCACCTACGAGCCGGTCGGCGGCACCGACTTGAACACGCGGCCGCCTTTCATCACAAACGACACGCGCCTGAGCGCCGTGATGTCCTTCAGCGGGTCGCCGTTCACGGCGATGAGGTCCGCGTCCATCCCCGGCGCCAGCGCGCCGATGCGATCCTTCAGGTTCAGGGACTCGGCAGCCAGTGACGTGATCGAGACGATGGCTGACGCGGCGTCCTGGCCGCCCCGCTGGACGCGGTAGATCAGTTCCTCGACGTTGCGGCCGTGGGCGCCGGCGACCGCGTCGGTGCCGAAGACGATCTTCAGCCCCTTCACCTCGAGCGCCCGCTTGAACATCTCGAGGTCGACGGGAATCGCCTTCTCCATCGACGCGAAGCCCTCGTCGTTGTAGTTGCCGATGCCCTGGTATCTCGGGCGGTTCTCGAGGTAGTTCTGCTTCACCAGGCCGATGTTCGGATCGAAGAAGGTGCCCCGAGCGGCGGCCAGCCTGAGGCCATCGTCATCGATGAACGTCCCGTGCTCGATCGCGGTGCAGCCGGCGAGGATGGTGGTCTTGATCGTGTCGGGGCCGTAGGCGTGCACGAGTGTCCGCAGGCCGAGCGTTCGCGCTTCGCCGCAGGCCGCCTCGATCTGTTCGTTGGAGAGCGTCTGCTTCCCGCCGTCGCGGATGCTGCCCGACGCGAAGATCTTGACCAGGTCGGCGCCGTCCTTCTCGAGTTGGCGGACCCGCTCGCGGATCTGATCGACGGTCAGCCGCGGATCGGTGATCGCATTGAGCGACGTGAGAATACGGGGCCCGGGCATCACGCCCCGATTGATGGCGTCGCGGGCCTCCCCGTCGATCGGGCTCCCCACGCTTTGCACGGTGGTGAACCCGCCCATCAATGTCAGGTACGCGTTCTCGAGCGCGTACCCGAGCGCCTGCGCCTGAGACGTGTCGCGTGGCTGATAGCGGCCGTCGGGGCCGAAGTGCCAGGCCACGTGGACGTGCGTGTCGATGAGGCCGGGCAGCACGGTCAGCGTGTGCAGGTCGTAAGTCGGCGGCGTTTGCGCCGATGCGGGGGATGGGTCGATCCGTTCGATCTTCCCGTCCCGGACGACGAGCGTGATGTTGTGCCGCACGCCGCCCCTGCCATCGAGCAGCGTGGCCGCGCGAATGGTGATCACAAGGTTCTGCGCGAAACCGTGCGGGACGAGGGCGATCGCCATCCCAAGCGCGACCCCTACGCCACAGAATCGTCGGCTGATCATGGAACACTCCTTTCAGGAACCCGCGAGCGCTCTTACCGGATGACTTCCTCACAGCGATAGAGCCCGGAGTCAGGAGTCCGGAGTCAGGAGTCGGGAGGCGGACGTCTCTCGACGCGCGATGTACGCCGCGCACGTCAGGCTGCTCAGCACGTTGACGGTCGTTCGCAGCATGTCCAGCAGCCGGTCCACGCCCAGCACCAGCGCGATGCCCGACACCGCGTGTGAACCCAGCCCGATCGCGTTCAGCACGATGAGCGTCGTCACCAGCGAGCTGCCCGGCACGCCCACACCGGTGACGGCCGCCAGCGTGGACGACACGATGATGGTGAGATAGCCGGCCGGGCCGAGGGCGAGGCCGTAGACATGGGCGATGAACACCGCGGTGGCGCCCTTATAGACCGCCGCGCCGTTCAGGTTCAGCGTCGTGCCCAGCGGCAGCACGAAGCCGGCGACCTCGTCCGGGACGCCCAGGTTCTTCTCGGCCACCTCGATGCTCACCGGCAGCGTGGCGCTCGACGACGACGTGGAGAAGGCGACCAGCAGGGCCTTCGCCACACCGCGATAGAAATCGATCACCTTCACGCGGGCCAACAGCCTGAGGAGCAGCATGAGCACGCACACCTGGAGCAAGAGTCCGACCGCCACGACCAGGCAATAGACGACCAGGTGTCGGAGCAGGTCGGTGCCGAACCGCGCGACGGTCGTGCCGATCAGCGCAAACACCGCGTAGGGCGCCAGCTTCATCACCCACGCGATGATGACCATGCAGATGTCGTTGAGACCCTGGAAGAAACCGACGAGGACCTGACGCCGTGGCTCGGCGATCTGGGTCGCCGCCGCGCCGAAGATCACGGTGCACACCACGAGCGGCAGCAGTTCCATCCTGGCAGCGGCGCCGAACGGATTCTGCGGAACCATCGAGAGCAGCAGCTGGACGATCCCAGGAGCCGAGTTGGCGGCCGCCGCCGCCCTGCTGGCGTTCGACTCGAACTGAGCGGCGAGCGCGTCTCGAATCGCAGGATCGAGTCCGGCGCCAGGCCCGACAACGAGCGCCACCGACATCCCGATGACCGCTCCGGTCATGGTCGTCGCCAGGAAGAAGCCCAGCGTCCGCCCCCCGAGCGTCGCGAGCTTGCGGGCATTGCCGAGCGACGCCATGGCGACGAACAGGCTGCCCACGACGAGCGGAACCACGACCATCATGATCAGGTTGACGAAGATGGTGCCGACGGGCTCGATCGCGATGAGGGCGTTGGCGAGCCAGTCCGCACCAGGCGCCCGCGAGACGACGCCGGCCGCGGCGCCCGCCAGCAGCCCAATCAGAATCTTCGTGTGCAGCTTCATAGCAGGGGTCGAGGTCCGAAGTCGTGGTGCCTTCGGAAATACGGCACCAACCCGCCCTCACCGAGGATGTCGATCATGATGGGTGGCAGTGGGAGCCCCGAGACCCCACGCCCTCGATTGTCATCGATGACGTGGACACCCAACTCGTCGAGGACCACCCGCAGTGTCGTGCCCTCGACGATCCCGCTCGTGTCGCATTCGATTGGAATCAAGCCGTTGTTGATCGCATTGCGATAGTAGGTTCGCGCGAAGCTGCGCGCCAGCACCGCTCGGATCCCGGCCGACAGCACCACGGTCACCGCGATCTCCATGGCCGACCCGCAGCCGAAGTTCTTTCCCGCCACGAGCAGGTCGCCGGGGCGCACGGACGCCGCGAAGGTCGGATCGATCGATTCGAGCAGGTACTGTTTCAGAACGGTGGGGTCGAGCGTTTCCTTCTTCCGGCTGGACGCGATGATGTAGTCGGTATTGATATCGTCCCCAAGGCGCCTGGCCGTACCCGCGAGTTCGGTCCTCATCGCCGAACCTCCGCCACATCGCGCGGGTCGGTGATCCGACCGGTGACGGCCGCAGCCGCGCACGCGGCCGGCGACGCGAGGTAGATGGACGCCGTGGCATTGCCCATCCTGGCCTTGAAATTCCGATTCGCCGTTGAGATGACGTTGACGCCGTCGCCGGGAACTGGCGCGGCGGTTCCACAGCAGGGGCCGCATCCCGGCGGTGTGATCGTCGCGCCCATCGCCGCCAGACTGTCCAGACTGCCATCGCGCCGCAACTCGGATTCCACGTCCCTCGAGGCCGGCGTGATCACCAGGTGCACACCGGGGGCGATGCCGCCTGCCGCACGAAGGATCTGCAGCGCCTGGTGGAAATCGCGGACGCGCCCGCCGGTGCACGTGCCGATGAAGACCATCTGGATGGGCGTGCCGATCGCCTCACCGATGCCCACGACGTTGTCCACAGCGTGCGGCCGGGCGATGTTCGGCGTCAGCCGCGACAGATCGAGCGTGATCTCGCGGCTGTACTCGGCATCGGCGTCAGCCTCGACAGGCGTGACGGGTTCCGCCGTGCGACCATCGAGGTACGCCATCGTCTTCACGTCGGCGCCGAAGATGCCGACCTTGGCGCCCATCTCGACCGACATGTTGCTGATCACGAGCCGGTCTTCGACGTCCAGGTCGGCAACGGCCGGGCCGTCGTACTCGAGGGCGTGATAGGCCGCGCCATCGGCACCCAGAATCCCAGCCACCGCCAGCGCGATGTCCTTCGGGAAGACGCCAAGCCCAGTCTTTCCGGTGAGCACCACCTTGATCGTCCGCGGCACCTTCAGCCAGATCCGCCCGCAGATCATCGTGGCCGCCAGGTCCGACGAGCCGATGCCGGTGGCAAACGCGTTCAGCGCACCCCCGGTCACCGAATGGCTATCGGCGCCGACCAGCAGCCTGCCGGGACGCGTGCGTCCGGTCTCGACCATCAACTGATGGCTGATACCCTCGCCGGTGCCGTACACGGCGACGCCGTGCCTGGCAGCAAAGGCCCGCATGCGTTCGTGCAGGCCCGCGGTCTGCGAGTGCGGTTCGCCGGCGTAGTGATCCATCACGAAGACGATCCGGTCCGGATCGAACACCCGTGTCCCATCCATGCGCTCGAAGTAGTCGAGGGCCATGGGTACCGAGCCGTCGGTGCCCATGGCGCAATCGACGTCACAGATCACCAGTGCGCCGGCCCGCGCGTCACAGCCGGATGCTCGTGAGAGGATCTTCTCGCTGATGGTCTTGCCCATGGACCTCACTGGGACAGTCGGCCCGGGTTTTCATCCCAGCACTCGCTGGAGTGGACGCTACCTCGCTCCGGTGGTGAACCATCGGCATGGCGCCGGCTGCGAGCACGCGGTCCGGAACGCGTGTCGGTCCAGGCGTCATGAGGAGCGGCGTCATCAGAGCACGCCCTTCGCTCTGAGCGTGTCGTTGATCTCGCCCTTGAACACCTTGCCCGCGCGAATCTCCGCCACGCGTTTCGTCTCGCGATCCATGAGTGCGAGCACCAGCTTCAGCACCTCCTCGGCTTCGATGCGCGGCACGACCACCACGCCGTCACGGTCACCAACGACGATGTCGCCCGGCATGACCACCGCGTTGCCACACGCGATTGGGACGTTGATCTCGCCGGGACCGTCCTTGTCGCATCCGCCGGCCGACACCGCGCGACTGAACGCCGGAAACCCCAGCGCGGCCAGGCCCTCCAGGTCACGAATCGCGCCATCGACGACGAGACCGCCCAGCCGCGTGGCAACGGCGGAATTCCCCATCAACTCGCCGAACACGGCGCTGGTCGTGTTGCCGCTGGTGTTCACGACGATGACGTCGCCGGGCGCCGCAATCTCCATCGCCTTGTGCACCATGAGATTGTCGGCAGGGCGGGCCATGACGGTGACGGCAATCCCGCACAACGGCAGCCCCGTCCGCATCTGCACGCCGGGGTCCATGAAATGGAACCGGCCCATCGCATCGGCGAGGTTCGGCGACGCGAGGCCCTTGAACCGCTCGACCAGCGCCGCCTCGGGCCGAGGCAGGTCGGTGAAAATCCTGAAGCCGAGTTTCCCGGTGTGCGTCATGGTCAGACTCTCTTGTTGGGCGCGGCCGACAGTGCCGCGATCGCCGTGTACATTCGAGCGCTGGGAGCGGAGCACGAGCGCCACCCGAGCGTCCGTCAGTATACATACCAGCGGCCCCGTCGCGCACTGCGAAGTCCCGCAAGAGAGGAAGCGTGAGCCGCAACTGGAGGATTGCCCCACAACAAGAGGCTTGCGCCAGACTGCGTCCATTGCTCCTTTGGACGGGCATCGGCGGTGCCTTTTGTTCAGGCTATTCTGGAGAAGATCAGCAGATCAGCGGACCGCCGGCTGAGAGGCAGGGCGCCTGGCAACGAGAAATGCGGCGAGGTCGGCCGCCTCGCCCTGTGCCAGCCGTGGCCAGCTCAGGCCGCGCCGCCGCAGTTCCTGCTCCATGCGGGAGGAGTGATTCCACATCGCCGCGAAGAGCGCGATCGGGTCGTCGAGTGGCTGGATAGCCGTCAGGTCTGGACCGACACGCGCCCCGCCTCCTGCCGAGTGGCACACCGCGCACTTCTGGCTGAATATCTGCGCGCCGTGCGCGGGCACGGCCCGCACATTCGCATAGTTGACGAAGTACAGGTACGCGATGATATCCGCCATTTCCTGGCCCGAGAACGTCACACGCGCCAGGCCTCGGCGGCGTGACTCGGCTTCCATCGGCCGGCTGTGATTCCACATCAGGCCCGCAATTGACGCCACAGACCCGAGCAAATCTCTGCCCCGGTCCCCCAGATCGGGCCCGGGATGGCCACCGACCCCGGCGATCGCGTGGCATTGGAGGCAACCCTTGCTCGTAAACAGACCCTGTCCCCGGCGCGGGCTGCCCGGCTCGAAGTACACGCGGTCCGTGGATGTTCCACCGCTGCCGATCTGCAGGTACGCAAGCAGATCGCCCATCTCGCCGCCGGCAAACGTCGGCCAGGGGACGCCGCTCGCACGCATGACCTGCGCCATCTCCGAGCCGTGATTCCACATGGTCTGCGCCAGCACGATGGCCGACATTCGCCCGCGGTACTTGGTGAGGCTCGGGCCTTTCTTGTCGAACGTGGCGGCTTCGCCGTGGCAAAGAGAACAGCCCTTCTGTTCGAACACGCTCTTGCCGACGATCGGGTTGGCCGGGCCGCCGACCTGCGCCACGTAGTAACGGTAGGCCGTGAGGAACGCCAGCAGATCCGCCATCTCCCGGCTGTCGAGCGTCGGCGGCTGGATCTTCGAATCGCGCATCTTCTCGGCCATCACCGGCGCATGGTTCCAGAACGAACCGGCCAGATCGAGGGCGGTGCCAGGGAAATGGATGCGGCCGAGATCCGGGCCCATGCGAACCTCGTCGCCGCCGAGCGCGTGGCACCGCACACAGCCCTTCTGGACGAAGAGTCTCGCGCCCGCAGTCGGTTCGTCGGGCAGTGCGACGGTCAGCGCCACCGATCCGGGTGCCTGTGCCGAGATGACGGCGATGGCCAGGCCCGTGGCCAGGCCCAGAAGCAGCAGCCATCCTCCGACGCGTGTGCACATGGCCCTGCGTTCCATCACGCCTCCGCCAGCGTTGCGGCGGGTCGGGCCGCAGGCGCCGCCTCCGCCGCCGGCTCCTCGTCCAGCTCCCAGATCGAAATGATCGGAAACAGTTTCGTAAAACCCATGTAGAGCAACGTAAACGCCGCAAAACACCCGGCCATCAGCGACCACTCGACCCAACTGGGCCAGTAGATAAACGTGTGCACGGGAGCCCTCGGATTCGAGAGCGAGGGCACGACGATGGTGAAGCGCTCGATCCACATGCCGATGTTGATGGCGATCGACGCCACGAGCGTTCCGGTAATCGTCCGCGTCCGCGGGTTGGCAAGGATCGTAAACGGAATGACGAAACAGCAGGCGATCATCGTCCAGAAGAGCGGGGCGAATCGTCCGTAGAGCTTGGCGTCGAACACCGACAATTCTCTGGGCTCCTGCGCGTACCACGCAGTCAGGTGCTCCGCGAAGGTAAAGTAGAACCACAGGCACGTCATGACGAGAAGCAGGATGCCGAGGTTATTGAAGTGCACGGGCTTGAGGTACGCCTCCAGGCCGTACACTTTCCGGACGATCACCATGGCCGTGATGATCGCGGCAATGCCCGAGAAGATCGCGCCGACGACGAAGTAGGGGCCGAAGATCGACGAGTGCCACATCGGTTGAATCGTCATCCCGAACACCCACGACACGACCGTGTGCACTGAGATGGCCACCGGAATGACCCCGATGGCCATGATCCCGATCGCCCGCTCCAGCCGATGCCATTGAGCGGGCGAGCCGATCCAGCCGATCGCCAATCGGTGATAGAACGTATGGCGCCAGCCCGACGTGCGGTCCCGCAGTACCGCGATGTCCGGAATGAGCGGAAGATAGAGATAGATCGTGCTGCAGGCCAGGTAGACCGAGATGCTGCAGATGTCCCACAGCAACGGCGACCGGAAGTGCGGGTGCAGGATGACGCTCAGCGCGCGGTCGGGTCGCCCCAGGTCCAGAATGACGTTGCCCACGCCGAAAAACAGCACCAGCACCGTAATCACCTCGGCCATGCGCGTGATCGGCCGCCGCCACTCGGCGTGGACGATGCGCAGAATCGCCGAGATCAGGGTGCCGGCATGCGACACGCCGATGAAGAAGACGAAATTCGTGATGTACAGACCCCAGTAGATCGGCCGGCCGAGGTTGGTGGCGCCCAGGCCGTAATAGAGCTGCCAGACCCAGACCATCGCCGCCCACGCCACGACCGCGCCGAGCGCCATGGCCCACCGTCGGAAACTCGGCCCGACCGAGAGGATAGGGCTGATGATGGGTTCGATCTCGGGCTGGGCCATGTCACTCTCCCTCTCGTAGATACACGACTTTTGGCCGCGTCCCGAGATCCTCCATCCAACGGAACGCCCGCGTGCTCGCGGCGAGACCGGCCACCTGGCTGTGCGGGTCGTCGAGATCGCCGAACACCATCGCGTCCGAGGGACACGTCTGGACGCACGCGGGCACGTAGTCTTCGGCCGCGAGAGCGCGACCGGCTGCCCGGGCTTCCTCGCGCGCCTGTTGCAGGCGGTGATGGCAGAACGTGCACTTCTCCACGACGCCCACGGGCCGGATCGACACGTCCGGGTTGCGCATGGGCGCCATCGACTCGGGCCACTCGGGAGCGGTCCAGTTGAAGAGCTTGACGGCGTACGGACAGGCGTTGGTGCAGTACCGGCACCCGATGCACCGCGGGTAGATCTGGGCGACAATGCCTTCCGGATTCAAGTAGGTCGCGCTGGTGGGGCAGACGTCCGTGCAGGGTGGACGGTCGCACTGCTGGCACATCATGGGCATCGTGGCGGTCGCGCCGCCAGGCATCTCCACACCAACCAGTTGTATCCAGGTCATCAACCGACCCCGGGCGGACGTCTCCGGCGTTGAAAACGGCACATTGTTCTCGTGCTTGCAGGCCACCACGCAGGCCTGACACGCCGTGCACCTATCCAGATCGATGACGAGACCCCAGCGAGCCACGCGTGTCCTCCAGTTGTCCCCGCGCTACGCCTTCGCCACGCGGACGGCGAATCGATCACGACGACCGTCTCCGCCCATCAGCGATCGCACATCCGCGTGCACGAGCCGCGCCCATCGGCCACCGGCCGGAAGGGCGGGCACAAACGCCACGGCCACTGCTCCGTGAGTCATGCCTTCAACCACGAGCGCCACTGCGTCGAGCGAGCCGCCGGACGCGGAGGTCAGGCGGACCTCGGATCCGCTGCTGATGCCGTATTCCGTGGCCGTATCCGGGTTCAATTCGGCCCACACCCGCCAGGGTTGCCCTTCCGGCTGTCCAAGCAACTCGAACAGCGACGGGTTGTTTTCGCCTCCGTGCAGCGCCACGGTCGCAGGCGTAAACGTGATCAGCCGGAGAGGGAATTGGTCATCGGCGCCAACGGGGGTCTGATTCAAAGAGTCGGCCGTGGCCCGCCCCGGTGCCGTCCCGGAGGCCAGCGTCAGGCGGGCGGCGGGCCAGGACACGCCGCCTCGCGCCTTCAGGGCCTCGCGGATGCCACCCGGGGCGAAGAACGGATCGTCCCAGCCTCCGGCTTCGAGCACCGCTTGCGCGAACGCTCCCTGGGTCCCCGCGGCTGACACCCACCATCCGCCACGCTCGAGTTCGCTGAGCCAGGTCGTCTCGTGAGCGTCGCTGTAGGGACCTCCGCGGCGAGCCGCATAGAGGCGCTCCATTTCAGCTGTGGCGATGCTCTCGGACGAGGTCCACGAGCAGGCGTCCGCGATCGCGCCGCCCGCTTTTGTCGCGACGCTCCGGAGCACGGTCAAGCTCTCGCGCGTGTCCAGCCGTGCCCCGACGGCCGGCCTGGCCAGCGCCAGACACTCCGCGCGCACCACTGACGGGGGCGTGACGGCGTGCCAGCTCTCGAGGGGAGTGGGCCCAGGCAGCAGGAGGTCCGCCACGTCGGCGGTTTCGTCCAGGTACGGCGAGAAGCTGACGATGAACTCCGCCTTGTCGATCGCAGCCTTGCAGCCCGCCGGCGCCGACAGGCTTCGTAGCGCGGATGCGTCCCGCAACGCGATCAGCCGGGGCTGGCGCATGCCGGCGACCATCTCGCGGAGCACGGCTACACCGTCGCTGGGTTCTTCGGCTGGCGGGGCCGGTGACGCAACGACGCCGCCTTCGCGGTCCAGCGCCCCGAGCAGCGTGTTCAAGGCGAACACGGCGTCGACCAGTCCAGCCGGCGCGTCGGCGTTCACCAAGACGAGGGGCCGTGGGCTGGCTGCCAGATCACGCGCGAGCCGGAGCACAGTGACGACCGGGACACCGGTGGCGGTCGCGACCTCGTCGGGCGGGTAGGTGTCGACCACCTCGCGTTCGAACGCTGCCTGGTTGCCGCCGAACGCATCGAGAAACGTCCGGTCGGCTCGATTCTCGCGCAGGATGCCCGACGCCAGACCGTAGGCGAGGGTGACCTGCTGCTCGGGCGACACGGCGAGCCACTCGTCGGCTTTGCGCGCCGTGATGGACCGGTGCGCATCAATCTGCACGAGGCGGCCTCGGGTGCGCGACGGGCTGCGGCGGAATCGGCCGTAGGCGCGCTGCGCCCAGACAGGCGACAGCCAGTCCTCGGCGATCGGCGCCCCGAACGACACAACGTGGGTGGCGTGTTCGAGATCGAACTGCGGGTCGGCTTCCACACCGGTGAGCGCCGCGAATCGTCCACGCAGTCTCGCCGGGGTGGCGGCGTGCATCCAGACAGGCTTCGCGCCGGCGGCTTCCCAGAATCGCGCCCAAGCGCTTGCCAGGGGCCCGTGTTCCTCGGCGGCGAACGCCAGGGTCTGCGAGGCGGGCTGGCTCGCCGCGGCCGTCACGTGGGAGGCGAGTTCGGCGATGGCGGCGTCCCACGTGATCGGTTCCCACCGGTGCTCGCCACGCTTGCCCGCGCGGCGGGCGGGTCCGACCAGTCGATCGGGATCGAAGTACCCCTCGATGGCCGCCTGGCCCTTCGCGCACAGCCGGCCCCGCCCGAAGGGGCACAGCGGATTGCCTTCGAGTTTGACGGGCACCTCGTCGATGAGCCGGACACGAACGCCGCAGGCGGCCGGGCACTCGCGGCACACCGTCGTCACAAAGCGCTGCTGGCCCGTGACGTGCAGCGCCCCCTGACGCCCGTCGGCGCGCGCGAGCAGCCGCCGTCCGGCCTCGCCGAGCGTGACACCGGCCACGGTGGCGCCGCCAATGAAGAGGAAGTCCCGTCTGGTCAGAATGTCGCTCATCGGTGACACGCTGCGCAGTCTTCGGTGATGCCTTCCTGCCGGTGACACGACAGGCAGGCCTTCATGTCAACCCGTATCGGCGCCGTTCCAGGCGGTGTGGTCCGCTGACCGACGTCGGCGTGACAGGACACGCACGCGAGTCTGCCCGACGCCACGTGGCGTCGGTGGGAGAAGTTGACATGGTCGGGCACGTGTGTGACCTGGACCCAGCCGAAGCCCTGCGGACCGCTGAACGACTTCCACTGGTCTTCGGAGATGCCGGGGGGAGCGGTGGCGTGGCACTTCGCACAGTCGGAGACGACAGGCAGGGTGGCTCGTGCCCGCGATTCGACGCCTCGATGGCAGGCGACACAGGCCAGAGCGCTATGGCGCGCGTGATTGAAGACGGCTGGCTGCGCCACCGGAGCGGACGGCATGACAAGCAGCCACCCAACAGCGACGGCCGGCGTCAGGGCGGCAAAGATCCACCACTGACGCCGGGTCGTCCGGGGGCTCGCCGGGGGGCGTTCGGTGTCGGGCGCGTCGGGTGACATGGCGGGTGCTACTTGCCCGCTTCCTTGAGCTTGCGGTCGTACAGCGCCTTCTTGCGCGTCTTGGAGTCGTACACTGCGAAGTCGTAGATCTGCTTGCCCTCGGCCGGGCTGATGAACGTGCCCGCCTTGTTCATCATGCGCTTCACGTACCGCTCCCACTCGTCGCCCAGCGCGAATTCGCAGTTGATGGCGCGCGCCACGGTGTGGCACTTGCTGCACTTCGTCTGGAAGACCTTGTAATTGCTCTGCATTTCCGCCGGATACTTCGACACGTCGATCTTCGCCGGTCCCTTGTCGTACGCGGCGATGCGAGGGTCGAGCGGCTCATCCTGGCCGCGCAGCACGGCGGCGGCGCCGAGCACGCCAACGACGGCGAATACCACGACAACTGACAGCGTCTTTTTCATCACGCGTTCTCCAAGTTACCGCCACTTCTCCCCGGCGGAGTTCGGGTTCAAGCTCATGAGATATCGCACGACGTCTTCTGCATCCTGCCCGGTCATCAGGTCCTGCCACCCGGGCATCCGATACGGCGGGCGCGGTCCGGCGGCGCTGGCCTTGCCAATGACCGACTTGCCCGTCAGGATCAGTCGCTTCAATTCGCTCGCGGTGTAGCCTTCGGCGACGCGGGTGACGCCCGGCACCTTGCCGTCGGTTTCGGCGTTCTGGTTTGCGAATCCGCCCTTCCCCTCAGAGCCGTGGCACAAGGCGCACCCGTACCGGTCGTAGACGAGCCGCCCTCGCTGTGCCACCGCGTCGGGCACCGCCGCGATGGGGATGTGCT
>Ga0209745_1000814_pt1 | contig 18849 bp, 16 predicted proteins | sample BarGraNGADG00312_FD_184495 | JGI IMG/M metagenome (GOLD analysis project Ga0209745, IMG submission 184495) | Arctic peat soil microbial communities from Barrow, Alaska - Barrow Graham LP Ref core NGADG0004-312 (SPAdes) (version 2) | ecosystem: Environmental > Terrestrial > Soil > Wetlands > Peat...
AAGAATGTCTACAAACCCATCATCATGCAGTTCAAGGGCTTCTTCGGCAAGGATTTCTTTGGTGTGGATGCAGACAACGCCAGAGCCGAGATCTACTATGCACCGGTTCGCTCCAGGAGCGAGCATAAAGAGGCCCAGATTGGTGAAGTGATCGGCCGCCTGAACGAGCTGGATCTTCTCCTCAGGGAGCCGCAGATAAGGCACGATCTGGCAGAGATCGATTTTCAGCTCAGTCTACTGCCATCGATGATGGGGTCCTGCTTCTAGCCGATTCTTTTGCAGCAATCCAATTTACCAGACAGCTCCACTAACAGCTCCTCATAATCCCCTTTCTGAAGCTTCTCTCGCAAAATGCCGGCTTGAGGTATCTCCTCAGACTGCGTAGCTGTCGTCGTTTCCAGGAAATCAATGGCTTTTCCAGCGATATGGTGGAGTGTGGTGGAAGGGAATTTATCCCCTTCATTCCAGGCCATACGCAAAGCATCAATATAGTCTGCCATGGCTTCTCCCTCGCGACCGGTATGCGCCTCGCATTCTGCCAGATCGGTTAGGGCTTTGATGCCCAGATCGACATAACCCAGCATTCTCGCCTGGCGCTGCCGAAGGACCGCCATCTCCTCCGCTCGCGCATAGTCCTTCTGAGCCAGGAAGAGAAATGTCAGATCGCTGTAGAGGGTGATGACGTCAAACAAAGCACCCAGCCGGCTGAAATCGGCCAGCGCTTTTTGCAGCTTGACGAAAGCCTCGGGATAGTCCATCTTGACCATGGCCAGCCTCCCCAGATTGGCAATAGCTTTGGCCTCCTCGTAGAGGTTGGAAAGCCTCCTGGATAACGATAAGGCCTTCTCAAAGCAGCTTTGTGCCTCGACATAGAGTTCATCCCTCTGGTAAAGTTCACCCTGGATGTTGTAGAGCTGGATCTTCAGGGGCTGGCAATCGGTGCGAGATATCAGGGTCTCGGCCTGGGAGAGATAGAACCTGCCCTCCAGAAATCTGCCCTCTCGAATCTTGAATAGAGCCGCCGCCAGATAACCCTCGCATAAGTCGGGCAGTGCACCGAGACCTTCCAGTAGACCTATGGCCTCGCAAAATAGCTCATCCGCATCGATCAATTGACCCGTTTGGCCAAGAATGATTCCCAGGTTCAATTTGGACAGGGCGATACAGGGAACCGCATCAAGATTCTGAAATAGATTCAGGGCTTCTTCAAACATCGCGTGAGCCCTGACCAGATCGCCTTTGTCCTTATAGACCAGGGCCATGTTGAAGATCACCTGGGCACGGTTATAAATCTCCCCGGTCCTATCGAAGAGCTCCAGGCTCTCTTTGTAGGTGGAGAGGGCCAATTCCCACTGGCATCGATCTGTATAGCTGCCTGCCAATGCCGAGAGCACCTCGGCCTGGCCTGAGAGGTCACCCGCCGACTCCAGCTCACCTAGCTGCCTTTGGTATTCATCTATAGTTGGAGGAATGTCTCCCCGCCCGGCCTTGATCATGTCTATGCTGGCCTGCATCTCAGCCGCACCCTCTCGATCAGCCCGGCGCCTCTGAATTTCCAGACCCCTCTGGAAATGCTCCATAGCCAGATTGCGCTCGCCCCTGCGGTGATAGAAGAGGCCTAGATTGCCAAACACCTGAGCCGCGCCTGCCAAATCGTCCAGCTTCTCGAAGATGTCCAGGCTCCGCTGATAGCTCTCCAGAGCTGCTGACCATTCTCCTCTCTTATAGCATAAGCTGGCCACATTGCTCAAGACGGAGGCCTCGCTCTGGGAATCGCCCACCTCCTCAAAGCCTTCCAGACTGTGGCGGTAGTTCTGCAAAGCTCTTGTCCAGTCGCCCCGTCGATAACAGATATTGCCCAGGTTGTTCCTGGCCACGCTCAATCCATAGGTATCACCCAGCCGCTCCAGGATTGTCAGGCTTTCATCGTAGCTCTGCATGGCATCATCCCACTGGCCAAGATCCGCGTGAAGGTTGCCGCTGGAGCACAAGACCGTCGCCACTGCCTGAGAGTCACCCATTAACCGAAGTGCATTCAAAACCTGGGCGTACTTGGCTTCGGCCTCCTGCCACTGTCCTCGCCGCAGGCTTACACTCACCAGTGTTTCCAGAACCTCAATCATGGCATGCGAGTCAACTCTCTCTATCTCCATCAATAAGCAATCCCGGAGGTGCTGCATAGCTTCCTCCAGATCGCCTCCTTCTGCCATGACCCTTGCCAGGCCGAGCAATGATCTGCACTCGCCCCTGGAGTCCCCTGCCTCTCTGAAGCCCTCCAGGCTCTGGCGGTACATCTCGCGCGCTTTTTCCTTTTGACCGGACCGGAAATAGACCCCGGCCAGATTGCCAAGAGTCGTCGCTATGCCATGCTTATCATTCTCGGCGCTCTTGGCCTCCAGGCTTAGATTGTAGCATAAAACGGCCTTCAGGCTATCGCCTCGATCGGAGTGAAGATTACCCAGGTTGTTTTGCGCGGCAGCAACCCCGCGGACATCTCCCAGATCCTCAAAAGCCATAGATGCTTCCTCGAAAAGGGACTTTGCCAAATCCCATTCTCCCTTGATCTGAAGAACCAGGCCCAGATTCAGCTTTGTGGTGGCCACACCCTGATCATCCCCCAGTTGCTCCTTCGCGTCAATGCTCTTTTGGAAATAATCCTGGGCCCGGGGAAGGTCGCCCTTCCTCTGGTAGATCAGCCCCAGATTGGATTGGGTCTGGCTTGACCCCTGCTTATTGCCCAAAGAATCGAAAATCTCCATCGCACGGCCATAGTAATCAATGGCAGCTTCCAGTTCGCCCTGCAAATGATGTATGCTTCCGAGGTTGGATAGAGCCTCGGCCTCCGGCAGGGATTCGCCATTTTCCATGGACAAAACTGCAACCCTCTGGTAGCACTCTTCGGCCATCGCCCAATCTTGGCGCTCAGTCTGGATCAGCCCCATATAATTAAGAGCGGCTACTACACCACTGCGATCCTTTCGTTGCTCCTTGATCTCCAGACAGTGCCGGGAGCACAGCAATGCTTCCTCCGCGAGACCCTGTCGACGGTGGATGCCCGCCAATAAGAGGAGCGCATCGGCCATGGCACACGAATCGCCCAGACCCTCCAAGATTGCGATGCTCCTCTGCAAATGGTCTTCTGCCTGGATCAATTCGCCCTGCTCCAGGAAGCATTGAGCCATGCGAGAGAGGGCCTGGGAAGCCAGTGACGGATCGCTTTCCTGCAAGGCCGATGCGCATTTCTCATAGCTATCCAGGGCTTCTCTGAACCTGCCCTCCTGGAAGTACATATCGCCTAAGCGGTTTTGCATCTCGGCCGAGCCTGCCTTATCATCCAGATCTTCCAGATGATGACGGGCAGCCTCCAGGCAGCTTTGTGCTCGTTTGCCATTACCGGTTAGCTGATAGATCGAAGACAGGGCGGCCAGAGATCTGGCTGTGCCATTTAAATCGTGGGCCAACTCCCGCTCCCTCAGGCACTCGTGATAGCATTCCTCGGCCCTGGAAAGGTCTCCATCCATCTGGTATAGGTCTCCCAGATTGTCGAGCGCATCTGCACGGCCGGCTCTGTCATCAGAGTCGAGCGCATCCAGGACCCGAGAATAGCAGCTTGCTGCCTGATGATACTCTCCCTGCAGGCGATATATGCTGCCGAGATTTCCCAAAATCGGCCGCATAAGAGAGGATTTTTCGCAACCTTTTAGGGCCAGCAAAGCCTTTTCATAACACTCGCAAGCGCGATTCCAGTCTTCTTCTTCACCGTACAGGCTCCCGAGGCTGTACAAAACACGCGAGACATTCTCATTGTCTCCCTGGGCACGAGCCAGACCTGCGCTCTTCTCATAATATTCGATGGCGGCCTGATGGAAGAATAAGCGCTGGGCCAAAAATCCCAGGTTGAACCAGGCCTGAAAGCTGTTGATGTGATCGGCATAGTCGGCCAGCTCAACAAGCTTTTCCTGCATAATATCTTCGTCCGATGAGAGAATGGCCTCGATGAATGAGGAGATGAGATCGGGCACATTCCGAGAGAGGCTCTTCAGCCGCTCCGGTTCATATCCGCCCGGGTCAGAAAGGATCTCGGCAAAAGACTCGAGGCAGGTGACAATGCGGTCGGCGGACATTTATCTCCACCTTCTGATAACAGGTACAATGAAGAAAAAGTTGAAAAGACATCTTCTAGTGACTGCATGGGACTCAGATGGCTCTGAGAAGAAACGTATGCAGGAAAGAACACCAAAATTCTTCCCGTCTGTGAGGCCATCGAGATCAATCAGCACATATTCCACCTACAACTACCAGAATATTAACACTAACTTATTCTATCTGTATAGATTGTCCGTACATATAAATTCTCCGATTTCTTTAGAATGTTTCATTAGAATGCTTCGTTAGAACATTTCTTTAGAATACCAATATCTTAAAATATAAAAATTGATATCAAAGTGTGAGGAATGGATCCGATATATACAGCTCATATGCCGGCAGATCCAGGTCAAAAATAGGATTTGTTTACATCTATGATTTAATATTGATTCTGGTTTGCGCAAACTCCTGAATTGCCTGTCAGCATTTGGCATGCCCATCGATCCGCGACACGCGGATCAGGGGATTGGCCCGGATCCCGAAGCTACTTCAGTACCAGCTTCAATGCACGCTGGGGGCAGCCCATGACACAGGCTCCGCACTGAATGCACTTACCCGAATCGGCAACAACGCGCCAATCCTCAAAACGAAAGGTCCTCGTGGGGCAGATGGAGACACATGCTCCACAGTGGACACATTCATTCTCATCCCTGATGACAGGGATTTCCAGGGGCACGACCCTTACGCCCCGCCTCTCGAAGGCCTCTTTTACCTCCACGCACTTCTCAGTGGGAACTTCCAGAACGATCTCCCCGCTCACGGCATCGATGCTGGCTCTCTCTATATTCACCAGGGCCGAGGTCTCCAGAATGACTGAGGCGATGAGTGGATAGCGCACAATACCGGGGGCAACGTGAAGCATCAGTTTCATTTCTACCGCCTCCGCGCAAAAAGCCGGGAAAGATGATTGCTGGTAATCATTCCGATCACTTTATCCTCATTATCCACCACAGGCAACGCTGAAATGCTGTGCGTATCTAGAGTTCGAGCAGCAAGCTCAATTGGCTCATCCAATCGGGCAGAATGAACCCGCCTGGTCATGATTTCTGCAATACTGGAGGGCTTGCCGCTGGCCACTGCTTTGGATATATCCCAGGCGGTGATAATACCCATCAGCCGTCCATCCTTGGATACAACCGGCAGATGATCGAAGCTGCCGCTCACAATCAGCTTGGCCGCTTTCTCCACAGGTATGTCCTCCAGAACCGTGACCACGTCGCGGCTCATGACGTCTCCCACGTTCGGCGACTCCTTGGTCTGCTTCATGGGCCTGGCACTGCCCACACGTGATAGAGGCTCCACGGCTTGAGTGAGCAGAAACTCGCTCTTCTCTACTTCTTCCTTTAGAGTCCGGGCAACCTCCCTTGCCATCTGGAAGCTGGAGAGAGAAGAGCTGGCGACCTCCTTTCCATTCAATTCGATCGTTCCGGACTTCAAATCCTCATAACTGACCATTCTGAGGGATGGACGGTCCCGGCGCGGAATCCCGTAATCCACTACAGGAACGGTGATATCTCTATCTCTTACGGCAGTGCTCTTGGCAAGCTTCTCATTCAGAATCGGTATGGGAATTCCTATCCCCAGATACAGACTGGGGCCATATTTATGAAACGTTGCCGCCCGCAGAAAACGGTTGCTCATCTTCTTCATGTCACCCGTGACCATGAGCGTGGAGAAGTTATTTTGGGGATTATGCTGCGTGCCGGGACCGATGACAAAGCCCTGTGCTCCGCCGAGAAAGATGCGTGTACCAATGCCGATGGTCTCGAAGTTTGGATCGTTGGATATGGGCGAGAGCACTCCCGCACCGCTATAGTGAATGTTGCCAAAGCCCGGAAGCAGTGTCCCCATGTAGGTATGCATCGTCCTGTCGGATGAATTGGTGGCTGCATTGTACCGCTGATAAGCGTTGCGAGGATTGACCATAATAGCCTGGTTGAAGTCCTCCAGACGCAGACAGGTTTCCAGTTCCCTCTGTGGATAGCAGTCAGAAGGCGCACCCTGGGCTTCAACCTCGATCTGCTTTCCAGAGACCAGATCTTCCATGACATGGGCGCCACCATACTCGATTCCTCTATCCTCTGAAGGCTGCGTTGCTCCCAGGAAGAGATCGACTGCGGCGACTCCGCCATAAGCCTCTACCTTGTTGAGCATAGCCCGGGCAATCTTTATGGGTGGGTCACTATGGCCAAGATTGAGGAAGACCCCCGAGGAGCACATGGCTCCGAAGGTTCCAGTGGTTACTACATCCACCTCGCGCACCGCTCCGGCAGGGCCCAGCTCGTCTACAAGGTCAGGCATCTCCTCTGCAGTTACGACGCGGGCCGAGCCGTCGCGAATGCGTTCGTTGATCTCTGATAACGACTTCTCTTGCACATTGGCTCAAAAGTCGGCAATCCGATAAAAACCTATTGGGCTTTTCGTGTCCAACAACGTTATCTGCCTTAACCAAAAAGACCCGATCAGATGCAACAGATGCCAGGCAAGAGAATTGTTCTCACCAGCGACTCCACCATGATGAGCAGCTATCACGGCGGTGTGATGCTCGGCTTTGCCGCAATCATGCCGAGAGCTATGCTGCCCGACTGGATATTCCAAAAATTTTTCTGCCCGCCCGTGCCCGCATTTGAGGACGGCTCCGCTGCGTTCGCTCCCTGCGGCACGAGAAAGGTGGAGGCATCATTGCTGGATGCAGGCTTCTCCAGAGAGGAGGTAATTGTGGCCCATCCCGATCACCTGGATAGGGCCATCGGCCCGGAAACAGAGATCGTGGGGATAACTCATGACGATCCCATGGGAAAGATAGCGTTTCGTGAAATCGAGGAGATTATAGGCCGTGGCCCGCCTTTCAATCGTTCCAAGTTTCTGGAACTTGTTCGCCACCCGCTCATAAGGAGGCACCGTCCCAAGATAGTGGTAGGAGGCAACGGCGCCTGGGAGGTGATGGGCGAAGACGTGGGCGTCGATCACATCTACCTTGGCGAAGGAGAGAGCGATTTTCCCGAGATATGCCGTAAGATCATACGCAAAGAGGCAGTTCCAGATGTGATCAGGGGGACAGCCGTCCCCGGAGAGCGGATTCCAACGAACCGCGGCGCTACCATTGGGGGCATCGTGGAGATCGGAAGAGGCTGCTGGAGGGGGTGCGCCTTCTGCTCGCCGGCTATGCGCACCATGCGCCACCGGCCACTGAAAAATATCCTGGAAGATGTGCGAGTAAATCTGGACGCCGGCCAGAGGGACATCATACTTCACAGCGAGGATTTCTTCTCTTACGGCTCGGGCGGGATGATTTCCAATGAGGAAAAGGTACTGAAGCTGGTGTCTGCCGTAAAAGAGCTCGGGCCAAAGACCATGGATGTCTCGCATTTGAGCCTGGCGGCAATCCATCAGAACCAGGGGCTTTTGCGCAAGATCTCGGATATTGTAGGCGTCGGCTCCGATCAGAATCACATGTCGGCCTGGATCGGCATTGAGACAGGAAGCTGCCGCATACTGGATATGCACATGCCGCGCAAAGCACTTCCGGGAAAGACCGAAAACTGGCCTGAGATTGTAAGGGATTGCTATCGTCTCTTCGAGGAGGAGTCATGGCTTCCCGTAGCCAGCCTTGTCCTGGGTCTGCCGGGAGAGGGCAAAGAGGATGTCATCGAGACTACAGAGCTGGTGGAGTCCCTGATGGACTATACCGGTCTCATTCTTCCACTCTTCTTCACCACCATCGCCGATACAAAGCTTGGCGGCACAAGAGGTTTTAGTAAGCAGGACGCTCTGCCTGAGCACTGGCAACTGGTGGGATTGTGTCTGGATTATAACCTTCGCCACCTCAAGAAACTGCACCGTCTCTACAGCGAGAGAATGACCGCGAGCCCACTGGAACACGCGGCCCTTACAGGAATAAATCTTATGGCAGAGGTTTTCCTGAATAAGTATATGAAGAGAATGAAAAGAGGCGAGCCGCCCAACTGAACGTTTTGGTGGATTTTTGCGAGGCGGGCCGTCTATTACGGCCTCGCAACAACGCATCAATAGCACCAGGATTAGTCGGATATTGTTACCATCAGATCAATAATTTGACAGATTAATAGTTCTCCAGAACAGACCTCACCACACCCTTGTGGTCCCCCTTGAGGGAATAGACGTTATGGTCTCCGGAAACATCAATGCTCAGAATGCCCAGGCGAGTATTCATAAGCCCCACCATAGCCGAGACACCGCGGTAGCTGACGTCAAAACCCTCCTTCGCGAGGTATGTGAAGACGTCCTCAGTGGTGTAAGCCCCATCGCTTAAAAACAGCTTTAAGACGGCCTTCCGGATTCCTATACCGTCCCGCTTAAGATAATTTCTGAGTCTCTCCTGGATTCGTTCTTCTGCGCTCTCCATCCGGCAAAATCACCGCCCTGAAAGAATGAATTTAAGGATTATAAAGGTATTCTATCTACGACCAGCCCGTTCTCGAGGGGATACTTCTCAATAATACTGAGAATACATCTTGCGCTCTTCAGCTCTTCAGATATGTCCTCCAAGATGGACGCGGCGATATCTATCCCGCCATCTCGGCAGGAATACATCTCTACTGGAACCTCCAGTTCCGTAAGAATCTGCAGAGCATTTTCCAGATCGCCCTCGATTATGCCGTGAATTATGGTGCCCTCAGAGCTCACATAATCAAAGGGACGGGCCGTGTGATCTGCCCTGCGCCGCAATCGCTCTCTCAGCTGCACTGCGTCCTTGAAGCGAGAGGGACAGTAGTGCACTTTGATGCCGCTCTTGAGAAAGTGCTCTTTAGCAACATCCGCGCTTCCCGTGGCCGCGCATCCAAGATCCTCCGGCAAAAAACCAGCATCAATAAGGCCGGCGAAGTTTGTCTCAGAGAATTCCAGCTCATTGAGGTTCAGAAAGGCATCTGCATCCCGCACGGCCTCAACGATCTCTGGCGCAGACCAGAGGGCGGGTATCTCCACTCCCGCCTCCAGTCCACTGGCTTTGGCCTCCAGCAGGGCATCCTTCAGGCCGGCCGGATGGGACCATTCCGAGACGGGCGGATGAAAGCGGATCTCATCCAGACCGGCCTGCTTTAGCCTCCCTAAAACACCTTTTTCAGGAAGAATTCCGGAATAGAGGTGAATATGGTGCTCCTGCCCGAACTCGCGCTTCAAAGCAGTGACGCATTCCAGGACATAGTCCAGCCTCAGAAGGGGCTCTCCGCCGGTGATTCCCGTCCCCAGGGCGCCAATTGCCCGGGCTTCTTCCAGGATATCATCCATTTTTTGCACCGGTTGCTCATCCGCAAATACGACGTCTTGCCCTCTCCGCTCCTCGGAGATGGGGCAGTAGAAACAGCTGCGCTCACACCTTCCCGTGACGAAGAGCACCAGTCCCGCGCCCTGCCGGCAGATCCGGCAGCCTGGCGGCAGATAGTTGTAAATCGACCCCACTGAATCGGATTGCCACTCGACCATAATAGGTGTGACCAATCCCCTGGAGTTAATCAATTTTGTGATCTTTCGGAAGCCATCAGTTCAATCAAGCCCGGTCGCGACCAACTGGGAGAACGGCGCATCAAAACGGTTATCAGAGAGAAGGGCATTAATCTTTCTAGAGAAAGAATATATTCAAAATATATTAAAGGATGGTTGTTTGTGAGAGAATATCTCCTCGGAAACGCAGCAATTGCCAGTGGACTCCTGGAGGCTGGGGTAGGGCTCGCTGCCGGCTACCCCGGTACACCCTCCTCGGAGATCATCGAAACGCTTGTGGACCTCAAAGGCGACCGACCTACGCATGTGGAATGGTCCGTTAACGAGAAAGTGGCCCTGGAGGTGGCGGCGGGAGCCTCCTGGACGGGAACACGCGCTGCAGCAACCATGAAGCATGTGGGTCTGAATGTGGCTGCAGACCCTTTTATGACCCTGGCCTACCTGGGTGTGGGCGCTGGGCTGCTTGTGATCTGTGCCGATGATCCCTTCTGCCATTCCTCCCAGAATGAGCAGGACTCACGACGCTACGCCCAGTTTGCATCTATTCCATGCCTGGACCCCAGCGACCCAGAGGAAGCAAAAGATATGACGATCTATGGCTTTGAGCTTTCTGAGAAGTTCAATATCCCCGTCATGCTCAGGCCCACCACGCGCGTCTCTCATGCCCGGGCGGACGTGGAAACGGGAACGATTCCGCCCGTCCGTGCAGGAGGCCAGTTTGTCAAGAATCCTGCGCGACGTGTTGCTCTGCCTGTGCACGCCCGGGCGCTGCACACTGAGCTGATCGCAAAACAGAAGGCCATCGAAGAAGCCCTGGAGACTGCTCCCTGGAATAAGCTCACCCTGCGAGGGAACGTGGGAATCATCGCTTCTGGAATCGCAGGACTGTACGCCGAGGAGGCCATCAGGGATCTGGACCTGGAGGTCTCTCTGCTTCGCATAGGAACCTATCCAGTGCACACAAAGATGATTTGCAGCATGCTGGAGCATGTCACACGAGTCTTGGTTGTGGAGGAGCTGGAGCCGGTAGTAGAAGAACAGGTGGAGAGGCTGGCAAGGATTGTCAATCCGGCGGTCGCGATCCTGGGGAAGAATGAGTCCATCTCCCGCGAGGGAGAACTCGACTTCCTGAAGGTTCGAAACGCCATAGCCCGCATGCAGGGCATTCAGGAAAAGGTGGCACTGCCGAACACTGCTGCCGGGATCCTGCCACCCCGGCCTCCTGCGCTCTGTCCAGGCTGCAGCCACCGTGCCACCTTTTATGCCATGCGGAAGGTCTTCGGAAAGAAGGCAATCTATCCGAGCGACATCGGCTGCTACACTATGGCCGTAGGCATGGGGACTGTGGACACGTGCCTGTGCATGGGCGCGAGCATAACGCTTGCCAGCGGCATCAGATTCGGCGGGGAGACGGAAGGCATCTGTTGCAGTTTGGGCGACTCGACCTTCTTGCATGGGGGCATGACGGGACTCTTGAACGCGGCCTACAACAAGGCAAGAATTACCGTGACCATCCTTGACAACAACACCACTGCCATGACCGGCCATCAGCCCCATCCGGGCACGGGAGTGACTGCAACTGGAGAGCCGACGGTCCAGGTCTCTTTGGAAGCGCTGGCCAAAGCTTTAGGAGCAGGCCTGGTGGAGGTCGTCGACCCGTATGACCTGGAAAAGACTCTCCAATGCTTCCAGAGAGCGAAGGAGTACCCTGGACTGTCTGTAGTCATAGCCCGTCAACCCTGCGTGATCAAAGCCCGCAGGAGCGGAGCCCGCCCCAGGGCCTTCCGGGTTAGCGAGGAATGCCAGGGATGCGGGATCTGTGTGGACTTTGGCTGCCCTGCTATAGAATTCGAGGGTGATGTGGCCAAAATAAATAATCTATGCACCGGCTGCGGGGTCTGTGCCAAGATCTGTCCCGGCTCCAGCATCCTGGAGGTGAAAGGATGAGGACATCTGAATGCGATATAGTGATCGTAGGTGTGGGAGGTCAAGGAGTCATACTGATCTCGGATGTTATCGGCCGGGCCGGGGTTATGGCCGGAAAACCTGTGCGCGGAGCTGAGACGCACGGCATGGCCCAGAGAGGAGGCAGTGTGATCAATCATACTCGCATAGGGTGCCGCTTCAGTCCCATGGTCGCCTCCGGCGGAGCGGATGTGTTGGTAGCCCTGGAGCCGGCTGAAGCTCTGCGCTTCGCCCACTTCCTTTCTCCAAATGGTGTGGCTCTGATCAACACCAGGCAGGTATTGCCGGTTACCGTGACCACAGGCGCGGCTCGCTACCCCCCACTGGAAGAGATTCTCGTCCCCTTAGAGGGTCTTTGCCGGAGGGCGGTGCCCATGGATGCCACGGCAATAGCGAAGAAGGCGGGCACAGCCCAGGCCATGAATGTGGTAATGCTCGGGGCTCTAGCCAGGTACATTCCATTGAAGGAGGAGCAAATCCAGGAGGCTCTTTGCGATGTGGTGCCCCCCAAATTTCTGGATGCGAATAAAAAGGCCTTTTCGTTGGGAAAAGCTGAAGTAGAATAGCCGCAAAAGAAAAAGGCATGGAAGAAGAAAAGAAAGCAGATGAGATTACGACTGAAGAGAAGAAAAGCGAGGACAACGCTGTCCCCATAGTCACACGTTCCATGGTGGAGGAAGCCTGTCCGACCTGCGGCGCAGAAGCGCCTTCCATGCCCGCGGTGCTCCCCGAGCCGAACTGGTCCACAGAGAAGCTGATCGCAGCAACCAAGGACAAGCACATGCTGGTGCGCTCCAACGCCATCATCCTCCTCTCCAAACGCGAGGCCTCTGAGTCCGTGGAGGCTCTCATCGATGCCCTCAAAGACGAAGAGTACCTGGTCAAGAGCAACGCCATGGTGGCCATCGCTGCATACGGAAAGCAGGTCTCCGATCGCATAATTAAGGCCCTGGGAGATGCGGACAAGGACGTGCGCGCAGGCGCTGCCTGGATAGTCGGTGAGCTGAAGGACAACCGAGCCATTGAGGCATTGGAGAAGGTAGCCAAAGATGATTATCCTCTGGCCAGGATTCAGGCCAAGGCGTCCCTGGTGGCTATGGGCAGAGGTCCGAAGAAGGAAGCTCGAAAGGTAGAAGTCGAGGATGCAAAGCCTGCAGAACCAGAGGAAGCAAATAAAGCAGAACCTGAGGATGTCAAAGAGGAGACCGCTGAGTAGATTCGAAAATCCTCTTTCTTCAGTTTTTTCTCTCCCGGCCGATGATGTCCTTGTTTTGGAGAACGGTTTTACCGGACAAAATATATCAAGTAGAAGCGCCTCTTAATTAATATGGAAAGCCCAATTGGCAACAGCGTCTACGAGGCTATCGAGTTAGTGGGAACCTCAACAAAAAGCTGGGAAGATGCTGTCAAGACTGCAATGGAAACCGCAGACAAGAAGCTGACGAATATGAGGATCGCCGAGGTCGTAAAGCTGGACACAAACCTTGCTGATGGAGGTGTCATGGAGTACCGGGCCCGGGTCAGGCTCTCCTTCAAGCATGAAATCGAGCCTGAGACGCTTTGATTCTATTTAGAATGAATAAACTGCAGCTTGCGGCATGAGTGCGCCACCGCCATTTCACTTTTTGAAACGGGCGCATGAGGCCGGTATCTCATCTTTCGCTGCATTCAGCCTTCTCTGCCTGGGGTCAATCACCTTTTGCTAAGGAAAGGCTTAACAGATGAAACCGCCGTCGCTATGAATTGTGCCCGAGATCAGCCTGATTATCCCCACAAGAAACGAAGCCGAGACCATCCGCGAATGCATACATAAAGCTCAACTGGCCTTCGCGAAGAGCGGTCTCGTGGGAGAGGTCATAGTCTCAGACAGCTCGAGCGACCAAACTCCAAATATTGCCGCATCCTCTGGCGCCAGAGTTATCCGGCCCGAAAAACTGGGATACGGGAATGCCTATCTGGCCGGATTCGAGGAGGCGCAAGGGGATTATGTCGTTCTCATGGACGGCGATCTGACTTACGATCCTGAAGCCATCCAGGATATGCTCGTTCTCCTGAAAAGCGGCAACTACGACATGGTGATCGGGTCAAGGCTGAAAGGAGAGATTCTTCCCGGGGCAATGCCTGCCCTCCATCGCTATATTGGAAACCCGGTCCTCACCTGGGTGCTGAATCAGCTCTTTTCTGCCGGCATCTCGGATGCCCATTGCGGATTGCGTGCCATCACTCGCGAAGGACTGGAAAAGCTACAGCTCAGGTCGGGTGGAATGGAGTTCGCCTCGGAGATGGTGATCGAAGCAGCTTCCAAGGGTCTGAGAATCGCTGAAGTTCCAATCACTTATCGGCCGCGCAAAGGGAATTCCAAGCTTCATTCCTTTACTGACGGCTGGAGACATCTGCGTTTTATGATGCTCTACCGTCCGGTGCCTTTTCTGCTCGTTCCCGGACTGCTAGCTCTTGGTTTTGGTCTGATCCTGGCGGTAGGAGTATATCTGCAAGGTGGATCGAGGATGCATTCTCTGATCCTTGGCGGCCTCTTGCTCATCATAGGGTATCAGATGCTCTTGGCGGGACTCTATTTTGGTGCATTCGGCGTCACATACGGTCTCTCCAGCCCGGGGAGAATCAAAAAACTGATAAGCTACCATTCCCTGGAAAAAGAGCTGACTTTGGGGGTGGTACTGCTTGCATCAGGCGTTATTCTTGGTTTGAGCGTCCTCTTGAGATGGGGGGGATCCGGCTTTGGGGCCCTGGATGCCGCCCAGAATGCCATGATCGCCATGATCTTATCAATCCTCGGAATCCAGACGATCTTCTCGGGAATGTTCATCAGCCTGCTCTTGCTATGCGACGGGCATCAGGACGACTGAAGGTTGAAGGTGTTTGGAATTGGAGATCGCCTACCTCTATGATGCAGTCTATCCCTGGGTGAAGGGTGGCGCCGAGAAGAGGATTTATGAGCTCTCGCAAAGGATGGCCCGGCGCGGTCATACGGTCCACTGCTATGGCATGAAGTGGTGGCAGGGAGAGAACGATATCCAAATAGATGGTGTACGCCTGCACGGCATCTGCCAACCTATGCCGCTTTACTCCGGCGGCAAGAGATCGATGAAGGAGGCGGCCTACTTTGCAGGAAAGGTACTATCCGCCGGAGTAGAATGCGAGATCGTCGATTGCCAGAACTTCCCGTATCTTTCCTGCTTCTCTGCAAAGCTCCGGACGTGCGTCAAGAGGCGGGATTTGTTCATAACCTGGCATGAGGTCTGGGGCGAATACTGGTACGAGTACATGGGAAGGAAAGGCGCCTTTGGCAAGTATATTGAAAAGGCAGCAGCCAGGCTAACAGATAAGAACATCGCCGTCTCGGAGAGGACACGAAGGGATCTGGAAAGGCTGGGAGCAAAGTCGGTCCAGGTTGTGCCAAACGGCATCGACTGGCAGAAAATTGAGCGAATAATCCCCTCCGAGAAGCAGTCGGATATAATTTGTGCCGGAAGACTTGTTCGGCACAAGAACGTGGACCTTCTCATCCAGGCATTGAGCATGGTGAAATCGGAAATTCCGGACGTTAGGGCCCTGGTAATCGGGGACGGTCCGGAGAATTCAGCTCTGAAATCCCTGGTTCGCGAGAGAGGGCTGGAAAATAATGTTGAGTTTTGCGGCTTTCTGGAGAACTACAGTGATGCCCTGGCGCTCATGAAATCCTCTCGAGTATTCGCCTCGCCGTCCACAAGAGAGGGCTTCGGCATGGCGGCCCTGGAGGCAAACGCCTGTGGTCTGCCCGTGGTCACCGTGAAGCACAGGATGAATGCCGTGATGGATCTTGTTACAGAGCAGACGGGTATGGTCTGCGAGCCTACGGCGGAGGCTCTAGCCAAGAGCCTTTGCCGGGCTCTTCAGAAGGGGGATGACATGCGGGGGCAGTGCATAGAGATGGCGAGAAAGTACGACTGGGATGAGATATGCGAAAGGGCGGAGAGAGTCTACGAAAACGGGAAGTGAGCTTCTGCAATAATGCAACATAAGCACGCGACATGGCACTAATATCATGCGGTTAATAATTTACATACAAAACAATTTTAAAATATAGTCTCCTAGCAATCAATCTTATCAGAGCCCAAGCGTGACAAAATCAAATCTCCGGGCAAAAGTTTTTTAATCAAAGTTAACTCAGTTTAACGCATGGCAGGTGCCACAAGACCGAAGGAATCCCATGGATGTGTTATTGGATCGAAGATCACGCAGAGCGAGCTCGCTCAGATTCAAGATCTGATTGATGCCGGTGTCTACCTCAACGCATCAGACTTCGTCCGAGAAGCAATCCGTAACAAGCTGGCTGCCATAAAAGTGATAAAATGCCGGGACGTCGATTATGAGACGGCAAAAAAGGAGATCATAGGATACTTCCAGAGAAACCATGAAGCTTATCCCGATGAGATCTCTCAAGATCTGGAGATAGATTTTGACCTTGTGCGCCGGATTACTTCCGAGCTGAAGAAAGAGGGCCGTCTGGAGGCCATTTGATGGATTGCTACGAAGAGGGCGATGCATTGCATGGTGCAAAGATCTACGCGGAGTCCCGAAAGATGACCGGGCCAGTAGTTATTGTAAAGAGCGGCAGACATAGGGCGCAGAGCATCACACTGATAGAAAATGCAGAAGCCGTAATCATCCGGAAGCTGAGATGGATTCCTGAGCATTAAATGCATCAAAAATGTCGCTTCACATGTCCTTTATCCATTCGATGGATGGATTGTTTTTTCCGCGTTTTTTGATCGTATTATGTTGGATGTTTCTTGGCTTAAACGATCAACTAATAAAAAACGATCTGCTTCTTCGTTAGCGAATGATGGACGCTCTAAAGTGCTCTTCACAATTCAGCAAGTTTGTTGCCTCTTCTTGTCCACCGCGCATATTCGATCCAACATATACTTCTTGCTCCGTTCTCTCTGCCAGCCTACTTTAGCTCAAGCTAATAACTAAGAAAGAAATGCGATTGCGTTTTTTCCAACGGACTCGATTCAAAAGCTTATTTAAATATGGAGTGGTTAAGAAGAATATCGTGAACTATACTGCCAAGGGCATCACAGATATGGGCAAGAAGAGGAGAGAAAATCAGGATGCTTTTCGCATTTTAAATGAAAGAGGATTTTTTGTAGTTGCTGATGGGATAAGCGGTCTGCAAGAAGGTGCTATTGCTTCAAATTCTGCAGCTGATGCGTTATGCGATTTAATTACCAAAAAGATAAAATATGAGACTAATATTGATGATATATCTTTTATAATAAGCAATGCTCTAATCGAATTAAGTAACAAATTTTATAAAGATGAAGGAAATAGATTAGGTACCACTATTGTCTTAGCCCTCATAAAAGGCAATAAAGCTTTTATTGCACATCTTGGTGATAGTAGAGCATATATATTAAGCAAAGGAAGGCTACTGAGATTAACTGAAGATCATAATCTTTTCTACTTGTTATCTCAATCAAGCAAATCTGGCAATAATATTGAAATTGTGAATCATAAAACACGAAATATGCTGACAAAATTTATTGGGATGAAAAATGCGGATCCTGAAGTTAAAATAATCAAGCTTGAATATGGAGATCGGCTGCTATTATGCACCGATGGTTTATCTGGTTTCATCGATGATCAGGAGATAGAAGAAATTATTAGTTGTATGCAAAGCCCGACTGCCATTTTGACAAATTTAGTTGAACACGCCAACGAAGCGGGAAGCTATGATGATATTACTGCAATAATTATAGAATATACGGACGACCTAGATTAGTTCGTAGCTCTGATCAACTCTGCAAAGCTAAATATACCTGCAAAGTGAGTTCGACTCAAGGCTCTTGGTGATTAATAAAATGGGTGAATATGAATATAGTGAATTAATCGGATCAGGAGAGAACTGTGATGTTTATGAATGTTTGCGGACCGATGACAACTGGCATTGCGCCATAAAAATGCTTCGTGAATCCGTCAAGCCTGAAACATCGAAGCGTTTTCGTCGCGAAGTTAGGATACAAGAGAAATTAAGTCATAAAAATATTGTTCCAATTATTGAATATAATTTAGATGACGATAGGCCTTGGTTCGTTATGCCACGAGCAATATATAACCTTCGAGATTATCTTGAACTCATTTACGGTGAAGATGAAATATGGATAATTTATGAGATTGCAGCAGGGCTCGAATATGCCCATGTTAATAACGTTATTCATCGCGACCTTAAGCCGGATAATATTCTATTCTTTAAAGATGAAAGAGACAACAAATATATCGCAATAAGCGATTTTGGATTGGGACGATTTATAAATCGGGACACGATAGCACTAACTTATACAAATATTGGCTTAGGCACAATTGCGTATATGGCTCCAGAACAGTTTATGCAAGCTGATGAAGCAGACATAAGAGCTGATATCTATGCATTAGGGAGAATTATATACGAAGTATTAACCGGTGATGTTTCGTCAAGTTTCGATATAAACTATGATAATGCGCCACGAAATTTTTTGTATATAATTATGAAATGCCGCGAAAAGGATCCAGGAAAACGATACCAAACAATCCATGATTTGCTCCGAGATCTTGATTTGGCGACAGAAAGCGACGATGTATTCATAAAACCAACTGATACTGTAAGAAGAGAAATTAAGACATCATTGGAAGAATTGGAATATTCTCCGGAAAGAGTGGAAAAAATTACGCAGGTTCTTGTCGATAATATAAGTGACACAAAATTCTTATTAGAGATTCTTCCTGATCTTTCTCCGCGCCTATTAAAGTTAATTGCGGAGAATAATAAAGATATATTCAGAAAGATAATGCGATCTTATGACAATACGCTTTGTGAAACAATTTCTTATGAGTATTGCGATACAGTTGCCGACTTTTATGAAAAACTATTTGACAAGTTAAATTTCGATGACACTAGAACAATGATTTTGAGACGACTCGCGGAATTGGGACCAAGACGCAATAGGTATTATGTAGGGAAAGTATTTGCCAGAATTGTAAACAAGACTACAGATAAGGCATTAATTTTTGAAATAGTCAATATCTTCAAGTCTGATAAGTCCAAAATTACATGGCATAAAACATATTTAAATGAATACGTCCTTCCTACTGCAATTAAAGGAATCATTAAATAGGCCTAGTGTCTCGTCAATATTGAAGTGTCGTAAAGCATAAGACATATTAACTTCATATCCAATCTTGGTGAGCAAGATATGAAGAAATATGTCGTAACGC
>Ga0209745_1000817_pt1 | contig 18803 bp, 18 predicted proteins | sample BarGraNGADG00312_FD_184495 | JGI IMG/M metagenome (GOLD analysis project Ga0209745, IMG submission 184495) | Arctic peat soil microbial communities from Barrow, Alaska - Barrow Graham LP Ref core NGADG0004-312 (SPAdes) (version 2) | ecosystem: Environmental > Terrestrial > Soil > Wetlands > Peat...
GTTCATCACTCCAAAGCGGGTTTCCTTTCCTTCCATGGCGCCCGAAACATTCAATACATTGTTATGATTGTACTCGGACCAGAGAGATATGGCAAGGCCAGCTGCAAACAAGATAAACATGGTAAGAAATATAGCCCATGCCTGACGTTTAGACTTCACATAATGACCATAAGTAAATACTAATCCTGCTGAAATGATTATAAGGGCAAACATTTCCAGAAAGTTGGAGAAAGGAGTCGGATTTTCAAAAGGATGAGAGCTGTTGGTATTAAAAAATCCACCCCCGTTTGTACCAAGCTGCTTAATAGCAATTTGCGACGCTGCCGGGCCCAGTGGAATAACCTGCTCAGTTCCCTGCAAAGTGGTTGCTTTGACATAATGTGAAAATGTCTGCACAGCTCCCTGTCCCACCAAAGCCATTGTTAGAATAATAGCGAGTGGCAATAACACATAAAGCACACTTCGGGTCATGTCAGCCCAAAAATTACCCAAAGCATCAGTTGTTTTTCTTGTTAACCCGCGCATCAGAGCCAGTACTACTGCGATACCGGTTGCCGCGCTGACAAAATTCTGCACGGTAAGCCCCAACATTTGGACCAGGTAACTCAGGGTATTTTCGCCGCTATACGACTGCCAGTTAGTGTTAGTAGTGAAACTCATAGCCGTATTAAATGCAAGATGCCATGAAACATTGGGCAATTTTTCTGTGTTCAGTGGCAAATACCCCTGCAACATCTGTAATAGAAACAAAAACACAAGTCCAAACAGGTTGAAAAGGAGAACGCCATACATATAGGTCTTCCAGTTCATTTCCTCCTCGCTTTTGATACCGGATATCCGATAAACTAATTTTTCAAGCCAGCCAAAAACCGGCTTTATCATATGTTTTTCACCCATAAAGACCTTTGCCATATAATTGCCTAACAAAGGCGCAAGGGCAACAAGTACCAGCATGAAAAGAATCAATTGAATTGCCTCATTCATTTTTTTTAATTTAAAGCTTTATGTGAGATAATTTTTACAATGCATAAATAATTATAAGTTCCTAGGTCATTTATTAGAATGTTATGCCAAATACCAGATGTATATAATCATTCCTGGAATAAGTAGCCGAAGGATTAATGACCAATGTAGCCTTGAGTGGCAAAGAAAAAGATTCAGTAATTTTCAAAGTCTTTGTAATGCTTGTACCAATATTGACTATTGAAAATGTCTTTTCCCTGGCTCCGGGATCAAAAGTCGTTACTCCATAATTATTATAATAACCTGCCCAGGGAGTAAATCCAAAATAGAAACTGACAGGACCATTCGAATAGCCCAGTTCAATATATGTTGAATAAGCCTGTTTAGTTGATTCTTCGGATTTCTTATCTAATCCGTAAAACATTGTATTCCATATAATACTTATTGGAATAGCCTTAGTACCGGTAAAACCAATAGTGCCTTCAATCCTGTGACCAGTTTCGCTATTTGCATAATTGAAGTAATTAGCTTTGTCAAGATTCCAATTGTAATCTGTAACTGCAAGTTTAAATTGTCCGACAGTTAAAGAAATATATGTGTCAACTTCTTTATAGCTCCCAACAAAATCTGTAGATCCCCAGACACCAATTTCAAAATTTCCTTCTGTAAAAGCCAAGGTTGGCTGGAAGTTGGGGGTAGGACTTCCGGTTGCCAACGAACCTCTCCATACATATTGACTTACCAAATCTGCTGTTACCTTAAACGGAGAAACCGAATCACTAGTTTGAGCATTTATATGACTTGGAAAGCAGACTAATGTGATAAACATCACGAGTAAAATGCACTTGTTTTTCATACCCTAAAATTTTTCGGGTTTAACAAGTGTGTATAAAAGATATCCAAGAATAAAGAGAGCGATTATAGCTCCGATTACATACCCTGAAGAAAGATTCGTTTCAAAGAGTTTGGATAATCCTAATGAAATTGTTGCATTCATAGCTAATCGTTCTAAATCGATCCAAAAATGCAACATAATTTACAAAGATTTTATAAGGATTATTTTTAAACGTATAAAGATTTTCTAAAAAAAGATAAACATGGTTGCTCAGGCACGGGTTCAGATCCGAAGGCTTCTTGAAATTACTCTGAACCTTAATGGATACAAAGTTTCTGAAGCTTTAACTGCCAAAGAAGGAATAATTACTTCAGCTTCTCATAATATTTTGTGAACAACACCCAGGTTCCTTTTAATGCGATTGAAACGAGTTTGAAAGCAGAACTGAAGAAGGACCCTAATTCCGTCGTTATGTTGCGTTTTGATAATACACTCAGTATCCAGGATCTGGTGGACGTGCTTTCTTTGGGGACAAAGTTAAATGTGAAGATGATGCTTGCCACGGCAAAAATACGGTAGCCACAACAAGAGGCAGATGGCTAACAAAGAAATGGCAGTGTCAGAACCAGGAACTGTGGGGTATGATGGCGTAGTAAAATAGCGTCTACTGAGGTTGAATCAGTGTTTCTTTCTTTGAGGATAAACGTCAATTGAACAGATGACAAGAATATCGAGCGGGTCATGATCGTCACAGTATGTCTGGGGTATGAAGCCATAGTTAGCAGGATAATGTACAGATGAAAACAATACTCTGTCGAGTCTTAGCAGTCCTGTATTCTTATCCATTTCATATTTACCCTTTGATCCCTTTGGAATTTCAATTATACTGTTTACAATGGCCGGTGCATTTTTGCCTGTTTCAACGGTATGCCATGGATGGGTGTATGGTTTCATACTCTGAATTATTTAATTATCTGCCAAACTTAAGGATAAATCCAATGCCCGGCATATTAATATAATGTGAATAGCATTAAGTCTGATGATTACCTTAATCACTGGCGGCCCGTGATTTGCCGACAAAGAAGAAGCCCGGAGAATAGTAAATATTTATTTTCACCTTCCGGAAGGTTAATTTTATTATAGCAGTTTATCTTTACAGTATTCAAAAAGAGAAACATGAAAGGATCAGGGAAGCACCGGGATATTAAGAAACTTTCTTTTGCCGGTGCAATAATTGCGCTCGGAATCGTTTATGGCGATCTGGGTACCAGCCCTCTTTATACCATGAGAGCCATCATTCAGGGTGGATCGGAAAATATAAATCAATTGCTTATTTACGGGGGTTTGTCCTGTATCTTCTGGACACTGACACTAACCACAACAATTAAATATATTCTAATAACACTGCGTGCTGATAACAGGGGCGAGGGAGGCATCTTTGCCCTGGCTGCACTGATTAAGAGAAAATCATCATTGATTGCCATCCTGACAATGATCGGGGGAGCAGCAATTATGGCAGACGGAGTTATTACTCCTGCTATTACTGTTAGTTCTTCTATTGAAGGATTAAGACTTTATAATCCGGATATTCCGGTTGTCCTGATTGTTTTATGCATACTGGCGTTCATGTTTTTCATTCAACAGTTCGGCACAAATCTTATCGGAAGTTCGTTTGGCCCGATAATGCTTATATGGTTCACCACACTTGCTGCCCTGGGTTTATCACAGGTGGTTCAGCATCCGGATATTTTAAAGGCGGTAAACCCCGCATATGCCTACCGGTTTCTTACGGATTATCCAGGTGGCTTTATTTTGCTTGGTGCCGTTTTTCTATGTACAACAGGTGCTGAAGCGCTCTATGCTGATCTTGGGCATTGTGGCAGACTGAATATTCAGGTGACATGGGGATTTGTTAAAATTGCACTTCTTCTTAATTATTTCGGACAGGGTGCCTGGCTAATGCTGAACATTGATAAAGGAGCAGCCGTTAATCCATTTTTTGCGATAATGCCAACATGGTTCCTGATGCCAGGAATTGTGATGGCTACATCTGCAGCTATTATTGCAAGCCAGGCAATAATCAGTGGATCGTTCACTCTTATAAGTGAGGCAATTTATTTGAATTTCTGGCCTAAGTTTAAGGTGGTTCATCCGACGTATGTCAGGGGGCAGGTTTACCTGCCTGTTGTGAACTGGTTCCTCTGGATAGCCTGCAGTCTTACTGTTGTATTCTTCAGGGAATCATCGAACATGGAGGCTGCATATGGTCTCTCCATCACATTAACGATGATAGTGACCACATTGTTATTGTCATATCATTTTTATCAAAAAAGAATTAATTATAGCTTGATACTTTTGTTATTGGTCGTCTATTTAACCATAGAAGGTAGTTTTCTTATAGCCAATCTTCATAAGTTCAGCCATGGAGGATGGTTTACATTACTTTTGACAACCCTGTTTACTTTGATAATGTATGGCTGGTATTTTGGCAGAAAACTCAGGAACCGGCATATCTCCTTTGCCTATCTGGATGGATACCTTGATATGTTCAGGGATCTCACTAAGGATAAATCTGTTCCCTTGTTTGCAACCAATCTCGTTTACATCATACATGCTAACAGCATTAATCAGGTAGAATCAAAAGTGATCTATTCTATATTTAATAAACAACCCAAAAGGGCAAAGACATACTGGTTGCTTCATGTCGATATGGTAGAAGAGCCAAATCGCTTTCAATATGAAATTAACCAGATAATACCGGGAATACTTATCAGGATCGACTTTCACTTAGGATATAAAGTTGAACCGAAAATAAATCTTTATTTCAGAGAAGTTGTTGAAGATATGGTGAAATCAGGTGAAATAAAGCTTGAAAGTGGTTTTGCTTCTATGAAAAAGCGGGGATTACAGGGTGATTTTAAATTTGTGCTGATTGACAGGATAATGCTCCATGACTTTAAATTTTCAAATATTGATAGCTTCACTATTTCTTTACATTCATTAGTAAAAAGACTCAGTATTCCTGCAGACAGAGTTTTCAATCTGGATAATACCAGCGTTATCGTTGAAAAAGTCCCGATTATTATAGATCAGCCTGTGGGTAAAAGAATTGAGCGTATCTGAAGATTTGTCTTGAGAGCTTCAACAAACTCACTTACCCACCTGTCGCCTTTGTTGTCCTTCTGGCGGTAGCTGATGAAGATGTCGTATTCAAAGCCTGGGATGAGACTGGCCATACTAACTGTTCATTATGCTAAAGTTATGAAAGTCTGTGGCACAGATCAAATATCCCTGAAAGTTGTTCTGCCTTAACAGGGGAATCTTTCCCAATCACATGAACTAACCTGGTTAGTCATCAGGCCAAATTTTTTTATAAATTTCAATAAACCTTGGATCGGAACGAATTGAAGAACACATTATTGGTACGCATTTCAGAAATAGCATATATTGATGTCTTTCTTCATATCCTTTTTCTAACAATAAGATAGCTTGCTCTGTATCTCCTAATTCAGCCAATAATAATGCTTTGCCAAATGAAACTTTGTTACCTGCTTTTTCAAGTGAATCTAATTTTGCCAGAATCTTTTTTGTTTCATCCAGTTTCCCGGCTTTGCTATAAGCAATTCCAAGATAAAAATAATATGGCTGCGGGATTGGATCCAGTTCAATGGCTTTCTCTAACTCCTGTGTGGATTTAATATAATCGCCGTTTTGAAGGTATGTATAGCCAAGTAAATAATGCCATCGTGCATTAGAAGGGTTTTTCTCAACTCCTTTTTTAAGCATTACTATTGCGTTGCCATCTTTAAAAACTTGATATGAATAAAACTCGTGCCAAATTTTTAATCCTTCAGAATTGGGATCGAGCGCCAGGGCTTGTTTTATCCTGTCTAATGCTTCTTTGAAACGGCAGGACACATAAAGTAACTGAGCAAAATAAGAAAATGCATCCGGGTTATTTGAATTTAAGCCAATAGCTGTTTCAAATTCTTTTTCTGCCGCTTTAAAATCCCAGTCGTTATAGAATTTAATATTTGCCAAGGCGACATGAGCTTCAGATAAACTATTATCAAGTTCCAGCGCTTTTAATGCTGCCTCTCTCGCTTTTGGATAAACTTCATCAGGTGACCAGTTGGCATCAAAGAGAAGACGCATATATGCCAATGAAATCCCTGTATACGCCAAGGCAAATTTGTTGTCGTTAGCAACGGCATTTTTGTAGTAATCCAGTGCCCGAAGAAGGTTTTCTTCAGTGCCTTCATTATAGTAGTGAAGTCCTAAAAGATAGTTCTCATACGCTTCAGTGTTTTCTGTCGGGATCTTTTCAATTTTTTGTTTTTCCTCAGGAGTTATTATTGCTTTCAGTTCTGTGCCGATTGCTTGGGCAATCTCACTTTGTATGGCATAAATGTCATTTATTTTCCTATGATACGGACTAGACCACATATGCTTATCATTGACAGCATCAAGTAATTGTACGGTCAACTTTATATCATCACCATATTTCTGACCGCTGCCCTCAAGAATATAGCTTACATTCAGTTCTTTAGCAATCTGAGGGATGGACTTTGTGGTATTTCTGTATTGTTCCACAGAGGTCCGGGAAATTACTTTAAGGTCTTCGATTTTGCATAAATTATCCAGGATTGCTTCCATAGTACCATTGATAAAGTACTGGTTCTCTTCATCAGGACTATCATTGCGGAAAGGTAACACAGCTATTGATTTTTCATATTGCCCTTGTGACTTGAACAGTTTTGGCACAAAGAGAAACCCAAGAAAAATCAATGTCAGGGCAATGAGTGATCCTACAATGATTGTTGTTTTCTTTCTTTTAGGTGGCACGGAAAACGAATTGAAAGTTTTCTTTGATACTTCTTCGGGTTTTTGTTCAGGTCGGCTTATAGCTGAAATGATTTCTTTTACTGAATTGGCTACCTTGTTTATCTGATCGCGATAGTAAGTTTTATAGAGGTTGTCATTAGGATGATCTTCATTAGCTCTTAACGGTCTGTTGACTCCTGCAGATTGATATATGAAGTCAATACTCCTGAGTAATCCTCCCAACACCGATTCGCATAGTTTAATATCATTAGTCTCAAGATCAAAAATACGAACGGGTAAAACCCTGCTTGCCACATTACCATTTGGCAATTTAACCTTTAAGCCAAACTGATCCTGTGATGCCTGTTCCGCAAATGCCTTAAACTCATGCTCCCATGCAAAAGATTTTGGGTCACAATAGGTACGGGAGATTATTGGAATAAAGACCAGACACTTCAGCTTCTCTTTCAGCGAGGCATAAACATCATGAGTTTCCAGCAGTCCATCGTGTGGATTGATGTCGAAGTAAACGCTAATCTCTTCCTTGAATGTAGATTCAAGCTCTGTCTTCAAAGCCTCAACGAACTCACTCACCCACCTGTCGCCTTTATTGTCTTTCTGGCGGTAGGAGATGAAGATGTCATATTCAAATCCGGGAATAAGGCTTGCCATATTAACTATTCATTGTGATAAAGTTACGAAAGACAATAACTCAAGTCAAATAAAACCCATCCGCCAATGTTTTTTAAAAACCAATAAGCGGAATTAACAATCACCCTGACGACGCCCAATTTGGACGTTACTACCAGGGTCGGGGAATTATAATCTATTAAAATTCAGCCCCATGCCCCGTGCTCTATGCAAAAATTGTGACATTAAACGGTGCATTTGGTTTGAAGAAACACAAGCCTTTATTGAAAAGTATGTGCTATCTTTGCAGGTATGGGGGAAATAATAAAATCCAAACTCTATCAACTTTTGACATTCACTTTTATGTTGCTGATAGCTAATTGTGTATCTATTAATTTAATTCCCCAAAACGAAATAATTCCAACTTATGAATGTCCTGATTTTTCAGGAGATTGCGAACATTCACATATCCATAGTTTGGAGGATGATGCATTAAAAAATGAAACAATAGTAAGACCCCACAATTTAGAAATTCAAAAGGGTATACTTTTTTTTACCAATATTGATTTCAAAAACAGTTTTTATTCACAAATCTGGCAACCACCCAAAAACTCTTAATCCATTTTTTTGTAGTTCAGTGAAGTTTAATTGTTAAACTTTTCTAAAATGGTAAAAGAGAAAAAAAGGGTAGCACTATTATCTGTTTTTGCAGCAATATTTTTAACAGGATTTAAGTTAGTTATTGGCATTCTAACAGGCAGCTTGGGGATTTTATCAGAAGCATTGCATTCTGGACTCGATTTGGTTGCAGCCATAATAACATATTTTTCAGTCAGGATTTCTGATAAACCAGCTGACAAGGAACATAATTATGGACATGGTAAAATAGAAAATTTTTCTGCTTTAATCGAAACCGTTTTACTTCTTATTACATGTGCATGGATTATTTACGAAGCCATAGGAAGGCTTATATCTGGGAAGACGCATATCGAAGTAAATGCCTGGAGTTATATAGTTGTAATCAGCTCAATTATAATTGATATAACACGCTCGCGCGCATTATACAAAGTTGCAAGGAAGCACAACAGCCAGGCGCTTGAAGCTGATGCATTACATTTTTCGACAGATATCTGGAGTTCGGCTGTTGTATTTTTAGGTCTTATTTGTGCGAATTTTGGCTTCTTCTTTGCCGATTCTATTGCTGCTTTGGTTGTCGCTTTAATTGTATTGTTTGTTTCATTCAGGCTAGGAAAAAGGGCTATAGATGTCTTGCTCGATAGAGCACCAAAAGGTACAATTGAAAAAGTCGAACAAGTACTGACTACCTACACCGATGTAAAGAAATACCATAGTTTAAAAATCCGAACAGCAGGTGCTGATACTTTCATCAAGTTCAATATTCATTTAGAGCCAGATTCAAGCCTTAAGAATGTACATGAATTATGCGATAGAATTGAAAAAGACTTAAATGCCATAATCCCCAGGAGTGAAGTATATATTCATGCTGAACCTCACGATATTAGACACATTAAGGCAGAGACAGAAACATAAGAAAGTCACAAATAGAAATAATTGTAATAAAAATATGAAATATAAATTTTTAAAAAAGCTACAATACAATCCTGAATTTAGGTTACTGATTATCTTTGCAGTTGTAATAAAATTGATTATATTAATAACCGTATTAATACTTTAAGTAACAATTAGAAAAGACAAATGAGACAGTTACGACTATTTTCCAGTATGCTTTTGTTGGCGCTTGGCGCCAGCATCACAGCACTCGCCCAAACAAAAGAACAAGCTGCAGAAATTTCCTCAGATGTTCCTGAATTGCAGGCTTTTCACACAATCATCTATCCATTGTGGCATAATGCTTACCCTGCTAAAGATATAACTACCATAAAAAGCTTTGTCCCCCAAATCAAGGCTAATATGGTAAAAATGAACAGCGCAAAATTACCTGGAATTTTAAGAGACAAAGAAAATCTCTGGAGGTCCGAACTGGTAAAATTCAACGCTGTAGCTGAATCTTACTACAAAGCATGTTCAGAAAACAATGACGAAGCTATACTTCTTGCCGTTGAAAAACTCCACTCAGCGTACGAAGCAATGAACAGGGTTGTAAAACCATTTGTTGAAGAGATGGATAAGTATCATCAGACACTTTATGTGATTTACCATAAGATGTATCCTGAGAAGAAATACAATGAAATTGCAGGTTTAATGGACACTCTTATTTCACAGGCCGATGCGATAACAAAGTATCCTGAAGACAAACTAGCGAGAAGACTGAAAGACAAAACTCCAGAATATTACACTATTTCAAAAGATCTTTATGATGAAACTATTTCTCTTAAAAATGCTTTAAAAAGGAAAAATGCAAAGAAGAAAGATGCTGCTATAGAGGAATTACACGCTACATACCAGAAACTGGCATCTCTTTTTGAATAGGTTACCTATGGTCAAGGCCACTGTCTTTACTCTGAAAGCCATTCTGATAATAAATCCCTCTTCCGGGAAAATAAAAAGAAAAATGCCCCCTTTATTAAGATGGACTATAGATAAACTAAGGAGAAGATTAGCCGGATTATTCAAACACCGGATAACAGAAGATGACGTTATAGAAGAAGTAAAAAAGAAGTGTGAAAAAGACAGGATAGAATTAGATATAGAATTTACAAAATATCCAAAACATGCTATAAAATTAGCAAAAGCTGCTAGAGATAAATACGATTTAATTATTGCTGCAGGTGGTGATGGAACAATAAATGAAGTAATTAATGGTATGGCTAATTCAAAAGCCACCCTGGTAATTATTCCTTTTGGTTCTACGAATGTTTTAGCTTGCGAGCTGGGTATACCTAATAATCCGGAGGAGGCAGCAGAATTAATTACAAAAGGTAAAAAGATAAAAATGGATTTAGGTTATGCAGAAACAAGCAAAGAGTCCAGATATTTTTCAATGATGTTAGGGGCGGGTCCTTTTGCTCAGGTTATAAAAGATATGACTCCGAAATTTAAAAAAAGATGGGGGAGATTTGCATATCCATTTGGGATCATTAAACTTCTTTTTAGATACAAATGGCATGAGATTTATGTCAAACACAAAATTGATTCAACAGGATATTTTGTAATCATGGCAAACATTAAATACTATGCCGGGGAATATGAAATAGCTGATAAGGCAAACATTAGTGACGGCCTCCTGGATTTGGTTGTAATAAATAGAAAAAATATTTGGGATATAATTGTGTTAATCTTCTCATTTGCAATCGGTAAATTAAATAAATATTTAAGAAAAGAATATTATCAGACAAAAGAAGCAGACATTTACTCTCATCATAAAATACAGATTCAGGTTGATGGCGAGGTTTTAGGCATAGCCCCGGTAAATGTTAAAATTATACCCAAAGCCTTAAATGTAATTGCTGGTTCTCAATATGTCATTTGATGAAAAAGTGGCCTTAAACCCGAATAATTGAAGGGTTTTTGATATACAAAACATGGGGGAGAACGGAAGGTTTTAAAAAGGGGCGGGTAAATTCTTTCACCTGTTAAGTTGATCCATTAATTGTCTTCGTGACAAGAAGATCCTGCTTTTTACCGTACCGATATTCAGGTTAAGCTTTTCTGCAATCTCTTTGTATTTAAACCCTTCAACATGCATTCTTAATGGTATTCTGAACACATCTTTTAATTTTTCAAGTTGTTGCGTTATTTCCCATGCTGAATATGCTGAATGAGCATCATCAGAGTCAGAAGCCTCTGTTTTATTAATGTAAAATGATTCTTTAGTCTGGTCACGATAGGTGTTCTGAAGAAGACTGTGCCTGTAATTATTAATAAAGGTGTTTTTCATAATGGTAAAAGTCCAGGCTTTGAAATTTGCCTCATCAACAAATTTATCGCAGAATTTTAAAGATTTCAGCAAAGTTTCCTGTACCAGGTCCCTGGCATCATCCTTATCAGAAGTTAATCTGTAAGCAAAGCCCATAAGACTCTCCTGAAGGTTAATTAGTTTGTAATGAAACTCCATCGTTGTCATATGATAGGATTTAGGAATAAATATCACTTATTTATGAGAAACAAAGTTGTTTTGTTTAATGGTCAGAAATGTTATAAAATCTTGATAATAGATTACATAATTCACACATTTTACTGTACAATTAACATCCCTGGTTAAGCACTATGTTGGCAGAAAATTTAAAACAAGCTTTATTTTCGGATGTCAAATCCGGAAATGATAGTCGTTCCGGGCTTGTCTGAGGATGATGTGTTATAAGTATATTTTAATCCTTAGTGATGTACTCAAGGTTCTATAAGACCTGAAATCATTGGAAATTATATATTACTTTTTTAGAACCGGCAGCAGGATATAACTTGCATTATTTACATCATGATAAATACGAATGGTTGCTTTTTGAAAATCACTTTCCTCTGCTTCATAAATATTAACAAACTTCTGTGGATTTCTGTCAACTAAAGGAAACCAGCTGCTTTGTATCTGTATCATTATACGATGGCCTTTTTTAAATGTGTGGGCAACATTACCAATATCGAATTTTATCGTATCAATTTTGCCTGGCACGAACGGTTCGGGATTTTCAAAGCTGTTCCTGTACCGCCCCCTGAATACTTCCCCATGGACCAGCATTTCATAACCCCCCATTGGGTAAACCAGTATAGGCTCTTTACCGGAATAGATTTCCAATTTATTATAAGATAAACTGTCAGGAAAAACATCAATCAATTTGACTATAAAATCAGCATCAGTTGATGAAATAGACACAAACAGACCGGCTGTAACAACTCCCGTCAGGGTAAGATCTTCATCAAGAACATCTGTTTTGAATGCAAGTACATCAGGTCTGTATTCTGCAAATCGCTGATCATCGGTCATGTATTCTTTTGTTCTTGAGAAGTTAATACCCTCAGCATAAGGAACAGGTTTTGCCGGATCACTTATATATTCACTTGAACTTGCCAAAAGTTCCGGCGGGTTCCACTGCAACTTTCCTTTATCCTGCAAAAAAAGAACTATATCTTCTTTCCCGGAAGGAGGCCATTGGTCAAATTGTCTCCAGACATTATCCCCGGTAAGAAAAATATTGGCTTCGGCAATCTTTGAAACCTCTCCGGTCCCTTTGAGGAAGTAATTAAAAAAGGGAATTTCTATGTTCTGCTGATACCACAGAGAAGTATTGCTTCCAAAATATATATTGCCAAGGTGAGTACCGTCATTATTAGACCATTGAGTGTGAAACCATGGTCCCATTACTAACTTATTGAATATTTTACCCGGATTATTCTCTTCAGCAGCTTTGTATGAGTTCCATGCTCCCCAATTATCTTCTGCATCAAACAAGCCTCCAACCCATAACATGGCAGGCTTCAGGTTTTTAGTTGCATTCCTCGCATCTCTTGCTTTCCACCATTGGTCATAGTTTGGATGCGCATACAGATCTTTCCAGAAAAGGACACTGTCGCCTGCTAATTTTGAAAAGGCAGGTAGAGGACCAGTTTCCAGATAGAATTTGTAACTATCATGAATCGGAACATCTATTGTATGTGGCCAAAGAGTAGTTGGATGGGGATGAGGCAGACCGAAGCCGGCGCCCATTGCTGTGTAAAAGCCGAAGGCATCCAGAATAAACAAAGCTCCGTTGTGATGAAAGTCATCACCGATAAACCAATTGGTTACAGGCGCCTGCGGACTGACTGCAACCAATGCCGGATGATTGCTGGCTGCAGCCATGGTGGCGAAAAAGCCTGGATAAGAGATCCCAAATACTCCGACCTTCCCATTATTATGAGGAATATTTTTAACAAGCCAGTCAATGGCATCATAAGCATCGCTGGCTTCATCAATGTCCTTGTTTGTTTTTTTGTCAGGATTAAATGGCCTGACATCAACAAAATCACCTTCGCTCATGAACCGGCCACGAACATCCTGGACTACTATAATATATCCTTCTTTATAATAAGCTTTCATATAACTATACCATACTGAAGGCCAGTTATCTTCACCATACGGCGCACAGGAATACGGAGTTCTCGTCATTAATATGGGATGATCTTTTGAGTTGTCTTTAGGTATGTAAATTGAAGTAAATAGTTTTATACCATCCCTCATGGGTATTAATTGATCCATTTTAGTGTAATTGTTTACGATCCAGATACTGTCGGCATTCTGGCCGACCAGATTAAGACACAATAAACTAATAGTTATTATACAGAGAAGCTTTCTCATTTGCTGTGGTATTAAAGGGTTAACAAAATCTGTCTTACTGTAACCTGACATGAATATTTATACTAAATTTAGTACAATTTACATTCAAAAACGAATCCTGATTACTATGAAATCGAAATCCATTAACAGAAGGGACTTTCTTTCAAAATCATCTTTTGGACTTATGGCTGCAGGGGCGGGAATTATGAATTATGGTGGTTCAACCTCTAATCCTGAATGCAGATCTGATCAGGACCGTATCAGGAATTACCGTATTTTAGGTCGCACCGGCTTCAGGGTCTCTGATATAGGATGCGGACCCGCCATGATGACAAACGAGAATCTTCTGAAGGCCGTAATTGATTCTGGAGTAAATATAATTGATACTGCCGAATTTTACGGTAATGGCAATAATGAACTGCTGGTTGGAAAAGCAATAAAGGGTTTTGACAGGAAATCATTATTCATCAATACCAAAGTGATGATTAATGAGAAAGATGACAATGAAAAAATAAAGAACCGGGTTCGAAAGTGCCTGGAGAGACTTGATACCAATTATCTTGATGGACTCATGCTTTGGAATCCCGGATCTGCCGAGGAAACCAGGAATAAGGAATTTCACAAGGCATTCAGGCAGTTAAGAGAAGAAGGAAGAGTAAAATTTTGCGGGGTCTCCTGTCATGGCTCCGAATATCCAGGGATCACAAAGGACAATATGGAGAAAATTATTTGCGGAGCAATTGAAGACGGCAGGTTTGACCATGTTCTTTTTGTCTACAATTATGCTCAGCAAGAAATGGGTAATAATATCCTGAAGGCATGTGTTGGCAAAAATATTGGTGCAATCCTGATGAAAACAGATCCATTTGGCAAACGTTACCTTGATATCATTGATAAGGTCAATGCATTAAAGAAAGAGAATAAAGCTGTTGATGAAAATATGATGAAAAGATATGAATCTATACTGGGGAAACAAAAAAAGGGAGAAGCATATCTGACAGAAAATCAGCTTGGAGACAGTAAGGCAAGAAGGGAAGCTGCAGTAAACTTTGTTCTGGACAACCCGGCGGTCAGCTCTGCCTTGATTTCATTCAGTAATTTTGATGAAATTCCAGAGTATGTAAGTCTTTCAGGGGGAAAGCTCACACAACAAAACCACACAGTGATAAATGCAATGAAGGAAAAATTTGGTCATTTATACTGCCGTCATGCGTGTGGAATTTGTGAGACCAGCTGTCCCTATCATGTATCTGTTAATACAATAGCAAGATTTAACCATTATTTTATCTCGCAGAAAAGAGAAAAATATGCAATTCAGAAATATCTTGAATTGCAAAGTCCGAAAACCGAGATGTGCCTGAATTGTGAAGGATTTTGTGAATCTGCATGCCCCTATGGTGTTTCAGTAAGGACCATAATGGCAATTGCGCATAAAAATTTAAGTCTTAATACTGCATAAAAATCCTGATCAGGCTTAAAATGTTAGATTCACTACCTTTGGCAAAAGCCAGTACCCATGACCACATTTCACAGGATATCCGGGGATGAGGCTGGTCATATTAATATGGTTGAAAATGGTTAAAACCATCGACTCTTCCACTTTAGTTATACCATCTTCTCCTTGTTGCATAACCACCGCCACTACCACCAAAAAGAAGAATAAGACCCAAAATAAATCCCACCCAATATAATAAACCTATATTATGTTCAGCATACAATCCTATATGCGCCCCTAATAGTTTTGCAATTAATACGAAAGGGGAAATGAACCCGTGAACAATACCGTACAGGAAACCATATTCCTGCGTGGTCATGCCAACAGGAGCACAAGAAGTAACAAAAAACAGAACCAGCAATAATAACCCAATAAAAATTCCTTTTGTTTTCATATTCCGTAATTGGTCAGGATTATCTTACCAAAGCCTAATCAGAGACTTAGTGGAAAAAGCGGGTGAGAAACCCGCCTTTTTTAACCTGGTTTTATCGTTTACTTTTTGTTGTCAACCGTTAAGTCCTTCAATGCTTGTCCAATCCCATCCATGTCATGATTAAATTCACGCTTAAATGATTCCCAATTGCCTTGGCTCGTCTTATAAGCTGCCAACCTTGCCCTCATCTCCTTGTTTTGCTGTTCCAGATTAGTAATCTTTTTTTCGTAAATTTCGTCAAATATTTCTCCCGGTTTTTTCATTTTTACATTTAGTTCATTAATCCGGGTTTCATTAGCTTTTATTTTCAGTTCAGACTCGTTCCTGAATGCTTCCCACTCTTCCTCTGTTGCCACTACCTGAGCTGCTGCATTTGCATCCTTCTGAGCTGCATTCAATTCTTGTTTGGCATCCTGCACTTTAGCCTTGGCAGCTTCCTGTTTTTGGACTGATGACTGACAGCTTGTGAAGATCGTTCCTGCCATAACAGTTATTGTTACAGCGAGGATAAAAATATTTTTTTTCATTTTTATGATATTACGGTGTGAATGAATTTTCACATTGTAAAGGTCGACACCTATAACCGAATAAATGTTACATAACTATTGAAAAAAGTTATATCATTCACGCATTTCCCAAATCACCGGCATGTTGATCTTAAGATTTTTGAATTGAGATAGTATAAGCCCTGTCATTTTCTTAAACTGGTTTGACAGTAAAATCCGTCCTTCTTTGATCACTTCAAAATGGGTCTGAAAACAGTTAACATACCTGAGTAAACAACGAGGATTTAACTTTGGATTGGGGTGTTTAATTTAAACCGGACGAAAGGCGGTCAGTGACATTGGCTTTTCCAGCCTGATGATCTCAAACAGTTAGAACTGTTCTCGATTCTGTTCAACTGTTATGATTATTTGTACATTTTCTCAGATTTAATAGCATGTCCCATGAACATAATACGGGAACTCCCGCTTTCAACCATAAGAAATTTCTTACCAAATTCCTCATAAGTCAATTCTCCAATAGCTCTTTTGTGAAGATATCGAAGCATTTTAAGATAAGAGATATTTGGTTTTATTCCACGATGTTCTTTCCAGTCCAATTGGTTTTCAAGTAATAAGGATTTTATCTCTTTTGGTTTGATAAACATTCCCCAAACATGAAGATCAGGAGGCATGATAGCCCATCGTTTCCACTCCTGCAAAATTTTAATAGCACTTATTCTGGAAAAATAAGTTCGATTGAAAGTGTCATAAATAAATATTCCGCCATTTTTCAATACACGCGAAATCTCAAAAATCACTTTTGGTAAATCATGTACATGTTCCAGCACGTCACAACAGAAGATCACATCAAATGAATTATTCTGAAATGGCAGATTCTCTCCTACTCCTTTTTTATAATTAATTATCAGGTTATTATCTTTTGCGTGTTTTATGGCGCTGTTTAATGATTGCTCGGATGGATCAATTCCGGTAGTAATAAATCCCATTTTTGCTATCTCTTCAGATAGTATGCCTCCGCCACAACCCACTTCAAGCGCATTCATCTGCACTGGGTTTATATTAAGTTTTTCAAATATCGTTTTCGCATATTCTACCCTGAAAGGATTATATAAAGTTCGGATCAGATTTAGTGAGAAATCAGATTGCCACCATTTATCTCCTTCTTTATTATAAATATCGTTATTTATACGACTGTATATTTCTTCAGGAACTCTCCGCATCATGCAAACTATAAGAATGTTATTTATTTAAACACAATAAGGGAAAAGCCATTTGCTAAGTGGCTTTTATTATTATTTAAACTCATTTTCAGTTCATAAATACCTCTTTTTACCAGACTGATTCCCAGAATCCATTCAATCCTTTTCAAAAGTATAAGTAAACGCCATACTGGTTGGCGTGAATGGAAAATCCTTAATAAAAAATTACCCGTTATAAGAAGCCAATCGGGAATTATATGTTCTTTTTCATAAAAATAAAAGTTGGGGAACCGGAAGGAGAATCCTTTTGCTATTGAATGAATATCTTCCAGGCTTATTTTTTCCGGATTAATTTTTACAGGGCGTAAAAAATTGTCACTTGTAACGTGTTTATTAAATTTCAGGAGAGCATCAGCAATAGGGGCTCCATTATATACCCTCACCCCGGTTGAGACAAAAACCAAATCCCATTTTGATGCGACTCTGCCCATTGTATTCAAGGTCTCAAGCACAGTTTCGCGTGTTTCTGCAATAGCACCAAGTATTATGAACCAGGTTACAGGAATCTTTTTCCTTTTTAGAAGGTTTGCAGTTTTTATAATATCATCAGTTTTAAAATCTTTGGCAAGACTTTCAAGTATTTCATTACACGCTGATTCGGCACCTATATCCACTTCATTGAACCCGGCATATTTCATGAGATCCAGCAATTCTTCGTCAACAGAACCAGGAGAAAGTCCCATAGTATGCAGCCTCAGATCAAGTTTTTTCCTGATAACCTCCCTCAATACTTCTTTTGCGTGTATCAGAGGGACATTAAAAATGCTGTCTGTAAATTCAATATGATTGATACCCGTTTCTTTAACAAGATTTTCTATTTCATCAGCAACAAGCCCGGGATTTCTTAAACGATATTTCTTCCCCTCAATCCTATTATAAGTACAATATGAACACCTGAAGGCACAGCCCCTCTTTGTTTGTATGTGAACAGGAGACCCAAAACGACGGTATTGTTGCAGATCAAGATAACGAAGTGGTTTTGGAAAAGGGAGTGAGTCCAAATCCTGCACACGGAAAGGCTCTTTGTCCTGAATAATTGTCTTTTCTCTTCGAATAATTAAACCTTCTAATCCTTCCAGAGGCTGTCGATTCTCAATTCGTTTTACAAATTCAGGCATCACAATTTCCCCGTCACCGCGTATCGCATATTCAAGGTCAAAATAATCGAGCATCTCTCTACCGCTGATTCCTACTGAGGGACCACCAATAACTATAGGGCCGGAAAATTCTTTTTTGCAAAAGTCAATTACATCATTTTTAACATCTTCCAATAAAAAATGAATGTTATATCCACCCGTGTCATCAATGTTTCTTATGCTAATTCCTATAACATCAGGTATAAAATTCCGTACAGCTTTTTGTATCTCATTTTCACAATCTGAAGAGAAACATAAATCGAGAAAACAGACATTATTATTTCCATCAGTTTCAAGTACTGTCGCTATATAACAGAGTCCGAATGGTATGACAGGCCAGGGGTGCTTGAATCTGTTGGAGTTAATAAGCAATACCTTTGCCATAATTAAAAATTCGATTGTCCCCAGTTAACACTTATTGCATATTCCATGCAGTTTTTAAATATCTCATAAGTAAATTCAGGTGGTTGCAAATTATCAGTAACCAGGTCAG
>Ga0209745_1000818_pt1 | contig 18794 bp, 15 predicted proteins | sample BarGraNGADG00312_FD_184495 | JGI IMG/M metagenome (GOLD analysis project Ga0209745, IMG submission 184495) | Arctic peat soil microbial communities from Barrow, Alaska - Barrow Graham LP Ref core NGADG0004-312 (SPAdes) (version 2) | ecosystem: Environmental > Terrestrial > Soil > Wetlands > Peat...
GTGGGAGTTTCCCGGAGGTAAAACCAGGCCGGGAGAGGACCATGAGGACTGTATCATCAGGGAGATAGATGAGGAGCTGGGCATATGCATCATAATTACCGGAAGGCTCGATAAGGTCGAGTATGATTATGGAGATAAGCAGATAAGACTCATTCCCTTTCTGTGTGAGACACTTTCATCAAAGGTGGTGCTGAGCGAGCATGATGAATACAGGTGGATATCCCCAGGAGATCTGCTGAAGCTTGATATGACTGCGGCTGATATTCCGGTTGCACGGCAATATGTCTCCCGGTATAAAACCCCGGTCAGGCAGGATGCGGATGATACCCGTAACATCATTATTTCCGAAGCAGGGGAAGAGATGTCAAAGATGATGGGGCGCATCACCAGCACATATGAAATTACCATGGTGGCTCACTCGGCTGTCAGCGACCCTGTACTGCTTTCACAACTGGTCACATTATCCTCATCTCCCGAGAAGAGGGTGGGTTTCATGGCTTCATGGGCGCTGTCAAAAGTCGTCGATATCAACCGGGAGGTTCTTTCATCCTTTCTTCCTGAGATGATTGATACCCTGCCAGGCCTGTTAAACGAAAGCGTCCAGAGGTCGTTCATGAGGGTGATAATGAAGAGTGATATCAACAGAATACCTCAATCGCATCATGCGAAACTGATTGAGTATTGCCTGGGGATCATGCGGACAGAAAACACGCCGGTGGCACCGAAGGCTTACGGTATGGAGATACTCTCATCGTTCTGCGCCCTTTATCCCGACATAATAAATGAGGTAACCGTTGCAGTTCAGATGGCCATCAGCGATGCCTCAGGAGGCATGAAGGCCGCGGGAAGGAAGGTTATTCAAAGGCTAAAGTCAGGCAGTAGGTAGTAGGTGACTTTTGTTTTTGTCTTTCCGTGACCCTCAGACTCTCAGACTTTCAGACTTACTTTACTTTCACCGTCTTTTTGATCCATTTGGCAATGATCTCCAGCGCCTCGGGTGAGAATGTCTCTTCGATGGTGACGTACTCGGCAGGGGCACCCGTGGTGCAGTGCTGGAAGAGATGATTGAGCATGGGCAGGCTTACGGTCATGACCTTTTTATTGCCTCCTTTTTTCAGAGCAGCTTTTATGGCCGGCAGGTTCACTTCATAGTTGACCTGCATATCTTTTTCCCCGTTGAGAGCCAGCACGGGACATTTTACCTCGCTCCAGAAGGGAGCAGGGTCAGTTATAAGGAAATACCTCATCCATGGATTGTTTGCTGATACTAGCCCTTGAATGAATGATGCCATCTGCTCTTTACGTGCCTCAGGAGTCAGACCTTTTTTATCAAGGTCTTTGCCACGCCATTCCATAGCATCTTTTGCCAGCTTACGCTGATCGGGCTCAGCCATTATCATCTCAAACAACTTCCCGTTTGTTGCGACTGTCTCTTCAATTTCTTTCTCAGGTAAGCCTGATGCAGCTAATATATCGCGCGTCTGTTTCATTATTATGTCATAACCACGGACTCCCGTTCCTGCAAGAGAGACGATGAAGGCAATGTTTTTATTCTTTGAGGCCACGATTGGGGCTATAAGTCCACCCTCACTATGGCCAGCGAGACCTATCTTTTCAGGATTGATTTCAGGTCGTCCGAGAAGATATGCTACTGCAGCAGCAGCATCGTCAGCAAATGACAGCGATGTAGCATTTGCATAATTACCCTTTGATTTTCCACAGCCACGCTCATCGTATCGGAGAACAGCTATGCCGTTGCGGGTAAGGTAATCGGCGATCACCAGGAAGGGCTTATGATTAAAAACAGTTTCATTACGATCCTCCGGTCCTGATCCTGTGATCATGACCACGGCCGCAAAAGGACCGTTGCCCTCGGGTAAAGTCAGCGTGCCAGCGAGGTCAAAATTCTCAATTTTGTTTCTGAAGGTAACCTCCTCCTCCTTATAAGGGTACGGTGGCACCGGCTCCTGAGGGCGGTTATATGTAATCGGTCTGGCGCCCCGTTTCAGTTCAAGGGGATATTTCTTCCCAAGCTGCGTCCAGACGCCTGTTATTGTCGTGTCATTGGCGATCGCACCCTTGTATTGTCCTTTGAGCATTGGCGCATCGACAATAAGAGTATCATCTGCAAGAGTGACCCTGCCAAGAGGTATACCGATGGCACCCTGATCAGGGGAGTCAAGGGTGGCCTTTACCGTATCTGCCTCTGCCGGTGTGAAATTAAATACCAGCCTGAGCGCATTACCGCTTTCACTTATGCTTCCGCTCCATGCGCCTTCAATATCCTTAAATGACTTCTGCGCTGTCGCTGCACCGACCGAAATTAACAGGAAGGTTGCAATCAGGGCCGTTCTGTTTATTTTCATGATTGTGATTTTATGGTAATTATGATTATTTAGGCAAAGAAAGAATGAATTCTGTGCCGCCACCCGGCCGCGTCCTGACAGAAATTTCACCCTTGTGCAGCAGAATGGCATTTTTGACGATAGCCAATCCCAGACCTGTTCCGCCGCTTTTACGCGAACGCCCGTCATCTATCCTGTAGAACCTCTCAAAGATACGCGGCTGATGCTCCTCGGGTATACCGATACCGTTGTCAGCAAAAGAGAACCGCCTGAAACCCGGTCCTCCGGGCAGGCTTTTTACCGTGATGGTGACATTCTCACCTGCATATGTCACCGCATTTTCCATAAGGTTCTGAAATACCGAGACTATAAGAGACCTGTTTGCCGTGACTCCGGCATCGGCATCAAGGTCGATGACGACACTGATCTTCTTCTTGTTTATTGATGTCATCAGATTGTCGCGCACCTCCTTCACTACTGAAGCGACATCCACTTCCTCAAATGCGAAGCTGCTGCCTGTCTCATCAAGCTTGTTAAGGGTGACGATATCAGTGATCAGGTCAGTCAGTCTTGTCGACTGAGCAAGAGCCTTCTCTAGAAAATACTTCTTTTTCTCTTCATCAAGATCCTTGTTTACCATCAGGGTTTCAAGGTATCCCCTGACTGAAGCTATGGGTGTCTTCAGCTCATGGGCGATGTTTGATGTCATCTGCTGACGCATCGATTTGGACTGTTCGGTACGGGTGATGTCGGTAAGAACGATCTCGAAACTGTCGTCGTGGAACAGGATGCAGCGAATGCCGAAAAACTTTCCTGCTTTTTCGATATGGTATTCCGTCGAAGGTGTCTCGGGACTTTTTGGGGTCACGTGCTGATGGTTATCAAGGAATGACTTCACTCCGGCAAAGAGCGGTTGATCAATAAAACCTTCGGGCGTGATTGAATGCTCCCCTGTCATTGAATTAAGGAAGACAGTGAAGAGATTGTTCGACATAGTCACTTTGCGGTCGGATGACAAAAAGGCTACTCCTTCGTTAAGAACATGCAGGTGCCTGAAAAGTTTTTCCTTCTGAAGAGTAAGCTCCTCAGTGTTTTTGGATAGGTTTTTATATATCCTTACGATTTCCTTGCCTGTCTCCCCTATTTCATCCTTAGGAAAGATTATTGAGGGGTCATTTCCTTCACCGCGTCTGACCCTGGCTGCAAACTCGCGCAGCATGGTAACACTTTTCCCCATACGCCTGGTTACAAGAGCAAGGAGTGCCCATATAACCAGGAATGTAACAGTCATAAAGAGGAGAAACATCTTCTGCCTTCTCAGAAATTCCTTGATATTAATGTTGTATTCTTCAGCCAGCCTGACGTAATAAGTGCTGAAGTATCTTGAAAAATAATAGTACTCCTTTCCTGTCGAGGCAGATTTACGAACAGCTGTCCCATATGGCGAGAAATGTGATTTGCCTACCTCAGGCCTGTTAAGGTGATTCTCCATTTTACTCCAGTCATCCACCGAGCTGTCATACAGGATTTTGCCATCTATGGCTATAATAGTGATGCGCAGGTCAGGAACCGGTATCAGTTTGTAGATTGAGTCAATCAGCTTATAATGGCCGCTTGCCGTCAGTGAGTTTGCTTTGATATAATTATCAACAAGGCCTGACATGTCGTTCAACCTGTAATCAAGGGCGGCTATCCTGATCTTCTTTTCGCGACTGTACTGGTAAACCATCATGAGTACAGTGAAAAGTATGAAAATACTGAAGTAGTATAGGAATAGTTTTCGCTTATAGCTTTGTCTTCCTGTCATAGGTTTCTTTTTTCAATCGCCGAAATAATATCCATACCCTGATTTGTTCTTTATCAGAATGCTTTTTTCGCCCAGTTTTCGTCTGATGCGGGCAATGGTGACATCCACGGTGCGTTCCGTAACAATCACATCGTCACCCCATATCCTTGCGAGTATCTCTGTTCGGGGATATATCTTCCCGGGGTTCTGGACAAAAAGAGCAAGTATATCATACTCTTTTCTTGTCAGTTCAAGCACTTTGTCGCCAGACAGAATCAGTTTGTTGTCCATGTCCACCACAAAATCACCGGAGGCGGTTGATACTGTCACCTGTGATGGTGACGATCTTCGGATTATGGCTTTTACCCTCGCCATCAGCTCCCTGACAGAAAATGGTTTGGCCATGTAGTCATCGGCCCCCAGGTTAAATCCGGTCATCTTATCATTCTCAGCATCCCTGGCAGTGAGGAAGATGACAGGGGTTGTAAGGTTATATTCCTTTCTTATTTTTTCCGCCAGTCTGAAACCAGATACAGGCCCCATCATAACATCGAGGATAAAAAGGTGGTAGGAGGAGAGGTTCTTGCGCAAGGCCTCCTCAGCTGACGTTGCAGTATCTACCGTATACCCCTCGCCCGCAAGATTGAATGAGAGTATTTCGAGGATGTCTTCCTCATCATCAACAACCAGTATTCTTTTGTTCTCAACCATCGGTTTATTTATGTCTTGCGGTCTTGCTGTCTGACAAAGTCGCACCCTCGCTCCCTCATATCTCATATCTCAGGTCTCAAATCTACCTATTTATCTTTCCCAATCCCTGTATGCCTGATATCTGTTCCCTGCATTGAATAGATCGAAGCTTCAGCGATGTTTGTAGCATGATCGGCTATCCTCTCAATGTTGGATATCATATCCTTTAATTCGACATATCTCAGCACTATCTGACGTGTTTCATCATCAAGAGATGTTTTGTTGATATCGTTGACCAGAAGTTTGTAGTTCATCTCATCAATGACCGAGTCATTCTTTATCGTCCATATTGCAAAGTCGGGATCGGCATTGATGAATGAAAGAAGCGACTTCTCTACCATGATGGTCCCTGAGGCAAGCATGTTGTTCACAAGCGTGCATATTGAACCATATTCCTTGCTCTTTCTTATATTTTCGATTATCCTGGTAAGATTCATGATCCGGTCACCAATCCGTTCAAGGTTGATAGTCATGCGATAGCATGCCACTATACGCCGCACATCGGACGCCACCGGCTGGTATAGCACGATGGTATTCGTAAACTGCTCTCCGATAACCACTTCATAGTTATCGAGAAGATTTTCCGCATCTCTTACCTGTCTGGTCAGCTCATTGAAATCCTGGTCATCAGACGTGTTCATCAGTTTCTCAAGAAGTGTCAGCTGCTTCAGCACCAGGTTGGCCATGTCGCTGAAGCTGGTCATTATCTCATTTATTGCCTGTTCCTTTTTTCCGCTCATTTTCAGGTGTTTTAACAAAAGTAAGAAATTAGTGTTTTGATCATCCGAATTTGCCCGTAAGATATGCTTCTGTGCGCGTATCCTTAGGATTGGTAAAGAGTGTCTCCGTCCGTCCTGCCTCGACCAGTTCGCCGAGGTACATGAACATCGATTCATCTGATATCCTTGCTGCCTGCGACATATTATGAGTAACAAGCACAATTGTGTATTGTTTCTTCAGTTCGACGAGCAGGTCTTCGATCTTTGATGTAGCAATAGGGTCAAGTGAGGAGGTAGGCTCATCGAGGAGCAGCACCTCGGGATTGAAAGCGATGGCTCGCGCCACACACAGACGCTGTTGCTGCCCACCAGAGAGGAAAGTGCCCTTGCGGTAAAGGAATTCCTTTACTTCATCCCACAGGGTGACACTTTTAAGGGCGTTTTCAACGATCTCGTCACGCTGGCTCTTCTTCAGCCTGATGTCATTCAGGCTGAAACCGGCAACGACATTCTCATAAATTGTCATGTTGGGGAAGGGATTTGGTCGCTGGAACACCATTCCCACCTTGCGCCGCAGATCGATGACGGACATCGAGAAGATACTCTGTCCGTCAAGCAGTATTTCACCCTTTGTTTCAATATCAGGATAAAGCTCATGCAACCGGTTCAGAGCGCGCAACAGAGTACTCTTTCCACAACCCGAAGGACCCATGATAGCAGTGATGCTGTTTCGTTTTATGACGGCACTGACATCATTGACGGCATAACGGCCGGGCTCATATGCTATAAAGAGGTTTTCAATCTTAATTACTGGTTCGCTGTTTAGTGTGTCACTCATCAGTATCAGATATATTTACGTTTTGAGGCTATTCTTCTTGAGAGCAGGTTCATTGAGAGAACGAAGACCATGAGGAAGAGGGAGGCGCTCCATACCAGGTTTACCATGTTCGGGTCATTATAGAAGTCCCATATCAGCAATGGCACTGCGCTTACAGGCTTTGTGATGTCGAAGCTGATGGCAGGGCTTCCCAGTGCTGTCAGCATCAGCGGCGCTGTCTCGCCCAGAATTCTTGACAGTGCCAGCAGCACACCCGTGGCCAGACCGCTGAAACTTACAGGGATGAGGATCTTGTAGATCATCTTGTAATAGGGTACACCAAGGGCAAATGCCGCCTCCCTGATGGTTGTGGGAATCATCAGCATTGTCTCCTCCGTTGATCTAATAATCAGCGGCAGCATCATGATGGTCAGTGCCACGCTGCCTGCCAGGGCTGAATATCCCCGGGTGATGTTCTTCACAACCCAGATGTATGCAATAATGCCGAGTATTATTGAAGGCACGCCCTGAAGGATCTCGGTTAGGCTTCTGATAATGCCTGCATATCTTTTTTCCCTGTTCTCATAAAGGTATATGCCAGTCATCAGTCCCAGCGGGATAGCCAGGAGGGAGGCTGCAAGAACCATCAGCAGTGATCCTGTCAGACCATTGGCGATACCTCCGGGGATGACCTCGCCGGATGAGGCCGCTGTCATTGCCTGAAAGGTGTCAGGGGCCGGTTCGGTGAAGAAAGCAATATTGATCTGCCTGTAACCTTTTAATGCCAGATTCCCCACAATAAGAAATATGGGTATGACGGTGACTGCAGCACCTGCAATGATGAAATACCTGAAGCGGCCGTTGGTGCGGTTGCGGCGTTTGATATTGTCCTTAAGCTCTATCTTCATGGCCCTGCTAAGCGAAACGTTTTATTATCAGTTTTCCTGCAGCATTAACAAGAGCAGTTATCAAAAAGAGAAGCAGCCCTATTGCTATCAGTGCACTCATCTTGAGTCCGTCAGCCTCGCCGAACTGGTTGGCTATGACAGATGCCATAGTGTTACCAGGGGAAAACAGTCCCTTTGGGATCAGGTTGGCATTGCCTATAAGCATAGTGACGGCCATTGTCTCTCCCAGGGCCCTGCCAAGTGCCAGTATGAAACTAGCGACTATACCTGACCTGGCTGAGGGGATGACAACGCTGAAGATGACCTCACGGCGTGTGGCGCCCAGAGAAAAAGCTGCCTCCTTGAGTTCTGCCGGAACCATGGAGATGATCTCGGTGCTAAGTGAGGTAGCGTAGGGGACTATCATAATAGCCAGTACCAGCGAGGCAGTGAAGACACCGAACCCCTGATCAGTAAGGCCGGTACGTATCAGCAATGGCCGCAGCGCATAGAAACCCCAGAAGCCATAAACGATTGAAGGTATCCCTGCAAGCAGGTCGACCAGGCTCCGGAGGATACCGGCAGTGCGCGTTCCTCTGTAATATTCTGCAATGAAGAGGGAGGTCGAGAACGCCATCGGTATGCAGATGATCAGGGCGAGTACAGAGGTAATGACGGTACCTGCAATGAAAGGCATTGCACCATACTCTTCGCTGCCGGATGTCGGGTTCCAGACCGTGGATGTTATGAACCCCAGACCATATTCCTTAAACGCAGGAATAGCCCCTCCTGTGAGGGAGAGGACTATCCCGGCACTCAATAACAGGATTATCAGTGACGAGATAAACAGTAAGGCCTTTGTGACCCTGTCACCGTTCATCAGTCTTATTTCAGGATCGGTCGACCCTCGTATGTTACGCCCTTAAGTACCAGTTTGGCCTTCTCGGCAGCTTTCTTTGGCAACGGAGCATAGTTTACACTCATTGCAATAGCCTGTCCGTTCTCACGGATGAGCCAGCTGACAGTATTCACTGTTGCTTCAGCAGTAGCTTGTGAGCGATCGGCATATGCCTGCTCCCTGTACATTATAATCCATGTGAAGCTTGAGATAGGGTAAGCTTCAGGGTGTGATGAATTGGTGATCATGATTCTCGTGTCAGCCGGCATCTCAGCGTCAGCGGCAGCAGTGAACGATGCGAGTGTGGGCTCAATGAAGTTCCCGGCCTGGTTCATAACCTTAGCCATAGATATCTTCTGTGCAAAGGCATACTCAAACCCTATATATCCTATCGTTCCCTTGCTCTGGCTGATGGTGCCTGCTACACCAGGATTGCCTTTGGCGCCGATGCCCACAGGCCAGTTAAGGGCTTTGCCTCTGCCGAGGGTTTCATTCCAGGTCTGGCTGACCTTCGACATGTAATCACTGAAAATATATGTCGTGCCGCTGCCATCAGACCGGTAAACGACAGTAATATTCATATCCGGAAGTGTGAGGCCGGGATTAACATCGGCAATCCTCTTATCATTCCATTTTGTTATGGTACCAAGGAAAATACCCTCAAGCAAGTCAGGCTTAAGCTTCAGTCCTGTCACTCCCGGGAGGTTATATGCTATGACTACCGCACCGATGCAGGTAGGAATATGAACCACCTCGGCTGGCATCTCGGACATCTCAATATCAGAGAGATAGGCGTCCGTTGCACCAAAGTCCACCACCTTGTCGCGCAGGCTCTTGATGCCTCCGCCTGAGCCTATCCCGCCATAATTTATGACAGGACCTCCCTCTTCGCTGTACTTTTTAAAGGCGAGGTTATAAAAAGGCTGCGGGAAAGTAGCGCCTGCAGCTGAGAGTGTTACCTGTTTTTCCTTGCCGGCTTTCTGTCCGCCGCCACCACATGATGCAGCTATTATAGCCACTACTGCTACTAAAAGAAAGATTTGTTTTTTCATTTCAATTACCGTTATCCATTAAATTCCTAATTCCTAATTCTTAATTCTTAATTCTTAATTGGTGCCTAAAACCTCGCTTCCACATTTAATCCGGCTATCCAGACATTGTCAGCACCTGCATCATCCGGAATACCCCCGCGGAAGTTAGGAGAAATTCTTACATTCTTTACAGGTGAGTAGTCAAAACCAATGCACAGGTTCGTTCCGTCCTTACTCAGATTCCATGGATCAGTATCACCTTCCAGGGTGACAGATCCTATATTGTCATACCTGCCAAAGACTGAAAATTTTTCAGCGACCTTTATTGAAGAGAAGATGCTTACGCCTGAGTAGTGTTCGCCCAACTCCGTCAAGTGGTTTTTCTGCCTGAAATACTCGGCTCCAAGAGAAAATACGGGTCCCAGATATGCACCTATCAGACTGAATGTCATCTGCCTTTCGCCTCCCGGACCCATGGCGTCAAAGTAACCACGGAACAAAATATTTTTAGCTGGCCGGACTGTCATACCGGAGATAAATTTAAGGGTTGTATCGGGGGCAACATCCTTGTATCCTCTTCCGTTCAGCAATCCTATATCAACTGACACTGCACCGGAAACCTGGTATTTAGCCATAAAACCAAGATCTGCAGAAAATATCATACCCGAGTAATCCATGGGTGGCTTGATGATGTACCTGTAATTCCAGAATTTCTCAGTCGTTGATAACTGTTCAACACCTATCAGACCACCGCGAAGCGTCAGCTTTCCGTTATCATACTGGAGGTATGCGTTACGCAAATATCCGGTAGATATTAATTTCCCGTCAATTGTCTGAGTCATACCGTCAAACATCACCCGGCTCATTATGGTTCTGGAAAAAGAATAATCAAACCCGAGGTAAGAACGGGTGATCTCAAAAACGGAAACATTTTCGCCGCCTGAGAAAGTGGCATGATAATCAGCAAACAGTAAACCGAAGATTTTTCCAGAGGGCTTAAACTGATCACTTTCCTGTGCCTGAACGGGCAGCATCAGGGCTGCGGACATTAATCCAAAAATGAGGGTTTTCTTCATCGGAACTTTACTGACGGTTTGACATTTCAAAATACATGCTATTTTGTTACAATCAGGTTAAGCAAAAGTTACAAAGTTGTTACAAACATTATCATGCAGTTATCATTAACTTTACAGTCCTAAGGATAAAGTAAATCAAAAAAGATGAAACATACTTTATTAATACCTATAGTTTTATTATTCTGTTTTAATGGCCAGTCGCAGAGCGTATTAAATCCCAACTACGGTCTTAAGTCGCCCATTACAGCAGAAATCGCAAGGGTTGATTTCAATGCCGATGCCACGGTAGTAGGGTTGACAATAATGAGTGATATGGATAATGCCTGGTTCTGTATAGACAGGAATACTTACCTGATTAAGCCTGACGGCATGAAAGTAAGGCTTAAAAGTCTGAAGGGCCTTCCGTATTGCCCGGCCACCTACCGCTTCAAGCGCCCCGGTGAAAAACTGCCCTTCACGCTGGCATTTCCGCCAACTGGAATGTTACCGTGGTTTTCAATTGTAGAAGAGTGCGCCGGAGGTTGTCTCTCCTTCAGGGGTGTTCTGACTGACGAGACGCTTAACAACAGGCTGAACGAAGCCTATTCCCTTTCGGACAGAGGTGAGGGGATGGCAGCATACCATCTCTTTGAGGATATAATCAATGAGACGGATTCCCTTAACCTTGGGATAGAAGGATCCATTTACACTGCTCTCATCCTTATTGACCACAAGGAAGGAAGACAGGAGGCCGCCAGGGCATGGTATGACAGGATGATGACATCAGATACTCCTGACCTGAAACTCTATCTTGAAAGCCTCCGGAGAGAGGGGATTGTTTATTAAGAAAAAAGCCCTGACTGGAACCAGTGCAGGGCTTTCAATAAATATAGGTTAGTTTTAGAAGTGAAGATCTACTCCAATTCCTACGACCCATGTTTTGGTGTCATATGTCTCGTGGATATCAGGTACGCCTGCAATTCCTGAAGGGGTTGTCTTTCCGCCGTCCTTATACAGAGTGTACATACCTCCGAGGTTGATGTCGATCACCGGTGACAGGGTCAGCCCGATACCGCCGCCAAAGGAGGAGGTATTAAGACTGTACCGCTGGTCGTTCTGATACTTGTCATTCACACCCGTGATTGTACCGGCGTAACCAGCACTTATTTTGAACATTTTGGTCAGCGCATATTCAATGCCTGCTGAATAATCAATGAAGTTCTTGTCAATCATCTTGACAACGAGGTCGCGACTGCCGTCATAGTCATTGTTCTTGTCGAAGAAGTAGTTGATCCCTGCGGCAAGGTAGAGTTTTTCTGTCGGGCGTAAGCCAATTCCGGCAGATAAGAAGGCTGGCATATCTGCAACTATTGTTGCTCCGTCCTCAAACATTCCTCCTGCATCTTTACCGTCCTTAACGGTGGTTTTCAGATCGAGTTTGGTCTTAAACTCATACTTGAGTGCAATATTGAACATCTCGTTCGGGGTGATATTTACGCTTACGATCGGCGTGTATCCGCTTCCCTGCTCAACAACGTCTGCCTCCACATTGGTCATACCGTCGAGTACTGTAGCCGTACCGTTCAATGTTGCTGCGCTTGATGCTCCGAAGGGGGTCAGGGCAATAGCCCTGAGGTAATCACCGGGCGTGCCGGTAAACGGAGTGGTCATAGTTGTAAATCCAGCCGGGGCAGCTGTTATGGTCACATCCTTTATATAACCCTGATAAGTATTTTTTGCTGCAACATACCGGGCTCCCACCGCTAGTGAAATAAAATCAGTAAGCGCGTATGATACGTTTGCCTGGTATCCGAAGTAGACCGAGCTTCCCTTGAAATAGATTTTCCCATTATAAGCTGAAACATTATTGAAGCCCGGGTCAGGATAGCCGCCACCAATAACGCCCTGATCGAGGGTGGCGAGCTGGCTCTGCAGTCCGGGAACCAAATTTGCGATCTGCATTTCGAAGGAAGGAAGACCGGTGGCATACTCAGCACCACCGCCGCCGCCAACCGGATTGAATCCCAGAGAGAAGGCGAATTTATTTATCTTGTACACAGCATATACTCCCGGGAATATCGGAGCGCTGACTTCTCCAATATATGTAGTCGGCCTTTCTGTCAGGAAATAATAATCGTTCGTGATGGTCTTGGTCTGGCCGATTATCTGGTTATTAACGGAGAAATGAAATCCGTCTGCCAGTTTTGTCAGACCTGCGGGATTGTAATAAACAGCATCAACGTCGGTTGAAGCATTGCGACATAGCATGCGAACCATATAAGCGCTGTGGTTCGTATTTGTTACAAGCCCGCCGGCAAAGAGAGAACCGGTAATAACCAGTGCAGAAACAACAGTAAGGATTTTTTTCATGAGTTTTCGTTTTAATTACACATTTTAATATTGACTGTGCATATTTAAAGTGGCGTAAAAGTAGGAAAAAATTTGAAATATGATGTTTTTGCTCAAAAAAATGGAAGAATTTTCATTAACGGTTGCAGAAGGTATAGAAAACTATCGCAAATATATATTACCTTTTGCTGTGTGTTTGCTTTTTGTCGCGGTTTAATATATTTGTAATCACCGTTTATACAAGGAAACCATGTTTAAGAAATACCTGCCGGTAATAATATCATCATTATTAGTGATTGTCTTTGCAGGATGTGCTGCCAGAAAGGTTACTGTAACAGGAGATCCGTACGGTACCATACCGTGTGCGGAACGGGAATTCCGGGCAGCGTGGGTGGCTACTGTCAATAATATTAACTGGCCCAGCAAACCGGGTCTGCCTGTGGAAGAACAGAAGGCGGAGGCCGTTAAACTCCTCGATCTGCTTTACAGGAATAATTTCAATGCTGTTATTCTGCAGGTAAGACCTCAATGTGATGCCCTTTACCAGAGCGACCTTGAGCCCTGGTCATATTATCTCACAGGAGAACAGGGCAAGGCGCCTGAACCTTTTTATGATCCTCTCGAATTCTGGATCGAAGAGGCCCATAAGAGGGGAATTGAACTTCATGCATGGCTGAACCCCTATCGTGCACATCATATCACCGGAGGAGAGGAGTCGGAAAACTCCATCGTAAAAAAGCGCCCTGACCTTGTCGTTAAGCTCGGGGAAGGTTACTGGTGGCTCATCCCCACCAAACAGGGAACCCAGGATCATACCTACAACGTGATTATGGATCTGGTACGGAGATATGACCTGGATGGTATTCATTTTGATGATTATTTCTACCCTTATCCTTCATATAATAATGATAAGGATTTCCCTGACGATGAAGACTGGCAGGCCTATCAGCAGGATGGTGGCAAATTATCACGCGCAAACTGGAGAAGGGAAAGCGTGAATACCTTTATTGAACGGGTTTATAAAGGAATTAAAGCTGAGAAGCCGTATGTAAAATTCGGACTGAGTCCTTTCGGCATATGGCAGCCGCACAATCCCCCTGCCATCGGAGGAGGTTTCAATCAATTTGAATCGCTCTATTCCGACGCACGGAAATGGTTGAATGAAGGATGGGTAGATTACTTTTCGCCGCAGCTCTACTGGCCGGTCAACCAGCAGGCGCAGAGTTTCCCGGTACTGCTTGGATGGTGGAATGACGAGAACACAAAAGGAAGGCACATATGGCCGGGAATAATGATCGGCAGCCAGCGGGGAGCGATAGATGAGACAGTAAACGAGATCATGATCACACGAGGCATGCTGCCAGAAAGTCCCGGCGCAATCCACTGGAATATCGGTTCGCTGGCAAAGTCTCCGGAACTTACGAAAGCCATAGCTGAGGGGCCATATAAAAACAGGGCGCTTGTTCCTGCCTCACCCTGGCTTCATAAAAAGGCACCTGCTCCTCCGGAAGTCAGTTTATCCAAAGCAAACGATTCACTTAACATCTCATGGAGACCCAAGACGTATACGGATATCGCCCGGTGGGTTGTTTACTATAAGTACGGGTCACAGTGGAGGCACGATATTCTTGGCCCGGTAGCCAGGTCGGAAAACATCCCCGGCTTTGCCGTCAACCGCAGTTATCTTGAACAGACAGATCTGCAGTCAATTAAAAACAAGGAAGATGTTCTCATAAAGCTCGATACCGTTGCTGTGTCTGCCGTAGACCGTTTCGGCAATGAAAGCGCCCTGTCAGAAGTGGCGGTAACTGATCTCACCTTTGATGATGCCCCTTCGCTGGAAGAGATAATCGCTGAATATACAGTGAAAGAAAAGGTACCGGTCCTTAAACCGCCTTATGTCAAACCGGGAATTGACGTTCTTGTTGAGGACCAGCTTGACCTGATAAAGGGTAAAAGGGTAGGGCTGATAACCAATCCATCGGCCGTAGGTTCCGATATGAGAAGCAGTATTGACATCCTTGCAGGCACTCCGGGAGTCAAACTGGTGGCGTTGTTCGGTGCTGAGCATGGTGTACGTGGAGCTTTGCAGGGAAGGATCATTCAGGAAGGAGAACCTGATCCGGCCACAGGTATACCTGTTTACAGCCTCTACGGAGATACGTTTACGCCTAAGAAAGAATGGCTCGACAGCCTCGATGCACTTATATTTGATATTCAGGGAGTTGGATCTGCATGGTATACTTTTAAATATTCAATGTCGTTTGCCATGCAGGCATGTGCTGAGTCAGGCATAAAATTTATTGTGCTTGACAGGCCAAATCCTCTTGGCGGTCGCATCGTTGAAGGCCCGCTTCTTGACCTTGGTGGCATCTTCTGTCATCCTCTACCCCTTCGTCACGGCATGACCTATGGCGAACTGGCCACAATGTGGAATGAAACAGAAGGATATGGGGCAGATCTGATCGTGGTCAGAATGAAAGGCTGGCACCGGAGTATGATGTGGAACGATACAGGATTGCTGTGGGTGATGCCTTCTCCGAATATGGGTACACCGGAGACAGCAATAGTATATCCTGGCCAATGCCTTTTTGAACGAACAAATATCTCAGAGGGAAGGGGTACAACTAAACCGTTTCTAATTACCGGCTCAACGTGGGTTGATGCTGAAAAAGCTGCTGAAGACCTGAACGCCAGGGGTATCAGAGGTGCTTACTTCAGGCCCGTATATTTCGTGCCTGCAGGTACCGATACCGGATCCAATCCGAGGGGCAAACCTTGGAATAAGATGTGCGGAGGTGTGGAGATTATGCTGACAGATCCTTCAGAATACAGATCCGTTGAGGCAGCTGTAAGTATAATTGATGCGTACCGGAAAACCAATCCCGATTCACTGGTTTGGTCACCTCCGGCATTGATAAAGCGGCTTGAGGAGCCGGGGATGACAGTCGATCAGGTTATAAAAGCTTGCCAGGATGATGTGAGTCAGTTCATGCAAGTACGCCAGAAATATCTGTTATACAGATAAATACCTTGATAATATTAAGAATCTATTCTTTTTATTCTGGCGCCAAGATTGTTTAATCTCTTATCGAGGTACTGATACCCACGGTCTATCTGATCGATATTATGAATTATACTCTTTCCCTCGGCACTCATTGAAGCAATAAGCAGGGCAACACCGGCCCTGATATCCGGACTGTTCATGGTAATTCCTCTCAGTTTCTGGCGTCGCTCCATGCCAATTACAGTAGCCCGGTGCGGATCACACAGAATGATTCTTGCACCCATATCTATCAGTTTGTCGACAAAGAACAGGCGGCTTTCAAACATTTTCTGGTGTATCAGTACACTGCCTTTTGCCTGAATTGCCACCACCAGTAAAACACTTATCAGATCAGGGGTCAATCCGGGCCATGGAGCATCATAAATAGTTAGGATAGATCCATCTATATTATTCTGAATCTCATAAATATCATTCTCTGGTATTACAATATCGTCTTCCTCAGTGCGAAACTGAATTCCAAGCTGCCTGAATTTCTCCGGGATAATACCCAGATGCGGAATACCTGCATTTTTTATTCTAATCGTAGATCCGGTCATTGCCGCCATTCCTATAAATGATCCCACTTCAATCATATCAGGTAAAATACGATGATGGCATCCCTTAAGGGCCTTAACTCCTTTTATTTTCAGGAAATTGGATTTGATCCCGCTTATATCAGCGCCCATATTGTTCAGCATTGTGCACAACTGCTGGATGTAGGGTTCACAGGCTGCATTATATATTGTTGTTTCACCGTTTGCCATCACTGCCGTAAAAATCAGGTTAGCTGTTCCGGTTACTGAAGGTTCATCAAGCAGGATGTCTGTTCCTTCCAGTGATGAGGCATGCAATCTGAAGTATCCCTCATCCTGATGATATTCTGCCGATGCCCCTAATTGCTCAAAGCCGATGATATGCGTATCCATTCTTCTTCTTCCGATTTTGTCTCCCCCCGGCCTCGGAATAACTGACATTTTAAACCTTGCCAGTAAAGGTCCCGCGAGCATGACAGACCCTCTGAACCTGCTTGCTTTCCTGAGGAAATCACGATCGTACAGTCTGTCTGTTTTAACATTTGCTGCTTTGAAACTGAAAGTGTCTTCACTGACCTGATGCACTTCCACTCCGAGATCAATCAGGATCTCAATCAGTACTTTCACATCGATGATATCAGGGATATTCGATATGACTACCTCTTCCGAAGTCAGTAACGCGGCGCATATTACTTGCAGCGCTTCATTCTTTGCTCCCTGGGGAGTGATTTCCCCGTCAAGTCTGGCACCGCCAGTTACCTCGAATGATTTCATTGTATATTTTTTTAGAACCCGTCTTTGCTCATAACAAATCTAATAAGAACTTCGTTAAAAGAGTTTTTTTTTATATTATTGTCAGGATGATCCGATACAGGGAAAATATAAGCCTGCTCCCTTTTAATACTTTCGGCATTGATGTAAATGCCGCACATATATTTTATCTGAAGGCCCAGGAGGATCTGAAGGACATCCTTGAATATCCGGGCTTCAGTGACATGTCGGATAATATGACTGATCTGCTGGTACTTGGGCAGGGCAGCAACGTTTTATTCACACACGATTTCAGGGGTGTGATTATAAAGAATGAAATCAGGGGGATCCGCATTCTTGAGGAAAACGATAAATTTGTTCTGGTAGAAACAGGATCAGGGGAAAAGTGGCAGGACCTTGTTGATTATGCTGTCAGCAGAGAACTGGCAGGGATTGAAAACCTTACTCTTATACCGGGAACGGTTGGCGCTGCACCCGCACAAAATATCGGAGCCTATGGAGTCGAAGCCGCTGACGTGATTGAAAGTGTTCATGCATTTCATCTTGAGAAAAAAGAATGGATAACACTAGACAATAAAGAATGTGAATTCAGTTACAGGGACAGTATCTTTAAAAGAAGACTAAAGAACCAGGTTATTATTTGTTCAGTCGTATTCAGATTATCCAAAACCCCGGAGCTGAGGCTTAACTATGGTGGCATTAAGGAGGAGCTGGGGAAAAGAAATATTGCGGACCCGACCATTCAGGATATTTCGGGAATTGTTGCAGGCATCAGAAGAGCTAAGTTGCCTGATCCTGAAATACTGGGTAATGCTGGTAGTTTCTTTAAGAATCCTTTACTGGGAGAGGCACAGTTTCAAGTTCTTCTCAGGTCCTTTCCAATGATAAAATATTTTAAGGAAGGCGATCTTTATAAAATCTCCGCAGGGTGGTTGATTGAGCAGGCTGGCTGGAAAGGTTACAGGCAGGGTAATGCAGGCTGCTACGAAAAACAGGCTCTGATACTTGTCAATTACGGTAATGCCAAAGGTGAAGAAATTCTTGCTCTTTCAGAAAAAATACAAAAATCCGTTTTTGACAAGTTCGGTATAGCCCTTGAGCGTGAGGTCAACCTGATCTCATGACCTGTCGCCCTTTCAGGGCTGGGGTTGGTTTTGGCGGTCTTTGATGGCGGCGGAACTGTCCCTGAGTTTCAAAAGAAACCCTTTTCGATGTTTTATAATAAGTCTTCTATGATAAAAAGTTCAGAATTATGCCTTTGGGACTAAATCTTATCATTTTAAATCTAAGGTTTGTCAAAACAGCAACTTTCCAAATATTAAATATATTGCTACTCTATCATTCAGATAATTAGCAATATAGGGTATTACATGACTTAGAAATCAATATTTTTCATTGATTCCTGGTAAATATTGATCCATTTTTGACGAATAGCATCATTCTGTTTGTCAATTGCTTTTAACTAAAGATAATCCGTCAGATTTTATTGCCAAAGAACTTTTAGAACTCTCTAATTTCCCCACTAATTGGACTTTAGCTGCTTGACAGATATCATCTTATGCATTACTTTTAACATGTAATTTAACACGTAAAATGAAGAAAAACTTGCAAGACAAATGATAATTCAACCCACAGAAGGAGTTTACAGATTCCAGAATGTGATTTAATTAAAACAGAAGAAATAACTTTTAAAGAGTTTAATAAAACCAGAGATGAAAACCGCAAGAGAAATGCTCGATGAGCGATTGACTATTCAGGATGGTCATCTTAAAGGAGCAAGAATAACCATCTCTGAATCATTAGCAAA
>Ga0209745_1000820_pt1 | contig 18784 bp, 17 predicted proteins | sample BarGraNGADG00312_FD_184495 | JGI IMG/M metagenome (GOLD analysis project Ga0209745, IMG submission 184495) | Arctic peat soil microbial communities from Barrow, Alaska - Barrow Graham LP Ref core NGADG0004-312 (SPAdes) (version 2) | ecosystem: Environmental > Terrestrial > Soil > Wetlands > Peat...
TGTGATTCGCGCGACACTGTTGTCCACACGAGTCACGTCCACCAGACCCAGTCGAACGAAGGAACGCGATGAGATCCACTCGCTCCCTCAGGTCGGTCGGCCATTGGCGCGCTCGCCCTGGTCACACTTGCAGGCGCGCTGCCCGCCAGCGCGAAGACCGACGACCGGCCCGTCAATCCTCCACCTGCATTCGCTCCAGGTAAGCCGGTCACGATCGACATCGCGGCGATTTCCGACTTCCACGGCCAGTTGGTCAAGGTGACTGACAGGACTACGGGTGCGATCACGAATGGCGGCGTCCTTGGCGTCAGCGGCGTGATCGAATCGCTTCGCGCCCAGAACGAGAACCTCATCTTCGTGTCCAACGGCGACGCAGTTGGCGGTTCGGCGTTCGAGTCGGCTGTACTCAAGGACATCCCGACGTTGGACGTTCTCAACGCCATGAGCCTCGACCTGTCGAACGCGGGGAATCATGAGTTCGATCAGGGCTGGGACGACTTCAGCGGCAGGATCATTCCGGCAAGCGACTTCCCGTACCTCAACGCCAACCTGTCGAACACGCCAGGGCTTGCGGACTACTCGATCGTTGAGACCCAGGGAGTCTCGGTAGCCTTCGTCGGGACCATCACCGAAGAGTTCCCGACGCTCGTCATGCCGACTGGCATCGAGGGCATCGAGGTCTCCGACGCGGTCGATGCCGCGAACGCCGTGGCGTCCCAACTGTCCGACGGTGACAACCAGAACGACGAGGCTGACATCGTCGTTGTCCTGACGCACGCCGGTTACCAGAGCCTGGCGAACGGGGACTTCTCCGGCGACGTCGATGCCGTTTTCACAGGTCACACGCACAACTCCTACGAGGGCACCATCGTCAATGGTGCCCTCGTCGCAATCCCGGTGCTCCAGCCCCAGTCGTCCGGTACGACCGTCTCCCACCTCACGATGACCTACAAGCCCGCGACTGGCAAGACAGGGAACTCCAAACCGCGCATCATGACGGCGGAGACGGAAACGATCCGAACAGCCGGATACGTCGACTTGGCGACGGACGAGGTCCATGCGATTGTCGATGACGCCGTCGCCAAGTCCGCTCCATTGGGCGCGGTGGTCGTCGGATCGTTGGAGGAGGATCTTGTCCGTCCGCAGGGTGGAGTAAGCCGCGGTGGTGAGTCCACGATCGGGAACTTCCTCGGCGACGTTGCGCTCTGGCAGGGTGACCTGACCGCCGGCGCGGACTTCGGTGTCATCAACCCAGGAGGGATCCGCGCCGACCTCCTCGCTGGGGAGGTCACCTACCGCGAGGTTTTCAATGTCGCGCCGTTCGGGAACACGATGGCGACTCTTGACCTCACCGGCGAGCAGGTCGACCTCATGCTGGAGCAGCAATTCGGAATTGAAACCAACGGTGTTTGGGCACCCCGAACCGGCGACCACCCCACGCTTCGACTCGGCCTCTCCCACAACGTCAAGTACGTCTTCGATCCCACGGCTCCGATTGGCGACCGCGTCTCCGACATCTTCATCGACAATGCGGAAGTGGCCCCATTGGGTACCTACGCCGTGGCCAGCAACGCCTTCCTCTTGGCGGGCGGGGACGCATTCTCCGTGTTCAAGAGCGGCGAGAATTTGACCGGCGGCCCGGTGGACCTCGACTCGCTGATCGAGTTCTTCCGTCTGCACTCAACCCCATCGGTCCCGGTGGACTATGCGCAGGGAAGCACCGGCCTGCACCTCTCGGACACCCTTGTGGGCGGGACGACGGTCACGGCGTCGATCTACTCGCTGTCGTTCACCAACACGGAGCCCAAGCCCGCGACGGTGGACCTCTACGTCAATGGCACACTGGTTGGCCCTGGCCTCACGGTGGACAACGTCGTTGCCCCGACTGTCCCGGCCACTGCGACGACACCGGCAATACCGGGAACGCAAAAGACGGACGAGACCGGCCGAGCCACGGCAGTCTTCACTGTGCCTGCAGGCGTGACGCCGGAGAATGCGGTCGTGCGCATCGTCACGGACGACGGCACCACCGACATCACCTTCTGACCCGGATCGCCCGGCGAACCCGGGATCCACGGAGGCCCCGCCCACCTGATGGTGGGCGGGGCCTCCGCCGTCCGCGGGCCGCCGTCACTCTCCCGGGCGATAATGGTTCGTGTGAGACGCATCGAACCGGAACGCGGGATGGCCGCCCTTCGACGGGCGCTTGCCCGCGCTGCTGGTGACCCCGTGTCCCACGAGCACCAGGCCATCCCCGAGCATGACGAGATGACGGCCGTCCGGTGGACGCTCGGACTCCTGGAGGAGCGCCACCCCGGCCGCAGCGTCGAGGTGCGCGTGCCCCCGGCGGGAGCCGTGCAGGTTCTTGACGGCCCCACGCACCGGCGGGGCACCCCGCCCAATGTCATCGAGACCACGCCCACGACCTGGCTCAGACTGGCCGCAGGACAGCTGTCGTGGGACGACGCGGTGCACCAAGGACTTGTGGCCGCGTCCGGCGTCCGCGCCGATCTCAGCGCGGTGCTGCCCGTCGTCGAGATTGAGGAATCGTGAGCGAGAACCCGCCCCAGAGCCCTGACCCGGCCCCCGCCGTCGACGACGCCACCCCCGACGCCCCCGGCGACGACGCCCCCATCGAGGTCCGCCACCGCAGGGCACCGCGCTACGGGCGCTTCATCACCACGGGCCTCATCCTCGGCGGCTTCACGTCGTTCGTCATCGCGATCCTCACGCGGGGCTGGAGCGCGCTCGCCGCCTCGGACACCTTCTGGTTGTTGCTGATGGTCCTCGGCGTTGTCGGCATGATCGCGGGCGCGGCGCTCGCCTACCTCCTCGACCGCCGCTCACTCGCGGCCATCGACCGCCAGGGCCCCGAGGCGCGCCCGTGACGCAGCGCTACCTGAACGCCGCCGTCGCCCCGGGGGAGATGCTCGAGCCGCTGCGGGAGCTGCGCGCCGAGCTGGGGATCCCGGAGTCGTTCACCGCCCAGGCGGAGGAGGACGCCGTGGACGCCGCGCGCCGCGACCCCGGGGGCGTCGACCGCCGCCACATCCCCTTCGTCACCGTGGACCCGCCGGGCTCGATGGACCTGGACCAGGCCGTGCACCTCGAGGAGCGTGGCGACGGCTTCCGGGTGCGCTACGCGATCGCCGCCGTCGGGCGGATCGTCGAGCCGGGGACCGCGCTGGACAGCGAGGTCCGCGAGCGCGGCGTGACCGTGTACGGCCCCGGACACTCGTTCCCGCTGCACCCCCGCGTGCTGTCCGCGGACGCCGCCTCGCTCCTGCCCGGGCAGGAGCGCTCCGCCTACCTGTGGACCATCGACCTCGACGACGGCGGAGCCGCCGAGCGCACCACCGTGGAGCTGGCCCGGGTGCGGTCGCAGGCGCGCCTCACCTACGCGGAGGTCCAGGCCGCGCTCGACGCCGACACCGCCCTGCCCCCGCCGGTCCCGGTAGGCTTCGCGGCGCTGCTGGAACGGGTGGGACGCCTGCGCCTCCAGATCGAGATCGATCGCGGCGGGGTCTCGCTGGACATCCCCGAGCAGATCATCGAGCGCCGCGCGGACGGCTACGAGCTGGAGTTCCGCGGGACCACCGCCGTGGAGCGGCACAACGCCCAGATCTCGCTGCTCACGGGGATCGAGGCCGCCCGCCTGATGCGGTTGTCCGGCGTCGGCATCTTCCGCACCCTGCCGAAGGCCGCCGAGCGGGACGTGCAGCGCCTGCGCCACACGGCCCGTGCCCTGCACCTCGAGTGGCCGAAGGCGGTCGCCTACCCCGACTTCGTCCGCGCGCTCGACTCCACCCAGCCGGTCCACGCCGCGTTTCTGGACCAGGCCACCACCCTGTTCCGGGGCGCCGGCTACGAGGTGTTCGACGGCGCCGCCCCCGCGGCGCCCCGCCTGCACGGCGCCATCGCCGCCGAGTACGCCCACGTCACGGCCCCGCTGCGCCGGCTGGTGGACCGCTTCGGGCTGGAGATCTGCCTCGCCCACTGCGCGGGCACCGGGATCCCCGCGGATGTCCTCACCGCCCTGCCCCACCTGCCGGGACTCATGGCCGAGGCCAACCGCCGGGCGGGTGTCTACGAACGCGGCGCCGTCGACCTCATGGAGGCTCTCGTGCTCGCGCCGCACACCGGCGAGGTCTTCGCCGGGGTGGTCGTGGACGTCGACGACCGGCCCGGCAAGGACGGCCTCCAGCGCGGCACCGTGATGCTCGCCGAGCCGGCGGTGCAGGGCCGCGTGGTGGGCCCGGTCCTGCCACTCGGCGAGGAGGTCCGGGTGCGGCTCACCGCCGCGGACCCGACGACGCGCACCATCAGCTTCGAGCTGGCGTAGCGGCGCTGCCCGGGTACAGGAACCCAACCATCTGGGCTGAAACCCTAACCATCCGCCCGTGGTGAGGGTTTCCACCCGCGGTGAGGTGTACTTCCCTCACCACCGGTTCAAACCCTCTGTGAGTGTTGGGGGTGGCTGGTCTAGAGTTCGTGCAGCTGGAGCCCGCGCAGCGGGGCTTCATGCCGGTCGGCGTGCGTGGGCGGTTTGGGGGCGCGGGCGGTTTCGGAGGGGGAGTGCTCGTTCGCCTGGGGAGGGCGGTTCCCCGCTCTCCCACCTCGCCCGCTGACCCGGGTCCCGCGCTGCCCAGCCGGGACGGTATGTTGGGGAGGTGGCGCGAGGTGACGGTCGGCTGACCCATGAGCTGCTCCCCGGCGAGAAGGGCCCGCAGGACGCCTGCGGGGTGTTCGGCGTGTGGGCGCCCGGTGAGGACGTGTCCCGCCTGACCTACTTCGGCCTCTACGCACTGCAGCACCGCGGCCAGGAGTCCGCGGGGATCGCCACGTCGGACGGCTCCACCATCCTCGTGTACAAGGACATGGGCCTGGTCTCCCAGGTGTTCGACGACGCCGCCCTCTCGTCCCTCCGCGGCCACCTCGCGCTCGGCCACACCCGCTACTCCACCACGGGGGCCTCCACCTGGGAGAACGCGCAGCCGACGCTCGGCCCCACCGGCGCCGGCACGGTGGCGCTCGGACACAACGGCAACCTCACCAACACCGAGGCGCTGATGCGGCTCGCGGGGCACAAGTACGGCACGGACCTGAGCGGCGAGCTGGGACGCGGTTCGTCCACGGACACCGCCGTGATCACCACCCTGCTGCGGGGTGAGCCGGATGACCCGGAGCCCAGCCTGGTGCGCAACGCCCTCGCGGTCCTCCCGCTCCTCGAGGGGGCGTTCTCCCTGGTGTTCATCGACGAGCACACCCTCTACGCCGCCCGGGACCGGCACGGGTTCCGCCCCTTGGTTCTCGGCCGCCTGCCGGCGGGCTGGGCGGTGGCCTCGGAGACGGCGGCGCTGGACATCGTGGGCGCCACCTTCGTGCGGGAGATCGAGCCCGGCGAGCTGCTCACGATCAACGAGGACGGCCTGCACCCGTACCGTTTCACGGAGGCCAGTCCCGCCGGGTGCATCTTCGAATACGTCTACCTCGCCCGGCCGGACACCCGCATCGCGGGCCGCTCGGTGAACTCGTCCCGCCTCGAGATGGGCCGCACCCTCGCGCGCGAGCATCCCGTGGACGCGGACCTCGTGATCCCGACGCCGGACTCCGGCACCCCCGCCGCCATCGGGTACGCGCAGGGTTCCGGCATCCCGTTCGCCCAAGGCCTCGTGAAGAACGCGTACGTGGGCCGCACCTTCATCCAGCCCACCCAGACGATCCGGCAGCTCGGCATCCGGCTCAAGCTCAACCCGCTGCGGGAGGTGATCGAGGGCAAGCGCCTCGTGGTGGTGGACGACTCGATCGTGCGCGGCAACACGCAGCGCGCGCTCGTGCGCATGCTGCGCGAGGCCGGCGCCGCAAAGGTGCACGTGCGCATCTCCTCCCCACCCGTGAAGTGGCCATGCTTCTTCGGAATCGACTTCGCCACCCGCGCGCAACTGATCGCCAACGGGCTGTCCATCGAACAGATCCGCGCCAACATCGAGGCGGACTCGCTGGGCTACATCTCGCTCGCGGGCATGATCGCGGCCACCACGATCCCGGCCGAGAGGCTCTGCGCCGGCTGCTTCACCGGCACGTACCCGGCTCCCGTGCCGCGGGCCGCCGGCTTCACGCAACCCACACTGGCGGATCTGGAGGGCACATGAAACTCGACTACGCCGCGGCCGGGGTGGACACGGCGGCTGGGGACCGCGCTGTCGAGCTCATGAGGTCGGCCGTCTCCGCCACGCACGGCCCGGCTGTCCTGGGCGGCGCCGGCGGGTTCGCGGGCCTCTACGACGCCTCCGCCCTGCTGCGCATGCGCCGCCCGGTGCTCGCCACCTCCACCGACGGCGTCGGGACGAAGATCCGGATCGCCCAGGCGATGGGGGTGCACCACACCATCGGCCAGGACCTGGTGGCCATGGTGGTGGACGACCTCGTGGTGTGCGGTGCGACCCCGCTGTTCATGACGGACTACATCGCGTGCGGGAAGGTGGTGCCGGAGCGGATCGCGGACATCGTGCGCGGCATCGCGGAGGCCTGCGCGGCCACCGGGACGGCGCTGGTGGGCGGGGAGACCGCCGAGCACCCGGGCGTCATGGAGCCGGACGACTACGACGTCGCCGGGGCGGCCACCGGCGTGGTGGATGCCGACGAGCTGCGCGGCCCCGAGCGCGTGACCGACGGCGACGTCGTGGTGGCGCTCGCGTCCTCCGGCCTGCACTCGAACGGCTACTCGCTGGTGCGCCGGATCGTGGAGGTCTCCGGCTGGTCGCTGGACCGGGAGGTGTCCGAGTTCTCGCGAACGCTGGGGGAGGAGCTGCTCGAACCCACCCGGCTCTACACCCGCCTCTGCCTCGACCTGCTGCCCGACGTCCACGCGTTCGCGCACGTGACGGGGGGCGGGCTCGCCGCCAACCTGGCGCGGGTGCTGCCGGCCGGGGCGCTCGCCGTCGTGGACCGCGGCGCCATCGCCCCGCCGCCCGTGTTCCGTGTGCTGCGGGACCTCGCCGGGGTGGCGTGGGAGGACCTGGAGGACACGTTCAACCTGGGCGTGGGGATGCTCGCGATCGTCCCCGCCGACGCCGTCGCCCGGGTGACCGCGACGGCCCGGGAGGCGGGCGTGGCGGCGTGGACGCTCGGCGGGGTACGAACGGGCGTCCGGGCACGCGAAGGCGCGCAGGTGGTCACAGGGACCAAGGGGATCTCCGCGGGAGCGGTGCAGCGGGAGGGGCGTTACAGCGGGTAGCGCGGCGCGCGGCTAGTGGCGGATGCCCCAGTCGTCGTCCTCGTCCGTGGCGGGAGGGATCTCGTACTCGTCGAAGTCCTCGTCATCATCGTCCACCGCGGACTTGGTCCCGGTGAGTTCCCGTTCCAGCGCCTGATAGTCGGTGTCGGGGCTGAAGTACTTCAGCCTGCGCGCGACTTTCGTCTGCTTAGCCTTCTGACGGCCGCGCCCCATGGGGTCGACCCCCTTCGACGTAGGTGCGGGACTGGAGCACCGAAATGCGGCCCCGAGCGAGTGGTCATTGTTTCGTGCCTCAAACTTACATGCTCACGCGACGAAATGGCCATTCGTGCCCGTGTGCCGGTCGCCGCTCCCGAGCGGCGCTGTCAGCCCCTGCGGCGCAGGAATGCCGCGGCGATCAGGGCCGCGGTGCCGGCGACCGCACCGGAGATGATGGCGAGCGCCTTGGGGTCCCCCTCGACGGCGTCGTCGGCAAGCGACTTCGCCTTGACCTTCACCTCGTCCACGAGCGTCCTCGCCATCTCGGTGGCGTCGTCGGCGAAGGACACGGTGGTCTCCCCGGCCGTGGAGAGGAACCCGGCCGCCTTGTCGGCGAGCTTGTCGGCCGCGGCGATCGCGGACTCCTTGGCGCCGGCCAGCTGGTTCTTGGGGCTGAGGCGGTCGGTGAGGGCGTTGACGGTTTCAGTGAGGTCGGTGCGCGTCTGCGCGATCTCGGCCTCGATCTCGGCCGCGGTGCGCTTCGGAGCCTTGGAGTCGGTCATTTGTGGATCCCCTTCTTGGCGGCCTCGACGTCCATCATGATGCCCGTCTTCGGGTCGACCTGGAACTGTTTGGAGGCATCGAGCATCTTCTTGCCCACGAGGGCGAGCACACCGGCGATCAGCAGGAGCACGAAGCCGACGATGAGGGCGGCGGCCCACAGCGGCAGGGCCTCCGCGATGCCCCACACCGCGGCGAGCAGCAGGATGCCGAAGGCGTACAGCGAGAGCACGCCCGCGGCCCCGAACATGCCGGCCCCGGCGCCGAGTCGCGTGAACTTGGACTGGAGGTTCGCCTGGGCGAGCTCGAGCTCGCCGCGGATCAGCCGGGAGAACTGGTCGGTCACCTTGGCGACAAGGTCACCGATGCTGTTCGGCGCGTTCGTGTCGAGGTTGGGGGGAGCGCCCTTCTCGTGTTCGCTCACTCAGATCCACTCCTTCGGCGTGGGTGAACATGGTCACCTCACATCTTCCCCGCTCGCACGCCTTTTCGCATCGGCTGTCGCCGGGAATACGTGGGTTTCCCCGGCCTTCCCGCGTCGGGTGGCCTACTCGTTGGACACGGCCTCCAGCACCGGCATGCGCGCCGCGCGGATCGCCGGCCACACGGCCGCCAGCACCCCCACCACCACGGTCAGCCCGAGCATGAGCGAGAGCTGGCCCCAGGGGATCGAGAGCACACTGAGGCCGTCGTCCTTGAAGATCGTGGGCAGGGTGGAGGCGAGCGAGACCCCGATGACCATCCCCAGCAGCGTCCCGAACAGCGCCGTCAGCACGGATTCCAGGACGATCACGCCGGCCAGCTGTGCCCGCCCGAGCCCGACCGCGCGCATCAGCCCGATCTCCCTGGTCCGCTCGATCACGGAGAGCGCGAGCGTGTTCACGATGGAGAGCACCGCGATCACCAGGGACAGGCCAAGGAGGGCGTACAGCACGGACATCAGGGTGTTGACCTGGTCCGCGACGGCGTCGCCGAGTTCCGGCCCCGTGAGGACGGAGACGAACGGGAAGGCCTTGACCGCCGCGGTGACCTCCGTCCGCAACTCCTCGACGTCCCCCTTCGCGTTGAGCGCGATGCCCGTGATGGTGGCCATCTCTGGGGGGACCACCTGGTCGAAGACCTCCGTGGGGGCGATGACGTCGGTCCCGAAGAACTGCTCCGTGGTCACACCGCTGACCACGAATCCCACCGGACCGGAGAGGGTGTTGATCGTCAGGGTGTCACCTTCGGAGATGCCCTCGGCCAGCGCGATGTCCTCTCGCAGCAGGATCTCGTCGGCCGCCGCCGGCAGGGAGCCGGACGAGAGCGGCAGGGTGAACAGGGTGTCCATGGCGTCGCGGGGGACGTCGGAGATGGTGATCGGGTCAGCGAGGTCCGGCGAGCTGCCGAAGCCCAGCCGCAGCACCGCGAGTTGGTCGATGGCCTCGACCGGGGTGACCATCGGGACCACCTGCTCGGGGATGAACGACGTCGCGGAGCCGACCATCAGGTCCGCGTTCACCTGGTCCTCGACGATCGAGCGGGTGGACGCCGTCGCGCTGGCGGCCACGACGGACGCGATGGACACGAGGGCCATCCCGATGGTGAGGGCGGCGGCGGTCGCGGCGGTGCGGCGCGGGTTGCGCACCACGTTCCCGCGGGCGAGCGTCCCGACCGGCTTGATGCGCCGCAGCGGCAGCCCGAGGGTGCCCAGGACAGCGGGGACCATGACCGGGGCCATGCCGAGCACGCCGAGCAGGACCGCGAAGGCCCCGATCCCGAGCGCGATGCCGCGAAGTTGCAGGACCGCGTAGACGACGGCGCCGATCCCGGCCACCAGCAGCACGCCGGAGACGATCGCGCGCAGCACGAGGGACTTCTCGGCCTTGGGGCTGTCCGGCCGCATGGCCTCCACGGGCGCCGTGTTCGCGGCGTCGCGGGCCGGGATGACGGCGGCCAGGCACGTGACGACGACGGCCGCGACCACGATCGCGAGCGCGCGCTCGGTGGGCAGCGAGATGGCGTTGCCCCCGAAGTCGATGCCGAGGTTGGTGAGCACCTTCTGCAGTCCGATGATCAGGGCGATCCCGGCCCCGATCCCCCCGACAGCGCCCACGAGGCCGACGACGGCGGCCTGCACCAGCAGCGTCAGCACCACCTGGATCGGCGAGGCACCGATGGCTCGCAGGAGGGCGAACTCCCGCTGGCGCTGGCGCACCAGCATCGCGAACGTGTTGAAGATCAGGAAGGAGCCCACGAACATGGCGACGAGCGCGAACACGAGGATGAAGATCTCGATGAAGCCGAGGGCGTCCTGGGTGGCGGTGCGGGCCTCCTCGCGGATCGTCTCGCCCGTGACCACCTCGACCGAGCTGCCCAGTTCCGCCTGGACGGCGTCGGTGACCACCTGGGGGTCGGCGCCGTCGATCACCTTGACGGAGATCTGCGAGACCTCGCCCGTGGCCGCGAACGCCGCCTCGCCGAGGTCCGCGGAGATGACGAGGATGGTGGCGCCGAGGAGGGGGATGTCGTACTCGACCTCCCCGACCACGGTGACCTCGCGCGTGCCGATCTGGCCGATCGACAGCGGGGCCGTGTCCCCCACCTGGTATCCGGACTTCTCCAGGGTCTTGGTGTCCAGCGCGATCTCGTTCTCGCCGTCGGGCAGGCGGCCCGCGAGGACCGTGGCGGTGTCGAACTCGGGCCACAGGACCCACCCGAACGACGGCGCGCGCGAGTTGGTGACCGCCAGCCCGTCCTTCCCCACCACGTACGCCATGCCGAACAGGTCCGGCCGGGCCGCGGCGACGCCGTCGACCGCTTCCGCCTGCGCGGCGAGGTCCAGAGGGACCGTGCCGCGCGACGAGCCGAACGGGCTGCCGCCGGTCGCCGAATCGGTCTCGGGACCCCGGATGTAGACGTCCGCGTTCGCGGTGGAGGTGCTGAGCTGCTCGATCGTGGTGCCGAGCAGTGCGGTCAGGGTGAACGTGCCGGCCACGAACGCGGTGGCCAGCAGCACGGCGAGGATGGAGAGGATGAACCGCACCCAGTGCGTGCGGATGTCACGAAGGGCGATCCGGAACATCAGTGGACTTCGGCCGTGGTGAGTTCGGCGAGGGTGGCGAGGACCGAATCGCGGGTGGGGTCGAGCAACTCGTGGACGATCCGGCCGTCCGCGAGGAACAGGATGCGGTCCGCGTAGGAGGCCGCGGTGGCCTCGTGGGTCACCATGACCACCGACTGGCCCAGCTCGTCCACCGAGTGGCGCAGGAAGTTGAGCACCTCGGCGGCCGCCCGGGAGTCCAGGTTCCCGGTGGGTTCGTCGGCGAACACCACCGACGGGTTGCCCACCAGCGCGCGGGCGCACGCCACGCGCTGCTGCTGGCCGCCGGAGAGTTCGGAGGGACGGTGGTGGAGGCGGTCCCGGAGCCGGACGGCGTCGACCACCTGGTCGAAGCGGGACTGGTCCACCTCCGCGCGGGCGATGTCCAGCGGGAGGGTGATGTTCTCCCGTGCGGTGAGCGTGGGGATCAGGTTGTAGGCCTGGAACACGAAGCCGATGCGGTTGCGGCGCACCTTCGTCAGCTCCCGCTGGGTCATGCCGGAGATCTCCAGCCCGTCGACGACGATGGTGCCGGACGTCGGGGAGTCCAGCCCAGCCATGCAGTGCATGAGGGTGGACTTCCCCGACCCGGACGGGCCCATGATCGCGGTGAACCGGCCGCGGCCGAAGTCCACGTCGACGTCGTCGAGCGCGACGACCTTCGTCTCCCCGCTGCCGTAGATCTTGGTGAGGTGGCGCGCGGTCGCGACGGCGTCCGCGGCGAGCGGCGACGGTTCGGCGGAGGTGGCGGCGTGTCTGCCCATCGTTCAGCTCTTCACTAGCAGGAGTGCCCGGAAACGGTGCTGCCCCAACTCTACGTTGGGGCAATCACGCGCTCCCGCCGCCGTGGGCGATTGTGCTCACGGCTGATCCGGGCGCTCCGCGTCGACTGGCTCCGGGGTCACCGCGTCCCCCGCGACGGCAGGGCGGCGTGAGCGGCGCGACGCCACCCAGAGGACGATCGCCAGCGGGATCCACAGGGGCGCCGTCGCGACGATCAGCGTGATCAGCGCGTAGATGACCATCTGGAAGCCGCCGACCCCGTTCGCGAACGCCTGCTGCAGCTCGTACCAGGAGAACCACGGCACGTCCACGGACGAGGCGGGAAGCGCGGAGACGGGCACCGTCAGCGAGATCGAGACCGTGGCCATCGCGTCCTGGTCCTCCAGCGCGGCGAGCTGGGCCTTGAGGGACTCGAGCTCGGTGGTGATGGAGAGGAGGCGGTCACGGATCCCGAGCTCCTCCTCGACAGTCGTGGCGCGCGCGAGCATCGCCGTCAGGGTCTGGAGTTCGGCCTCCAGGATCGGGATGCGGGACTTGGCGTCCACGAGCTGGGTGGTGACGTCGTACTCAGAGGTGCTCTCGGAGACCACCTTGCCCGCGTCGCGGATCGACTCGAGGAAGGAGTCGAGCTTGTCGTCCGGCACCTTGACGTTCAGGTAGCCGCCGGTCAGCTTGGCGTTCTCGGCGGCCGCGGTGGTGTCATCGACCGGGTAGTAGCCGGAGCCGCCGGTGTACAGGTCGGAGGACTGGACCGAGCCGCCGGCTGCCCTTGCGGCCGACCGGATCGTGTCCACGGCCGCCCTGATGTCCTTGACCTCGACCGACAGGTTCGCGTATCGCACGGTGTTGTCCATGGTCCCGCCGGCAGGGGTGGCGACCGGGGCCTCCGCCATGGCCTGGTCGCCGACGGCTTCGTCCTTGACGCCTCCGCCCATGGAGGACTCCGCCGTATCCGACGTCGTGTAGAGCCTGGCGTCCGAGCCGGAGGCGGTGAACGGGCTGACGCGCCCGAGGAACATGACGCACGCGATGATCGTGAGCGCGGCCACCAGCATGACGGCCAGCACGACGACGGCGATCCTGAGGGCGGGAATGCTTCTGGTGCTCATGGCACGACTCCTGTTCGTAGGTGCACTCTATCCATCCCCTCTATGTCGCGGGCCGGTGCGGAATCGACAGCCCGCACGTCACGATTGGGTAATGAATTTCGGCGTGGCGCCCGCCCCCGGCGCGCCAAACGCTGCCCGCCGTGCAAGATTGGGGGCACCCGCGACACAGACGGGCAGGGACCACTGTCGCCGGACCGAGGGAGCACCACGTGGCCGAACACGACGAGGGCTGGTTCGACCAGCTCTTCCGCGCCCACGCCACGGCCGTGCACCGCTACTTCGTGCGGCGCGCCCCGTCCGAGGCCGAGGACCTGGCCGCCGAGGTGCTCACGCTCGCCTGGCGCCGTCGCGACGACGTCCCCGACGGCGCCGAGCTGCCGTGGCTCTACCGCAGCGCGGGCTACGTCCTGGCCAACCACCGCCGCAAGAAGTCCGCCCTGCTGCTCGAGCAGCTCCCGGAGACCCCGGACGACGCCGACCCGGCCGACGCCGCCGTCACCGACGACGTCGTGCGCCGCACCCTGGCCGGCCTCAGCGAGCGCGACCGCGAGATCCTGCTCCTCCATGCGTGGGAGGGCATGACCGGGGAGGAGCTCGCCGCCGTGCTCGGGATCACGCGCAGCGGCGCCGACGCCGCGCTGTCCCGGGCGCGCTCGCGGCTGGCGCACGCCTGGGCCGAGGCGTAGCGGCGCAAGATCCGGGCACTCCCGGACACATACGGGTCAGCAGGACGAGGCGCGACATGCCGGTCCCCGCAGCGAGGAGAGAACGATGACCGATCACGAGAAGTCCGAGGACCTGGCCCTCGACCGCCTCCGTGCGGCTGACCCCGCGGTGGGGAGCGGGGTGGACCTCACGCGGCTGCGCGCCGTCGTCGACGCGCGGATCGCGGCCGAGGCGGGCGGCGACGGGCTCGCCCCCGTCACCGACCTCACGCACGCCCCCAGCCGGCGCAGCCGGTGGCTGCGGGTGGCGGCGGCCGCCGCGGGCGCCGTCGTCATCGGCGCCGCGGGCTTCGGGCTGGGCAAGGTCACGCCCGGGAACGACGGCGGACGCGACCAGGGCGGCGCCGCCGTTTCAACGGTGCCGCAGGGTGAGGCCGCGGACTCCGCCGCCGGGTCGACCGCGGCCCTCGACGAGTCCAGGATGAGCTACCCGGGGTCGTGGTCCCACACGGTCTTCCGGGCCGTGGGCCTCCCGAGCGACGCCGGCACCGCGACGACGTGGGCCTTCGACGCGACCGGCGCCTTCACCGCGGAGCGGGTGGCCGAAGTGGCCGCGGCCCTGGGCATCGAGGGTGAGCCTGCACTCGTCGACGGATCCTGGCAGGTGGGCACCACGGACGGGACCGGCGCCTACCTGCTGGTCTACCCCGATGGCCAGGCCGGCATGAACTTCTACGACCCGGCCGCGGACCCCTGGAACTGCCAGGTGGGGGACTCCGGGAAGGACGCCGTCGAGTGCCCCCGTTCGGACCTCGGGACCGCCCCCGGCGACGACGAGGCGAGGCAGCTCACCCGCGGCCTCCTGGGCGAGCTCGGTCTCGACCCCGACGCCTTCGAGTATGAGGTCAGCAAGGACGAGGGCGCCGGGTGGATCTCGGTCGCGGCCAACCAGGTCCTTGACGGCAACCGCACCGGGACGGCCTGGTGGGCCAGCTTCACGGGCGCCGGCTTGCAGTCCCTGTCCGGGTCGCTCGCCACGCTGGTGGAGCTCGGCGACTACCCGGTGGTGGGGGCCGAGGAGGCCGTCAGCCGGATCACCGACCCGCGGTTCGGCACGCTGAACGCGTACTCGATCCTGGCCGCCGAGAACGTGCGCGATACCGCCGTGGCCGAGTCCGGGGTGGCCGAGGGTACGGCGATCGCGCCGGTGCCGTCGACCGATCCCCCGGTGCCGCCCGCGGCCGGCGCCGCCGTCCCCTGGCCGGTGGAGGACGTGGCGATCACGTCCGCCGAGCTGGGCGTCGCGCAGTACACCACCCCTGACGGCGCCGCACTGCTGGTCCCGGCGTGGGTTCTGTCCGCCGACGACGGCCGCTCGTGGACCGTCCTCGCGCTCGCCGCCGACGTGCTCGACATGGCGCCGTAGAGCGAAGACAGAAGAACCCCGGACCGCCCGGTCCGGGGTTCTTTCCGTGGCTCCGACCGGCGTCGATCCGGTGACCTTTCGATTTTCAGTCGAACGCTCTACCAACTGAGCTACAGAGCCGGGACGGGAAGGCCCGGCCTCTCGGCCGGGCCTTCCATCCTGCGACCCCGACGGGACTCGAACCCGCGACCTCCGCCGTGACAGGGCGGCGCGCTAACCAACTGCGCTACGGGGCCTCGTGACGAGACCATTGTTGGATCGTACCCCCAACGGGATTCGAACCCGTGCTACCGCCGTGAAAGGGCGGCGTCCTAGGCCACTAAACGATGGGGGCCAGTTACGCCCTCGACGACTAGCGCCGTAGACCTCAAGTAGCATACGGGGAAACGAAGGACGATGGCAAAACAGCGGGCTCTGCGGTGGCTCATACCCCCCGCGCCCCGGGAACGGTGGGGTGCGGCGTGGTGCACATGTCCGAGGAGGAGTTCGAGGAGGCGGTCGCGGACGCCCTCGACCTGATCCCCGGCGACCTGTTGGACCGCATCGACAACTGCGTGATCCTCGTCGAGGAGGAGCCGCCGGACGACGTCGAACCGGACACCCTGGGCCTCTACGAGGGTACGCCGCTCACGGAGCGGGGCGAGTGGTGGGCCACCGGCTCCCTCCCGGACCGCATCCTGATCTTCCGCGGCCCGACGCTGCGGATGTGCGTGAGCGTCGAGGAGGTCACGGACGAGGTGCGCATCACCGTGGCCCACGAGATCGCGCACCACTTCGGCATCGACGACGACCGGCTGGACGAACTCGGCTGGGGCTGAGCGGCCCGGTCCTTCCGCGTGCCCACGCACTAGGCTGTCTCCATGGACAAAACCGCAACGGACGCCGCCATCTCGTTCCTCACCGTCGTGGGGTACGCCGGCCTGGGGCTGCTGGCCGGCATCCTCACCTCGGTCGTGATCTCGGTGGTGGTGCGGTTCATGACCCGGCGGAACCCGGCGCTCATTCCCACCTCCCGGCGGCTCAAGATGCCGCAGCGTGCCTTCTTCGCGGTGCTCGGCATGGGCTCGGGCGTGGCCGCGGCAACCTCCGCCCAGGTCGCGGCAACGGAGCCGAGCTGGCGGCCCGCGTTCATGCACGTCTTCCTGATCCTGCTCATCATCGCCGGCGCGTACCTCCTCAGCGGTGCGCTCTTCGCGCTCGAGGACACCGTCCTCGAGAAGTTCAAGGGCGCCGAGGAGACCGGCTACGCCCGCCGGGTCCGCACGCAGATGCAGGTGATCCGGCGGGTGGGAGTCGCGATCGTGTGGATCTGCGCCGTCGGGGGCATCCTGCTGACGTTCGACGCCTTCCGCGCCATCGGGGCCTCACTGTTCGCCTCGGCCGGGGTCCTGTCCCTCGTCGTCGGCCTGGCTGCGCAGAGCACCCTGGGCAACGTCTTCGCCGGCATCCAGATTGCCTTCACCGACGCTCTGCGGGTGGGTGACGTCGTCGTGGTCAACAAGGAGTTCGGCAACGTGGAGGAGATCACGCTCACCTACGTGGTGATCCGCCTCTGGGACGACCGCCGCATGATCATGCCCTCCACGCTCTTCACCACCCAACCGTTCGAGAACTGGACACGGCGCGAGGCCAACCTGCTCGGGACCGTCGAGATGGACGTCGACTGGCTCACCCCCGTGCCCGCCCTCCGGGTGGAGCTGCAGCGGATCGTCGAGGGCTCCGACCTGTGGGACGGCCGCACCGCGGGCCTCCAGGTCACCGACGCCGTCGGGGGTAACGTCCGCGTGCGCGCCGTCGTCTCGGCCCGCAACTCCGGCCAGCTGTTCGACCTACGCTGCCTCATCCGCGAGGCGCTGGTGACCTGGATCCAGACCATGGCGCCGTACGCCCTGCCGCGGACCCGCCTTGAGCCGGAGACAACGCCTGCGCCGTCCCAGCAGGAGCGTCGCGAGTTCATCGAGGAGGTCCAGCGCGTGCGGGACGAGGAACTCGCCGCGGACGTGGAGCCCCAGCTGGAGGAGACCCTCGTCGGGACGCCGGTCGAGGAGTCCGACACCGAGCGCATCCTCCGCGAGACGGAGGCGAGGCGGGCCCGCCGCGAGGCCGAGCGGGCGGACCGGCGCGCCGCCAAGAAGAACCCCGCCATCCTCGCCGGGCACGAGGCGGTGCGCCCGCAGCCGTCGAGCGACGCCACGCAGGTGCTCTCGGAGCGCGAGATCCGCGCCCTCGAGTCCGACGACGAGGGCGCCGGTGCCACGACCACGCACCCGGGCGCCACCCACCCGGGCGCCACCCGCCCCGGCGCCGCCCACCCGGCCGGCGCCGTCGAGCTGGAACGCGAGTCCATCCTCCACCGCGCCGCCGAGACCACCCCGCGCGGGGCCGAGTCCCGGCTCTTCTCGGGCTCGCCCGAGGCCGAGGAGAGGGCGCTCCGCCTCGCCGGCCCGACCAACGCGGAGATGGCCCAGCGGGAGGACACGGCCCGACGTCGCGTGACGGGCGCGGCCGCCCAGCCGGCCGTCGTCGCGCCCCCCGACAACGCCCCGGCGGACGCGATCGCCGACCCCGGCGGCGACGACTAGGTGGGCACCCGACATGAACCCACCACACCAGGACGCGAGGAGGAGCCCATGACCCGCAAGGTCGTCAAGTCCGAGGACGAGTGGCGCAGGGAACTCACCCCGATGGAGTACCAGGTCCTGCGCCAAGCCGGGACCGAGCGGCCCGGCACCGGGGAACTGCTCCACGAGGAGCGCGAGGGCATCTACCGCTGCCGCGCCTGCGGGGCCGAGCTGTTCCGCTCCACCACGAAGTTCGACTCCCACTGCGGCTGGCCCAGCTTCTACGCGCCGTCGGACTCCGACGCCGTGGAGCTGATCGAGGACCGCTCGCTCGGCATGCGCCGCGTGGAGGTGCGGTGCGCCGCCTGCGGCTCGCACCTGGGGCACGTCTTCCCGGACGCCCCCCAGACACCCACCGGGGACCGGTACTGCATGAACTCCGTCTCGCTCACCTTCGAGGAGGGCGACGACGCCGGGGCGGGTGCCGCTGGAGGGGCCGGCGAGGGCTGATGCGCGTCGCCACCTTCAACATCGAGCACGGGGCCGCGGCCGTCGGTTCGGACCGGCACGGGGAGATCCCGGACGCGAAGTCGCTGCTGGTGCTCGCGGACCAGCTCCGCGCGCTGCACCCCGACGTGCTCTGCCTCCAGGAGGTGGACCAGGCCCAGCGCCGCTCCGGCGGCCTCAACCAGGCGGAGATCCTCTCCCGCGAGCTCGGCATGCCCCATTACCGTTTTGCCGCGTTCTGGCAGGGGTGGGTCAGTGGGCCGCGTTGGCAGCCGCTGCGTTCCGACGCCGGCGGTCGGATGGCGTTCGGGATCGCCACGTTCTCGCGGCTGCCCGTGACGTCGTGGCACGTCAACACCATGGGCACACGGATCCCGCGGCTGAAGTGGCACAGGGGCGGGGGCTTGAACCTTACCCAGCGCATCGGCGTCGTGGACACCACGCGGACCGTGCTGGCCGCCCAGGTGGCGACGCCGTCGGGCTCCGTCTCCATCGCGAACACGCACCTCGCGGCCGACCTGGCCGTCGCCCGGCACCAGCTCGGCGAGGTGGTCGACTCGCTCGGGACCCTGCCCGCGCCCCGCGTCCTCGCCGGTGACCTGAACCTCGAGTTCTCCCACGGCACGGTGCCGGGGATGCGGCAGCTCGCCGTCGG
>Ga0209745_1000822_pt1 | contig 18773 bp, 18 predicted proteins | sample BarGraNGADG00312_FD_184495 | JGI IMG/M metagenome (GOLD analysis project Ga0209745, IMG submission 184495) | Arctic peat soil microbial communities from Barrow, Alaska - Barrow Graham LP Ref core NGADG0004-312 (SPAdes) (version 2) | ecosystem: Environmental > Terrestrial > Soil > Wetlands > Peat...
GCTCTGCTGGCCAGGGCCCCCGTAGCTCAGGGGATAGAGCACCGCCCTCCGGAGGCGGGAGCGCGCGTTCGAATCGCGCCGGGGGCGCCCTGTGAATGACCCGGTCCGCTGGTTCGGGCACCATCCACGGACGCGGCCCGAAGTTGCCCCTGTTCGAGGAAATGGACGACCGCAGCAGCCTGTCGGCTGATCGCGCCTGTCCACCTACGGACCCAATTTCACCAATCCCTGATTCCGAGGTCCTTCGGCGGGTACGTTCGTTCGTGGCTCGGGCGTGGGTAACATCGACCCCGGTAAACCCGCGCCATCAGGGAAGAAGGCGAAAGTGGCCCCTGCGCCTCAGGACGTCAAGAACAGCGAGATCTCAACAGACTTCGGTGCCAATGATTGGCTCATCGAGGAGATGCGGGAGCAGTTCAACGCTGATCCGGCTTCGGTGGATCCCGCTTGGGTGGCCTATTTCCAGGGCAAGCCTGCGCCTGCGTCCGCCCCGACCGCGGCCGAGCCGTCAGAATCGGTTGCCTCCGTTGCGGCAGCCCCACAGACTCAGCCTGTCCCCTCCGTCCCCACCGAGACGGCCGCGCCTGCGCCTGTGCAGCCCAGTCCGGCAGTCGATGGGGCTCCCGCGGCCGCGGCCGCTGCCCCGGCACCCGCTCAGGCCACCGTTGTGCCCGAGGCCCAGTCCGAGCGCCCGCCGGCTCCGAGTGGCAGCGGCCCGGAGGGCCCCGGCTCCGGCCGCGGCGTCTCGCCCGACCTGCCCCGCCGGCAGGTCGTCGTGACCAGGGAGGTCACGGAGCCGACGCGCACTCCGCTGCGCGGCGCCCCGCTGCGCACGGCGACGAACATGGACGCTTCCCTTGCGATGCCGACCGCGACCAGCGTCCGCGACGTCCCGATGAAGCTCGCGATCGACCAGCGCCAGATCATCAACGCCCACCTGGCCCGCTCCACGGGCGGCAAGGTCTCCTTCACCCACCTGATCGGCTGGGCGATGGTGCAGGCGCTGAAGGCCGTGCCCGAGATGAACAACTCCTACGAGGTCGTCGACGGCAAGCCGAATCTGATCACCCCGCCGACGGTCAACCTCGGCCTCGCGATCGACATGCGCAAGCCCGACGGCACGCGTCAGCTCCTCGTGCCGAACATCAAGAACTGCGAGGACCTGAACTTCGCCCAGTTCTGGGCTGCCTACGAGGCCCTGGTCCGCAAGGCACGCGACAACAGCCTCACCGTCGCCGACTTCGCCGGGACCACTGCGTCCCTGACCAACCCGGGCGGGCTCGGCACCAACCACTCGGTGCCGCGGCTGATGGCCGGCCAGGGCATGATCCTCGGCGTCGGCTCGATCGATTACCCGCCGGAGTTCCAGGGCGCAAGTACGGCCCGGATCAACCAGCTCGGCGTCTCCAAGGTGACCACGCTCACCTCCACCTACGACCACCGGGTAATCCAGGGCGCACAGTCCGGGGAGTTCCTGCGCCGGATGCACCAACTGCTGATCGGCGAGCACGACTTCTACGACGAGATCTTCGACGCCCTGCGAGTGCCCTACACCCCGATCCGCTGGGCCAGCGACCTCAGCGACGACCGGGCCGGCTCGATCCCCCGCAGCGCCCGGATCTTCAGCCTGATCAACGCCTACCGCAACCTCGGCCACTTCATGGCCGACATCGATCCGCTCGAGTTCCGGCAACGCAGCCACCCCGAGCTGGCCATCGAGTACCACGGCCTGACCCTGTGGGACCTCGACCGCGAGTTCCCGGTGGGGAGCTTCGGCGGCCATTCCGGCGAGGTCGCCACGATGCGCGACATCCTTGCGATGCTGCGCGGCACATACTGCCGCAGCGTCGGGGTGGAGTACATGCACATCTCCGACAATGAGCAGCGCACCTGGATCCAGGAGCGCTTCGAGCGTCCGTTCGAGCCGTGGCCGCGGGAGGAACACCTGCGGATCCTCGACAAGCTCAACGAGGCCGAGATCTTCGAGACGTTCCTGCAGACCAAGTTCGTTGGCCAGAAGCGGTTCTCCCTCGAGGGCGGCGAGTCGACGATTGTGTTCCTCGACGAGCTCTATGAGCAGGCCGCAGAAGACGGGATCGACGAGGCGATCATCGGCATGTCGCACCGCGGCCGGCTGAACGTGCTGGCCAATATCGTCGGCAAGTCCTACGGCCAGATCTTCCGTGAGTTCCAGGGCAACTTCGATCCCCGGCTCACCCAGGGCTCCGGTGACGTGAAGTACCACCTGGGCTCGGAGGGCCAGTTCACCGCTGCGAGTGGCAAGACGATCAAAGCCTCCGTGGCGGCCAACCCGTCCCACCTCGAGGCCGTCAACCCGGTGGTCGAGGGAATCGTGCGGGCCAAGATCGACCGTGTCGGGAAGGTGCCCGGCTGGCCGGTGCTTCCGATCCTGCTGCACGGCGACGCCTCATTCTCCGGCCAGGGCGTGGTCTACGAGGTCCTGCAGATGAGCCAGCTGCGGGCCTACAAGACGGGCGGCACGATCCACCTGGTGGTGAACAACCAGGTCGGGTTCACCACGGCACCGATCGAGTCACGTTCCTCCACCTACTGCACCGACGTGGCCAAGGCCATCCAGGCACCGGTCTTCCACGTCAACGGCGACGACCCCGAGGCTGTCGCCCGGGTGGCCCAGGTGGCTTTCGACTTCCGACAGCGCTTCGCCAAGGACGTCGTCGTCGACCTGGTCTGCTACCGGCGCCGCGGCCACAACGAGGGCGACGACCCGAGCTTCACCCAGCCGCTGATGTATGACCTGATCGAGCAGAAGCGCAGCGTGCGGAAGCTGTACACCGAGGCGCTGATCGGACGCGGCGACATCTCCATCGAGGACGCCGAGGCGGTCATGGCCCGCTTCCGTGACCGGCTCGAGAGCGTGTTCCGCGAGGTCCGCGAGGCCGTGGTGGAAGATGACGAGTCCTACCGCAAGGCCCCCTACTACCCGGCGAAGCTGGGCAAGGAGCAGGGCACGGCGATCACCGCGGAGCAGATGGAGGCGGTGGCCAAGGCGCACCTCACCTTCCCCGAGGGCTTCACTGTGCACCCGAAGGTGCTCCCGCAGCTCCAGCGCCGCGCGGACGCCATCCGTTCCGGGCCCATCGACTGGGCGACCGCAGAGTTGCTGGCCTTCGGCTCGCTGCTGATGGAGGGCCGCCCGGTGCGTCTCGTCGGCCAGGACAGCCGTCGTGGCACCTTCAGCCAGCGGTTCGCCGCGGTGATCGACAGGGTGACGAACCAGGCCTACGTGCCGCTGAAGCACCTGACACCCGATCAGGGACGCTTCCACGTGTTCGACTCGCTGCTGAGCGAGTACGCGTCGATGGGCTTCGAGTACGGCTATTCGGTGGCAGCCCCCGACGCACTGGTGTGCTGGGAGGGGCAGTTCGGCGACTTCGCCAACGGCGCGCAGACCATTGCGGACGAGTTCATCGCTGCGGGCAACGCCAAGTGGACGCAGAAGTCGGGCGTCGTGCTGCTGCTGCCCCACGGCTACGAGGGCCAGGGACCCGACCACAGCTCCGCCCGCATAGAGCGCTGGTTGACCCTCTGCTCCGAGGGCGCGCTGGCGGTCTGCCAGCCGTCGACCCCGGCCAGCTACTTCCACCTGCTGCGCACCCACGCCTACGTGAACTGGCACCGCCCGGTGGTCATAGCGACGCCGAAGTCGATGCTGCGCTCGAAGGTGGCGGTCTCGCCGGTCACCGAGTTCACCCAGGGACGCTGGCAGCCCGCGATGGGCGACCCGACCATTACCGACCACACGGGAGTGAAGCGCATCGTGATGTGCTCGGGCAAGATCCGCTGGGAACTGGTGCAGGCACGCAGCGAGGCCGGCCTCGACGGGCAGGTCGCCATCCTGCCGCTGGAGCGGCTCTACCCGCTGCCGGCCCGCGAACTGTCAGAAGAGCTGGCCAAGTACCCGCAGGTGACCGACGTGCGCTGGGCGCAGGACGAGCCGGAGAACCAGGGCGCCTGGTGGTTCCTCCAGCTCCACCTTCCGCAGGCCATCGCCACCTTCCTGCCGGGTTACGAGCTGAAGATGACCGGCATCACCCGGCCGGCAGCGTCCGCGCCGTCCGTGGGGTCGGTGAAGGTGCACACCGCCCAGGAGGCCGACCTGCTCGCCCGCGCGCTGGCCGGCTGATGTACTTCACCGACCGCGGCATCGAGGAGCTGGCCGACCGGCGCGGCGAGGAGGATGCCAGCCTCGCTTGGCTGTCCGAAAAGCTCACCCTGTTCGTCGACCAGTACCCGGAGTACGAGAATGCCGTGGAGCGGCTGGCCACCTGGCTTGCCCGCCTCGACGAGGAGGAGGAATGAGGGTGCTCACCCCGCAGGTCATCGCTGCCTTCAGCGCGCTCACCGGCCACGAACCCGCGGGAGTCTGGGCCGCACCGGGACGCATCAACTTGATCGGCGAGCACACCGACTACAACGACGGTTTCGTGCTGCCGTTCGCCTTGCCGCAGGCCGCCTACGTCGCCGCCGCCCCCCGGACCGACGGTCGCTGGCGGTTCCGCTCTGTCGATCTCGACGAGACCGTCGAGCTCGGGCAGGACGAACTGGTGCCCGGCAGCCCGGGCTGGCACTCCTACCTCGCCGGCGTGGTCTGGGCCCTGCAGCAGGCCGGCCACACCGTCGCTGGAGCCGATGTCGTGTTGACTTCCGACGTGCCGCTAGGGGCCGGTCTGTCCTCGTCCGCGGCGATCGAGTGCGCAACGCTCGCGGCGTTCGCCGACCTCAACGGTCTCGGCATCGAACCCCTGGACCGCGCCAAGCTGGCCCGGACGGCAGAGAACGCCTACGTGGGCGCTCCCACCGGCCTGCTCGACCAGGCAGCGTCCACCCTCTGCATCGCCGACCACGCCCTGTTCCTCGACTGTCGCGACTTCGCCAGCCGCCAGGTGCCTCTCGCAGTCACCGGCGCCGGCCTCGAGATCCTCGTGGTCGACACCCGCACCCGGCACAGCCACGTGGACGGCGAGTATGCCGCCCGTCGGGCGAGCTGCGAGGAGGCCAGCCGCATCCTCGGCGTCCCGGCCCTGCGGGACGTGACCGACCTGGATGCTGCCCTCGCGCACCTTCCGGAGCTCATCGGACGCCGGGTGCGTCACATCGTCACGGAGAACGCACGGGTGCTGGAGTCGGTCGCGGCGCTCGACGCCGGCGACTACGCCCGGCTGGGCGAGCTGATGACCGCCTCACACGCCTCGATGCGCGACGACTACGAGATCACCGAGACCAGTGTCGACCTTGCCGTGGCCACTGCCTGCGAGGCAGGGGCGCTCGGCGCCCGGATGACCGGCGGCGGGTTCGGTGGCTGCGTGCTGGCGCTGGTGCGCGCGGAACAGGTCGACGCGGTCGCAGCATCGGTCACGGCGGCGTTCGCCGAGGCAACGCTCGGCGTGCCGGTCACGTTCCTCGGTCGGCCTTCTGCGGGGGCACGCCGCCTGAGCTGACCCTGCGAAGGTGCAGGGCCCGGCTGGTGCTCGGGAGGGCTGCGGCGACCACCGTTGCCGCCGACACCGCCACCAGTAGCCACACCCATGGCGCCGACTGGGTGTTGGTGTAGCCGGCCACCAGGTTCAGCAACGCCATGGCGACCACCGGACCGCGCCCGAAGATGCTGCCCTTCCAGAGCGCAAAGGCACCGCCGGCCATGCCGACGCCGTAGACGATCAGGGCGATCCCGACACCCCCACTGAAGCTTCCGTGGCCGGCGGCGAGGGACGCTGCGGCCAGGCCGACCAGCGCAAGGCCGACCAGCAGCGAGCCGGTGGCGGCAACCACCAGCCCGGGCGGTCGTCGGCGTGTCGGGTCGGGCACGGGCGCCAGCGTAGTCGCCGCAGCGACACGCATGCCGGTTCGTGCAGCCGATGGGAGCGCATGACATCACATGTGCAAAATGCTGGGAGCTCTTGTGCTGGACAGCTAGAGTTGGAAGTCTTGACGCCGGGCGTTGGTTTCAATCGCGCCCGGTGACGCGTGCTCGGGCCATCCGCCAACGCGGCCCACCTACTTAGGAGTGTTACTGAATGGACTGGCGCCACAGGGCTGCCTGCCTGACAGAGGACCCGGAGTTGTTCTTCCCCATCGGGAACACGGGTCCCGCCTTGATGCAGATCGCGGAGGCCAAGAAGGTCTGCCGGCGCTGTGAGGTGCGCGAAGCCTGCTTGCAGTGGGCTCTCGACGCCGGCCAGGATCATGGCGTGTGGGGTGGGCTCAGCGAGGACGAGCGCCGGGCCATGAAGCGCCGTGCCGCGCGGATGCGAGTGCGCAACGCCTAAGGACGGACGGACTCCCCCACACCACCGCTTCGGCTGTGTAGAGGACTAGATCAGCGGGACGCGAACGGTCGCCGTTGTCGCCGCCTCATCTGATTCCAGGCGGAACTCCCCACCCAGGTCCGCGACCAGGGTGCTCACGATCGACAGGCCAAGGCTCGTCGAGTTCCCGATCCGGAATCCGTCCGGCAGCGGCTCGCCGAAATTCCGCACCTCGACGATGAGCTCCCCGTCCTGCTGTTGCGGCCGCACAAGCACTTCGCCGGACTGTTCGCGCAAGCCGTGCTCGACGGCGTTCTGGCACAGCTCGGTGAGCACCAGAGAGAGGCTCGTCGCGACGTCGGCAGGCACGTAGCCGAACGACCCTTCGCGCACCATCCGCACCTTGCCGCCGGTGGCTGCGACGTCGCCCACCATTCGCAGCAGCCGGTCGGCGACGTCGTCGAACTTCACCGAGGAGTCGAAGGCCTGGCTGAGGATCTCGTGCACGACGGCGATGGCAGCGACCCGCTTCATGGCATCACTGAGCGCGCCCTTCGCCTCCGGTGAGGAGATGCGCCGTGCCTGCAGGCGCAGCAGCGCCGCAACAGTCTGCAGGTTGTTCTTCACCCGGTGGTGGATCTCGCGGATGGTCGCGTCCTTGGTGACCAGCTGGCGCTCACGGGAACGCAACTCCGTTGTGTCCCGGCACATCACCAGCAAGCCCTCGGGTCCGTCCTCGCTGGTCAGCGGCAGCACCCGCAGCCGAACGTTGGCAAGGGACGTCTCCAGGTCGATCTCCGCGGAGCCACGCCCGGCGAGGCTGGCGGCGATGGGGCGCTCCACCGGCGCCCGCTCCTTCAGCAGCGACCGGGTGACGGCGACGAAGTCCTCGCCGTACAGGTCGCTGGTGAGCCCGAGCCGACGGTAGGCGCTCAAGGCGTTCGGGCTGGCGAAGCTGATCATCCCGGCCTGGTTCACCCGGATCATGCCGTCACCGACCCGCGGCGACACCCACGGCACCCGGCGGTCTCCGCCAAGGGGGAACTGGTGCTGGTGCACCATGCCGGCGAGCAGCTGCGCAGCCTCGAGGTAGGCGTCCTCGAGGGCACCGGGGGCGCGGACGCCCATCTGGTTGGTGTGCATCTCCACGACGGCGAGAACGTTCTCGCCGTGCAGGATCGGGATCGCCATCACGTCAACGGGAATGCCGGCGTGCAGCTTGTTCCCGCTGGTGTGACTGATCTCCTGCGAAAGGTAGGCCTCAGTGACGAGGTGTTCGGGGTCGTAGGCGATCTCCTCGCCGACCACGTCGTCCTCGAGGGAGGTCGGGCCCGTGGTGGGACGCACCTGGGCAGCAGCCCAGAAGACGTTGTCGTCGGCGTCGGGCACCCAGAGGATCAGGTCGGCGAATGCAAGGTCGGCCAGAAGGGACCATTCGTCGACCAATTCGTTGAGCCAATTCCGTTCCTCGTCTGCGAGGACGCAGTGCAGCCGGATCACCTGCTCCATCGTCTGCATGACCGCCACCCTACTGACCGAGTTGGATGCAGGGTGCACCGGCTGGCAGAATGGGTCTTCGCGCCGTTTGGCGCCCATGACAATCGATTCGAGGAGACCGCGATGGGTAAGGGTGGACGCAAGCGCCGGGCCCGCAGGAAGAACGCAGCGAACCACGGCAAGCGTCCCAACGCCTGACGATCGCAGCCTGGTGAACGCAGAAACCCCCGCTCTCGCGGGGGTTTCGCTATCTCTATTGCTATTCGGTGTCTTCGTAGCCGATCACGGTGCGGGAGTAGGTGGCACGCATCCGCAGCCGAAGGCCCTCTGGCGCCTTCTCCTCGACACAGCAGCGCCGGATCAGCAGACGCATCGCATCCTCGACCTGGAAGTGGTCGAGGCACGGCTCACACGCCATCAGGTGCTGGCGGATCTCGTCAGCTTCGGCGGCAGTCAGCTCGTAGTCGTGGAACGCGTAGAGGCTGCGGAGCACCTCGGTGCAGTCCTCGAACTCAGGCGTCATCGTCGCCCCCGACAAGTCCGTGCTCGCGCGCGAAGTCCGCGAGGGACGTGCGCAACTGGTTGCGTCCGCGGTTCAGACGCGACATCACTGTTCCGATCGGAGTTCCCATGATCTCGGCGATCTCCTTGTACGAGAAGCCTTCGACATCGGCGAGGTAGACGGCCAGCCGGAAGTCCGGCGCCAACGCGTTCATCGCGTCCGTCACCGCTGAGTGCGGCATCCGGTCGAGCGCTTCCGTCTCGGCGGACCGCAGACCGGTGGAGGTGTGCGCCTCCGCGCGGGCGAGCTGCCAGTCCTCGACCTCCTGGCCGGAGGACTGCGGCTGGCGCTGCTTCTTGCGGTAGCTGTTGATGAAGGTATTGGTGAGGATCCGGTACAGCCAGGCCTTCAGGTTGGTGCCGGGCGTGAACTGGTGGAACGACGCGTAGGCCTTGGCGAAGGTCTCCTGCACCAGGTCTTCTGCGTCGGTGGGGTTCCGGGTCATCCGCAGCGCCGCACCGTAAAGCTGGTCCAGGTAGGCCAGGGCGTCGCTCTCGAAGCGCGACGCACGCTCGGCATCGGTCTCAGGCGTAGCGAGGCCCGCCTGGTCAGGGAGTGTGGGGAGATTCATCACGAACGAGCCTAGCGGGTGCTTCTGACGGGGCAGCGCCGTCGCGGCGGACATTGCTTTGTCAATGGTCTCGATCACGCCTCTTCAACGAGTCGACAGGCGGCGATATTCCACGACCCCCCGGCCTCACATGCGCTCACACGGTGACCGGCTCGACCAGCTCCGGGCCGTCGTTGGCGACCTTGTTCACCGCTGTCGACACCGGGTGGAAGGTGAGCCCTGAGACTCCGACGGTGAGCAGTTCCCTGGCGTCGGAACCGAACCCGGGGTCCAGCCACGCCGACCAGTTCTCCGCCGGGACGCTCATCGGCATGCGGTCGTGCAGGTGCCCCACCTCGTCGGTCGCCGATGTCGTGATCACCGCCGCAGTGGTGAGCCACGACCCGTCCGGCGTCTTCCAGAACTCGTAGAGCCCCGCCATCGCGAACAGGCCGCCATCGGACGGGCCGATGAAATACGGCTGCTTGACCGGCTTGCCGCCGCCGGTGGCCGGCACTGTGTACCACTCGTAGTAGCCGTCGGCAGGCAGCAGGCAGCGACGGGACGCGAACGCCTTGCGGAAGGCGGGCTTCTCCCCCACCGTCTCCACCCGGGCGTTGATCAGCCGGGCAGCGCCGCTCGCGTCCTTCGACCAGGACGGGACGAGCCCCCAGCGCACCTCCGCGAGCAGCCGCCGCCGGTCCCCGTCCCGGACCCGTTCGAAGATGGCCGGAACCGGGTCGGTCGGCGCGATGTTCCACGCCGGGGCGGGCAGGGGCCCGGCCACCTCGTCGATCTCGAAGATCTCGGTGAGCTCCGTCCGGCCGGCGGAGGAGGCATAGCGTCCGCACATGGAACCGACCCTACGCTGCGCCGCCGTCTGGACGAGCTTGGCAGTTGCAGGCGATCGGGGTAGTAATAGGGTATGAGTCTTCTGCGGTTCGTCGCCCGCTCGATGCTGGCCAGCTACTTCGTCATCAGCGGGGTGAAAGCGCTCCGGCACCCCGAGGAGTTCGTTGCCGACGCCCAACCCCTCGCTGACAAGGTGTTGCCGCTCGTGACGTCCGCCCTGCCGGCGGAAGCCCGCGGTTACCTACCCGAGGACACGGCCGGTTTCGTGAAGTGGAACGGCGCCCTGCAGATCGTCGGTGGCCTCAGCCTTGCCACCGGTCTCGGCCGCCGGCTCGGCGCCGGGGTGCTGGCCCTCACTATGGTGCCGCACGTGCTGGTGGCCAACCCGCTGAAGGCCAAGGGCTCGGAGCGGACGGCGGTCAGCTCGCAGCTGGGCAAGAACGTTGCCCTGCTCGGTGGCGTGCTGCTCGCCGCGCAGGACACCGAAGGCAAGCCGACCATCGCCTGGCGGGTGCGCACCCAGCGACAGCTGCTCGGCAAGGAGGCCGCGAAGCGGAAGGCCGAGCTGCAACGCGACACCCGTGCGACGGCGGAGGACACCGCCCGAATGGCACGCAAGTCGTTCCGCAAGGCTCGCCGCACGGTCGAGGGCGTGCTTTCTTGACCCACTGGCCGGCACCGGTGGCTGATGGTCCTGTCCACGGAATCGTCGTCGTTCCCGGCTCCAAGTCGGCCAGCGCCCGCAGCCTACTGCTGGCAGCACTCGCCGATGGCCCTTCTGTACTCAGCGGCGTCCTCGATTCCAGGGATACCGCCCTGATGCGCGCCGGACTGACCACCCTCGGCGCGACGTTCACCGACCTGCCGGACGGGCGGCTCCAGGTGCAACCGGCCACGGCACTGCAGGGCGGCGGCACCATCAACTGCGGCCTGGCCGGCACCGTGATGCGCTTCCTGCCCGCGCTGGCGGCCCTGGCCACGCCGGCCACAGCCTTCATCGGCGACGAGGCGGCCAGCCAGCGCCCCCTGGCCGGCCTGCTCGCCGCACTCGCCGCCCTCGGCGTCGAGGTCAGCGAGCCCTACCACCTGCCGGTCAGCGTCGGCGGCGCACCCAGTGTCCTTGGCGGGCCGGTCATGGTGGACGCCAGCGTCTCCAGCCAGTTCGTCTCCGCCCTCCTCCTGGCCGCGCCGAGATTCCCCAACGGCCTCGAGATCACCCACAGCGGTGGATCGCTGCCCTCGTTGCCCCACATCGAGATGACCGCTGCGATGCTTGCCCGGCGCGGTGTTCGGGTCGACAAGCCAAGGCCGTGCACCTGGCGCGTGGCACCCGGTGCGATCGCAGCCCTGGACGAGGTCATCGAACCGGACCTGACGAACGCGGCCACCCTGCTCGCGGCAGCCCTGGTCACCGGCGGGGAGCTGAGCACAGCCTGGCCGGAGGTCTCGGTGCAGGCAACCGACGACTTGGCCGGCGTCCTCGCCGCCTTCGGCGCGAGGCTGGCTTACTCGTCCGACCCGGTGGCCGGTCGCCTGCTCACCGTTTCCGGCGTGGACGGCGTGAGGGGAGCAAACGTCGACCTGCATGCGGTCAGCGAGCTCACCCCCGTGGCCGCGGCACTCGCCGCTGTCGCTGAGGGTCCGAGCGTGATCCGCGGCGTTGCCCACATCCGCGGTCACGAGACCGACCGGATGGCCGCCCTCGCCGAGGAACTGGGGGCGCTGGGCGTCGGCGTCGAGGAGACAACGGACGGACTCGTCGTCACGCCCGCTTCCCGGCACGGCGGCACCTTCCACACCCGGGCCGACCACCGGCTCGCCCACGCCGCAGCCCTGCTCGGCCTGGTCACCCCAGGGGTGGAGCTCGACGACGTCAGTTGCACGACCAAGACCCTGCCGGACTTCCCCGGAACCTGGTCGCGACTGCTCGGGGCCACCTCGTGAGCCGCCGTCCGAGTGATTCGATCACCGACGACCCGCACGCCGGATTCGGCAGGCCCGGCAAGCGCAGCCGACCGCGGACAAAGGACCGACCCAGCTTCCCGAACGCTGCCGACGCCACCGTCATCACCGTCGACCGCGGCCGCTACCGCTGCCTGATCGGCAACGTCGGCGCCGTCGTGACCGCGATGAAGGCCCGCTCGCTGGGGCGCACAGCCGTGATCGTCGGTGACCGGGTACGACTGGCAGGTGACAGTTCGGGCGACGACGGCACGCTCGCCCGCATTGTCGAGGTTAACGAACGCGAGACGGTGCTGCGCCGGACTGCCGACGACGACGATCCCTTCGAGCGCCCCATCGTCGCCAACGCCGACCAGCTGGTGATCGTGGCAGCGCTCGCCGATCCGCCCCCACGGGTGGGCATGATCGACCGGATCCTCGTGGCCGCCTACGACGCCGGCCTCGAACCTCTGCTGGTGCTCACCAAGTCGGACCTGGCCGCGCCCGATGGACTGATGGCCACCTACCGCCCGCTGGGGATCCAGGTGGTCGCCGTCGAACCCGGCTCGGACCTGAGCGAACTGCGCACGGCGCTCGCCGGGCACCGCAGCGTCCTGGTCGGGCACTCCGGGGTGGGCAAGTCGACGCTGGTCAACGCCCTGATTCCCGGCATCGACCGGATGGTCGGTGAGGTGAACGAGGTCACCGGACGGGGCCGGCACACCTCCAGCAGTGCCATCGCCCTGATGCTGCCGGAGGACGCCGGCTGGGTGATCGACACCCCGGGCGTCCGCTCGTTCGGACTCAGCCATGTGACCCCGGATTCGATCATTTCCGCCTTCTCCGACCTGTCCGAAATCGTGCAGGACTGCCCCCGCGGCTGCCGGCACGATTCGACCGCCCCGGAGTGCGCGCTGGACGTCGCCGTTTCCGGCGGACGGCTCGCCGTCGAACGGCTGGAGTCCTTCCGCAGGATGGAGAAGGCGTTCAGCTAGATTTGCGATCATGCCCGACCAATCCCTGCTGGATGACCTCCGGCTGGCACACATCCTTGCCGACCAGGCAGACGCGATCACGATGGCGCGGTTCAAGGCCTCCGATCTGCGGGTCGACTCCAAGCCCGACCTGACGCCGGTCACCGACGCCGACACTGCCGTCGAGGACACGCTGCGCAGCATGCTCGGCCGCACCCGTCCGCGGGACGCCATCCAGGGTGAGGAGCGGGCCGATTCCGGCTGGGGTCCACGGCGCTGGGTGATCGACCCGATCGACGGCACGGCGAACTTCGTGCGCGGCGTACCGGTCTGGGCCACCCTGATCGGACTGATGGTCGGTGACGAGGTGGTCGCGGGCGTGGTCTCCGCCCCGGCCCTGTCCCGCCGCTGGTGGGCGGCCAGGGGCAGCGGTGCGTTCACCGGGCGCAGCCTGCTGCAGGGTCTGCCGTGCCGCACCTCCGCGATCACCGCCATCGAGGACGCGTCCCTTTCCTACAGCTCCATCGGAGGCTGGGTGGAGTCCGGACGCGGCCAGCAGTTCGTCGACCTGATGAGGGACTGCTGGCGCACGCGCGCCTACGGCGATTTCTGGAGCTACATGCTGCTGGCAGAGGGCGCCGTGGACGTGGCCACCGAACCCGAACTCGCCCTCCACGACATGGCTGCGCTCACGATCATCGTCACCGAGGCCGGCGGGCGCTTCACCAACCTCGACGGCCGCGCAGGACCGCACGGTCCGGGGGCGCTGGCGACCAACGGCCACCTGCACGAAGAGGTGCTGTCGCGCCTCGCCACCGACGCCGTGGTTGCGGCGGACAACTGAGGTTCGCCGCCTGACCTGTGGGGCTCAGCCGGCCGTCCTGATCCTCGGGATCGCCGCGAGCAGCGCCCGGGTGTACTCGGTGCCGGGCTGGCTGTAGACGGTCTCGGTGTCACCCTGCTCGATGATGCGGCCCTGGCGCATCACGGCCAGCTGGTCGCACAGGTGCCGCACCACCATCAGGTCGTGGCTGACTACGATCAGGGTGAGCCCCTGCGCAGCAACAAGGTCAGTGAGCAGGTTCAGCACCTGCGCTCTGACGGAGACGTCGAGCGCGGAGACGGGCTCGTCGGCGATCAGGATCTCCGGCTTCGGTGCAAGGGCGCGGGCAATCGCGATGCGTTGCCGCTGGCCGCCAGAGAACTCGTGCGGGTAGCGCCGACCGGCATCGGTGGGCAGGTCGACGGCGTCGAGCACCTCGGCCAGCCGCCTGGCGTGGTCGATGCCGTCCGGTAGTTGCCGGCGTACCAGCCGCGAGCGCAGCGGTTCGGTGATGATGTCGCCCACGCGCATCCGCGGGTTCAGGGACGAACGCGGGTCCTGGAAGACCATCTGCACCGCGGCCCGCAGAAAGCCCAGCCGCCGCTCAGACAGGTGGGTGATCTCCGTGCCCTCGAACCAGATGCGGCCGGAGGTCGGACGGTCGAGGCCGGCCAGCAGCCGGACAAGGGTCGACTTACCCGACCCCGACTCCCCCACGATGCCCAGGCGGCGTCCGGGTTCGATCGTGAGGTCGACGTGGTCGAGCGCGAGCACCTCCGTCCCGCCGTTGCGGTAGCGGCGGGTGAGTTGCTCTGCCCGGTAGAGCGGTTCGGTCATGGCCGCTCCCCCACGGAGGTGTCAGGCGCATAGAAGTCCTCAACCGTGGGCAGCCGCTGGCCGGGACGGGTCTGGTCGAGCCGCGCTGTGGCTACAAGACCCCGGGTGTAGGGGTGCTGGGGGTTCGTGAACAGCTCGGCGACCGTGCCGGTCTCGACCACCTGCCCGTCCAGCATCACCATCACCTTGTCGCACACCTGGGAGACAACGGCCAGGTCGTGGCTGATGAACAGGCAGGCAGCACCGCTGACGGTGAGCACCTCGTCGAGCTTCTGCAGCACAAGGGCCTGAACGGTGACGTCGAGGGCCGTGGTCGGCTCATCGCACACCACCAGGTCGGGTGAGTTGATCAACGCCATGGCCAGGATCGCCCGTTGCCGCTGGCCGCCGGAGAGCTGGTGCGGGTATGCGTCCGCGATCCGGGCGGGGTCGTCCAGCCCCACCTCGGCCAGCATCGATATCACCCGCTCCCGCGCAGGTCCGGACTCCTCGCCCTGGTGCAGGCGGAGGACCTCCGCGACCTGGCGTCCGACACGCATGGTGGGGTCGAGCGCTGTCATCGGCTCCTGGAAGACCAGCGACACCGCGTCGCCGCGCAGCTGGGCGAGGGCTGCCTCCGGGGCGCCGATGATCTCGCTGCCGCGCAACCGTACCGATCCGGTGACGGTGGCGTTCTCGGGCAGCAGCCCCATCACGGCAAGCGCGGTCACCGTCTTGCCTGAGCCGGATTCGCCGATCAGGCCGAGCCGCTGGCCGTCGTCGAGGTCGAAGTCGACACCGCGCACCGCCTCGACCCGGCGGCGTCCGAAGCTGACCCGCAGGTCACGCACCTCGAGCAGGCTCATGGCACCTCCCGCAGCCTCGGGTCGAGGTAGTCGCGCAGCCCGTCGCCCAGCAGGTTGAAACCCAGGACGGCCAGGGCGATGGCCAGGCCGGGCCACAGGGCCTGCAGCGGCGCCACGAAGAGGAAGTTCTGGGCGTCGCGCAGCATGTTGCCCCAGGTCGGGTTCGGGCGCGGCGTGGCAAGGCCAAGGTAGGACAGGGCTGCTTCGGCGAGGATCGCCATGGCGAACCCGACGGAAGCCTGCACGCCAATGAGCGGCGCGATGTTCGGCAGGACGTGGCGGCGGGCCACACCCCAACGGGATGTGCCCGAGGACTTCGCTGCCAGGACGAAGTCGCTGGCCATCACCTGCAGCGCCCCCGCCCGCGCCACCCGGGCGAACGCCGGGATACTGGCCACCCCGATGGCGACCATGGCCGTGACGGTGGAGCCGCCGTAGATGGCTGCGAGCAGCATCGCCAGCAGCAACGCGGGGAAGGCGTACACGACGTCCGAGACACGCATCACGACCTCGTCCACCCAGCCGCCGGCCTGGCCGGCCAGCATGCCGAGCGGCACCCCGACCACTGCGGCGACGCCGACCGAGATGATGCCGACGAGCAGGATCGTGCGGGCGCCGACCATCAGCCGACTGGCGATGTCGATGCCGAAACCGTCCGTGCCGAGGACATGCGGCCAGCCCGGCGCCAGCAACCGCTGGCCGGCGACAACGCGCAGCGGATCGAAGGGTGTCCAGAAGACCGCGACGACGGCCGTGACGACCACGGCAGCCACCAGGACGAGGCCTGTGATCAGCTGGGCGCGCTTCATGCCGAACCCTCGCCCTGCTCCGACGCTGCCGCCTGTCGCGGGTCGATCAGCAGGTAGGAGAGGTCGACGAGCGCGCTGATCGCGAGCACGGCGAGCACGAGGAACATCACTGTGCCCTGCACCACGAGGAGGTCGCGCTGGTTGACGGCTGTCAGCAGCAGCGAGCCGAGGCCGGGCAGCGTGAACACCGACTCCACAACGATCGCTCCGACAAGCACGGTCGACACCTGCAGGCCGAGGACGGTGACAAGGGAGATCGAAGCGTTGCGGATGCCGTGACGGAACAGCGCACGCATCGGGGTCCAGCCGATCGAGCGGGCGGTGCGGTAGTAGTCCTCGTTCAGGACCTCGATGAACGCAGAACGCACGTAGCGGATCAGGACGGCAGCCTGCACGAGGGCGAGAGTGAGCGACGGTAGCACCAGGTGCGCGGCCCACTGTGCAGGGTTGGTGGCCAAGGAGACATAGCCGTTCGCCGGCAGCCAGTGAAGCCAGACCGCGAAGACCAGGACCAGCAGGATGCCGCCCCAGAACACTGGTACGGCCATGCCGAGCTGCGCGGCGGCGCTGATGGTGAACCCCGGCCAGGAGCGCCGCTTCAGCGCAGCCACCATGCCGGCGGGAACGGCGATCAGCAGTGAGCCGATCATGCCGAACAGCACCAGCCACAGCGTGACGGCGATCCGTGGCGCCAGCAGCGTGAGCACGGGGAGCCCGCTGAGGTGCGAACTCCCGAAGTCACCGACGAGGATCCCGCCGAGCCAGCTGAAGTACTGCACGGGCAGGGGCCGATCGAGGCCCAGCTGCGCTCGCAGTTGCGCGACGGCTTCCGGCGTCGCATCCGTGCCCAACAGCACCTGCGCGACGTCGCCGGGCAGGGCGTTGGTGAGCAGGAAGATCAACAGCGAAGCGCCGAGCAGGCTGACGACGAACACCCCCGTCCGCCTCGCGATGCGCAGGGCAAGGTGCATGGCTGTGCCCTGCCCCCCTACCGGCTGGTGATCGTGGTCAGGTCGAAGCTCAGCGTGGTGGCGTTCTGGGCCACACCGGTGATCGTGGACTTGGTGATCACGAGGTTCGGCAGCGCGAACAGCCAGATCGCCGCAGCCTGGTCGGCGAGATACTTCGTCGCCTGTTTCATCAGCTCGTCGCCCTGCTCTTCGCTGGTCGCCTCGTCTGCTGCCGTGTACAGCTGGGCGAACTTCGGGTCGTTGTAGTGCCAGTAGTACTTGGGGTTGGCGAACTTGCCGAGGTCGCGGGCCTCCACGTGCGCCACGATCGTCATGTCGTAGTCGCCCTTCGTGAAGACCTCGTCCAGCCACCGGGTGAAGTCGAGCTCCTCCACGGTGACCTTCACGCCGATGTCGCGCAGCTGGCTGGCCACGTACTGGGCCGACTTCACCGCATACGGGACCACCGGCACCCGCAGTCGGAGGCTGAGTGTGTTCGGGGCGTAGCCAGCATCCTTCAGCAGGGCCTTCGCCTTGGCCGGGTCATAGGGATTGGTACCCGACAGGTCTTCGTACCACGGGTCGGTGGGCACGGCCATGCTGCCGATCAGAGTGCCTTGACCGTTCCAGACGGTGTCGATCAGGTCCCTGCGGTTGATCGCCATGGTCAGCGCCTGGCGCACCTCGAGCTTGGCCAACGCCTTGTTGTCGTGGTTGAGCCCGAGCACCACCTCGCCATTGGTGGTGCCAGTCGTGGTCGTGAACTGGCTCGCGTCGGCGAACTGGGAGAGCGCGTCCGGGGACTGGAGGTTGGAGATGACGTCGAGGTCACCACTGAGCATGGAGGCGACCTGCGGGTTCGGATCGGTGCTGTAGCGGAACGTGACCTCGTCGAAGCGGGCCGGGTTGCCCCAGTACTTGGTGTTGTTGGTCAGCACGACACTCTCGCCCTGGGTGTGGGTCTTCACCGCGTACGGACCCGACCCTGCACTGGCTGTGGCCAGGTCGCCGGTGAACGCCGGGTCGAGGATCATGCCCAGCGTGGAGGACATGTCGTAGAGCCACATCAGCGATGGCCGGGTGAGGTTGATCTGCACCTGATCAGTGCCGGTGGCCTCCGCGCCGGCGACAACGGCCAGCTGCGCGCGCAGCGTCTCCGTGATCTTGGCGTCTGTCTTGAGCCGGTTGATGTTGGCGACGACCGCTGCTGCGTCTACCGGGGCGCCGGAAGCAAACTTCGCCGCCGGGTTGAGGTGGAACGTGTAGGTGGTGCGATCGGGGCTGACCTCCCAGGCCTGGGCGAGGAGAGGCTTGATGCCACCGGTCGAGTCCACCTTCACCAGGGTCTCGTACACGTTGTACAGCAGCACCTGCGGAATCGAGGCCGCAGTGTTGTGCCAGGGGTCCATCGACGCCGGTTCCAGGGTTGCCCCCACCGTCAGGGTGCGCTTGGCAACGCTGGTCGTCGGTGCGGCAGCAGGGGTACAGGCCGCGAGGATCAAGGTGAGCACCAGGCCGACGGTGGCAGCGAGTGCCTTGGTCGGGATGGAGCGGGAACGCCGGGACGAAGCGGCGGCGTAGGTCATCTGCCCTCCACGAGAATCTGTCCCCGCGGCGCGAGGAAGCGGACCGAGTCTAGCGGAGGGGCTTCATCCTTCCCGGGAGGCGTCGACTGGGGCCGATTTGGGGAACCGGGTAGCTCTCACCTAAGCTGGAGGAACCGGCGCGGGGTGGAGCAGCTCGGTAGCTCGCTGGGCTCATAACCCAGAGGTCACAGGTTCAAATCCTGTCCCCGCTACAAAGGCCAAAGCGACCCTGACTAGGTGACAAACCAGTCAGGGGCGCT
>Ga0209745_1000823_pt1 | contig 18765 bp, 17 predicted proteins | sample BarGraNGADG00312_FD_184495 | JGI IMG/M metagenome (GOLD analysis project Ga0209745, IMG submission 184495) | Arctic peat soil microbial communities from Barrow, Alaska - Barrow Graham LP Ref core NGADG0004-312 (SPAdes) (version 2) | ecosystem: Environmental > Terrestrial > Soil > Wetlands > Peat...
CGTCAGCGGTAGTTGACGAACTGCAGCGCGACGTCGAGGTCGGCGGCCTTGAGCACGGCGATCACGGTCTGGAGGTCGTCGCGGCTCTTGGCCGAGACCCGCAGCTCGTCGCCTGTGACCTGCGCCTTGACGCCCTTGGGCCCCTCGTCGCGGATGATCTTGCCGATCTTCTTGGCGTTCTCGCTGCTCAGGCCCTCGACGATGGTGGCCTCGAGCCGGTACTCCTTGCCGGACAGGCGCGGTTCCTTCTCTCCCGTGTCGAGCGACTTGAGCGAGATGCCGCGCCTGATCAGCTTGGTCTCGAAGACGTCGAGGATCGCGAGCACCCGCTCGGGTGCGTTGGCGATCATGACGATCTGCTCCCCGCTCCAGCCGATCGAGGCACCGACGTTCTTGAAGTCGTAGCGCTGGGAGATCTCCTTCGCAGCCTGGTTGAGCGCGTTGTCGGCCTCTTGCCGGTCGACCTTGCTGACGACGTCGAACGACGACTCGGATCCCATGATTCCTCCGGTGCTGGTGAAGATGGCTGGTGCTCGTGCGGCTCGGCTGCCCGATGAGGTCGTGGGACCGTCTCGGGACTTGCTATCCTTCCATCCGCACCACTCGCGGTGCTCCTCGGGGCACAGCGAGCCGGCCCGGCGGGTTACCCGAGTGGCCAAAGGGGGCTGACTGTAAATCAGCTGGCAACGCCTACGGGGGTTCGAATCCCTCACCCGCCACCGACACGGGGTGCCCTTCTGAGAAGGGCACCTCGTTCGTGCACCCGCGCCCGGCGTGGGTGGCGAGCCTGCGTTCGTGGCCACGGTCACCGACGTGTAACCTTGCTCGCGCTGCCCCGATAGCTCAGTCGGTAGAGCGTCTCCATGGTAAGGAGAAGGTCAAGGGTTCGATTCCCTTTCGGGGCTCTGTTCGGCGGGACGGGTCGGTGTCGGCCCTCCGTCGGCTCGGCGGGGTAGCTCAGGTGGTTAGAGCACACGGCTCATAATCGTGGTGTCGCGGGTTCGAGTCCCGCCCCCGCTACCGAGGAATGCAGCTCGCGCACCAGCCGGTGGCGCGCGGGGAGAAGACGACGAGTGTCGCGCGAGCGGCGCGACACAGTGCAGAAAGGCTCGAAGTGGCTAGCAAGAGTTCGGACGTCCGCCCCAAGATCACCCTCGCCTGCGTGGAGTGCAAGGAGCGGAACTACATCACCAAGAAGAACCGTCGCAACAACCCGGACCGCCTCGAGCTGTCGAAGTTCTGCCCGCGCGACGGCAAGCACACCCTGCACCGCGAGACCCGCTGACGACTCGCCGCTGAGGTGAGCGCCGCCCGCATGACGGTCAATGTCGCGTACGCAGGTCGCGAGTACCCACCGACCTCGGCATACGAGGTCGGTCGGGAGAAGATCCATGAGTTCGCCGAGGCCGTGGGCGCGACCCACGCAGCCCATGGTGACCCGGCGATCGCGCGTGCCCTGGGCTACCCGGACGTCATCGCGCCACCGACGTTCGCCGTCGTCGTCGCCCAGCGCGCCGAGCAGCAGCTGATCGCAGATCCCGCGGCGGGCATCGACTTCAGCCGCGTGGTGCACGCCGACGAGCGGCTCACGCACCACCGCCCGATCCATGCGGGGATGCGGCTGATCACCGTCCTGCATGTCGATTCCATCGCCCTGCGCGGGGGCCTCGCGATGATCACCACCCGTGCGGAGATCGCGGCCGACGACGGCGCGCCCGTCGCGACCGTCGTGTCCACCCTGGCCGTCCGCGGGGACGACGGGTCAGGCGCATGACGAGCGATCCCGCCGGCACTGTCCCCGGCCTGGCCGGCCCTGCGCTGGCTTCGCCCGCACTGGTCGACCTCGTCGTCGGGCAGTCGATCGGCGCGCGCAGGCTCGAGGTCGACCGCGCCCGGCTGGTCCGCTACGCGGGCGCGAGCGGGGACTTCAATCCCATCCACTGGAACGACCGGTTTGCGACCGAGGTCGGACTGCCCGGCGTCATCGCGCAGGGCATGTGGACCATGGGCGCGGCCGTGAACCTGGTGGCCGACTGGGTGGGTGACCCCGGCGCGGTCCTCGACTACCAGGTGCGCTTCACGCGACCCGTTCCGGTGCCCGACCCGGGTGTCGCTGTCGTCGAGGTCGTCGGCACGGTCGGCGCGTTCGACGCCGCTGCGGGGACCGCACGGATCGACCTGACGGTCACGTGCGAGGGAATCCGCGTCCTGGGCAGAGCCCAGGCCACGATCCGGCTGTAGCCGACCCCGGCCGCATCTCCGGTCGGATCCGTCCGGCTCTCTCAGCGGGGCGGAGCCGTCGTGGTGCCGGGTTGGTACTCGACCGGCAGGACTACGTCCGGCACGGTTCTGCCCTCGATGAGCGCGATCGCGGCCTGTCCGGCCTGGCGACCCTTCTCGGCGAGGGGCTGCCGGACCGTCGTGAGCACGTCGGGAGCCAGCCACGGCAGGTCGAGGCCGTCGAAGCCGGCGACAGAGACGTCGTCGGGCACGCGCAGGCCCAGCTCCCGTGCGGCGAGGACGACGCCTGAGGCGAGCAGGTCGCTCAAAGCCACGATCGCCGTCGGCGGATTCGGCCGGGAGAGGATCTCGATCCCTGCGCTCCGCCCGTGCTCGACCAGCGAGGCGGGCGTCTCGATCACGATCTCGGGTGCGACGCCAGCGTCCGCGATCCCGGCCAGCCGCCGTCGCGTGGGCAGGTAACCGGAGCGGGGGTCGCGCGTCGGGTCCGGTTCGCCCAGCCGCCGGTCGTGGCCGAACGGGAGCGACACGACGCCGAAGCGTTCGTGACCGAGCGCGCACAGTTCGCGGACGAGCCGTTCGGTGCCGCGGCGGTCATCGATCCGTACGCTGGCGGTCGCGATGCCCGCGCTTCCTGCGACGCTCGCGCCTTCCTCTGGTCCGCCGAGGTCGCCCTCGATGACCACCATGCGGATACCGCGCCGGGCGAGCGTTGCGACGACCTCGTCGTCGGGCCCGTTGCACAGCAAGACGACGGCGGCGTCCATCGCGGCGTGCGCGACCAGCGCCGGGACCTCGCCCGCTTCGGACGGGATGAGCAGGATGCCCACGTCGTGCACGCCGAGCGTCTGAGCGAGCCCGTCCAGCATCTGGATCGATACGGGATCACGGAAGCTGCGGCGCAGCCGGTCGCCGAACACGACGCCGACGATCCCGGAACGTCCGCGGCGCAGCTGCTGGCCGAGCGGGTTCGGTCCGGGGTAGGCGAGCTCGGCGGCCGCCGCGAGGACACGGTCGCGGGTCGTGGCCGCGATGGGACCCGCACCGGAGAAGGCCAGCGAGGCGGTCGAGACCGAGACGCCCGCGCGCCTGGCGACGTCGGCTAGGGTCGGGCGGCTGGGGTTCACCGAGGTCACCTCCGTGCGTGCCGTCGGCCCATTGCAGGGCGGCCCGGTGGGGTCGTCTCGGTTGACGTCGGGGCCAGCGTACCCACAGACTTGGACCACCCACCAGATCGATTCGACGGCCTGGTCGTGCCTCAGCACGGGGCGCGTCGTCGAATCGATTCGAGCAGGGACTTCGAAAGCCACCCACGAAGAGAGACGTCTTGTTCCAGTCGCGACCCCCGGACGGTCGATCGCCCGTGAGCCGTCTTGTCCGGGCCCGCTGGCTGCTGATGTGCCTGTTCGCTCTCCAGGGTCTGACGGTCGCGAGCTGGCTCGCCCGCCTTCCTGCGGTGCGTGACGCGCTCGGCTTGTCCCCGAGTGAGCTCGGCGTCGTGCTGCTCGTAGGGGCGGTTGGTGCGCTCGTCACGGTGACGGCGGCGGGGGTGGTCGTGGCCCGCTTCGGTGGCCGGGCGGCGATGACCGTCGCGGCGGGTTCGGCCGCCGTGTCCTTCGTGCTGCTCGGACTCGGTTCCGCGCTGGGAAGCCTCCCGCTGCTCACCGCCGGTGTCTTTCTCAACGGCGTTTCGGCCGCTCTCGGCACCGTCCCGATGAACGTCGAGTCGGCGGCCGTCGAGCGGCGGATGGGCCGCACGGTGCTGCCGCAGTTCCACGCCGCATTCTCGATCGGTGCCGTGCTCGGCTCGCTGCTCGGGGCCGTGACGGCGCACCTCGGGGTGTCGCTGTTCAGCCAGTTCGTCACCACTGCCGCAGTCGCGGTGGCGTGCCGGCTCGCCGTCATCCCACACGTCATCCTCGACACCCTCCCGGCGCGCGAGCTCGCGGCGCGGGGTGAGCGGACCCGCCTCGAGCAGGTGCGCCGTGAGGTGGTGCGTCGTGAGCAGGCTCGGGTCGAGGGCGGGCCAGACGTCGCCGGCGAACCCTTCGTGGCTACCGGTCGCCGCAGGGGATCACGCACTGCGCTCGGTGCCTGGCGCGAGTCGCGCACCCTGCTGATCGGCCTCGTCATCATGGCAGCAGCGCTGTCCGAGGGGTCAGCCAACAACTGGCTCGCGCTCGCCGTCGTTGACGGTTTCGCTCAGCCACAGTCGGTCGGTGCGGTCGTCTTCGGGCTGTTCGTCGCCGCGATGACCACCGTCCGGCTGCTCGGCACCCGCTTGATCGACCGCTACGGCCGGGTGTCGGTGCTGCGCACGTCCGGACTCGTCGCGCTCGTCGGACTGCTCCTGTTCGGCTTCGCGCCGACGCTCGCGCTGGCCGGCGTCGGCGTGGTCGGGTGGGGGATGGGAGCCGCGCTCGCCGTGCCGATCGGCATCGCGGCTGCGTCGGACGATCCGCTGCGGGCCGCCGGCCGGGTCTCCGTGGTCTCTGCCTTTGCCTCGGTCGCTTCGATCGCCGCCCCGCCGCTGCTCGGAATCGCGGCTGAGTCGCTCGGGACCCGCCGAGCGCTGGTGCTGATCGCGGTCGCGATGATCGTCAGTGTGAGCCTGTCCCGCCGCGTCGCGCTCGTCGGCGTCGGCACACGTCGTGGCGTCGTGGCGCCCGCCGGCCCGCCCGTCGGCCCGCTCGCCGCCCGCGTCTTGTCAGACTCGACGCGGCCGATACCGCTCGGTGAGGCTGGCAATGGGGACATCCTTGTGGGCACGGACCGGAGTGCGGGGTGAGCGTGGACCGTCGCGAGGGGTCCGCTGGCGGGCCCGTCGAGCGTGCTGAGCCCGCTGAGCCCGCGGTACGTGCGGCCGCTGCTGCGGTGTTCGCCGTGTTCGTGCTCAATGGTTTCAACTTCGCGAACTGGGCAGCGCGGATCCCGGCCGTCCGGGACGATCTCCACCTCTCCGCCGCGCAGGTCGGGATCCTGCTGCTGATCGCCGCGATGGGTTCGATCCTTGCGCTCCCGCTCTCCGGGTTGGTCGTCCAGCGGTTCGGGGCCCGGCGCACGGTCGTCATCTTCGCGGCGGTGAACACTGCCGGGCTGCTCATCGCTGCGACCGGAGTCGTGACCGGTCGGCTGATCGTGGTGGGGGCGGGGTTGGTGCTGTTCGGCGTCGGGACGGGTGTGTGGGACGCCGCGATGAACCTTGAAGGGGCCGCCGTCGAGCAACGCCTCGGTCGGGCGATCATGCCGCGCTTCCATGCGGGGTTCTCGGTCGGCACGATGGCGGGCGCAGCGGTCGGTGCGCTCGCGGCCTACCTGCACACCTCGGTGCTCGCTCACCTCGCGATCGCGCTGAGCCTGAGTCTGGCGGGCGTGCTGTGGGCCGTTCGGGCCTTCCTGCCGGCGTCGGCAGAGCGCGGTGTCGCGGCCGGCGTCCCGGCGTCGCCCGCCGACGCCGTCCCGGACGTCGCGCGCGCTCGGCACGCTTTCGGGGCATGGCTCGAGCCCCGCACGTTGCTCATCGGGGTGGTCGTGCTGGCCGCGGCCCTGACCGAGGGCTCTGCGAACGACTGGGTCGGTCTCGCCGTCGTCGACGGGTTCGGCCAGACGCACGCGGCCGGCGCCCTGACCTTCGGGCTGTTCGTGACCGCGATGACGGGCATGCGCCTGCTCGGCACCGGGCTGCTCGACCGTTACGGCCGGGTCGCGGTGCTGCGGCTGTGTGCGCTGCTGTCGATCGTCGGTCTGCTGATCTTCGGCCTCGTGCCGGCGCTACCGCTCGCACTGCTCGGAGTCGTCGTGTGGGGCGCGGGCGCGGCCCTCGGCTTCCCGGTGGGCATGAGCGCCGCGAGCGATGACCCGCTCCGGGCTGCGCCGCGCGTGAGCGTCGTCTCGACGATCGGGTACACCGCGTTCCTCGCGGGCCCGCCGCTGCTGGGCCTGCTGGCCGCACAGGTCGGGTATCGGCACGCGTTGCTCGCGATCGCGATGCCGGTGGTGGTCGGTCTGTTCGTCCTTCCTGCTGCCGCGCCCTTGCCGACGGCCGCCGGCGGTCCGGGGGCCACCGGCCGCCCCGCGTAGCCTGGCAGCCATGAGCCTCAACGCCCCGGGCGCGACCGGCGCGACCGCCGCCTCCACCGGCCCGACGACGCTCGCCGAGCTCACGACCCTGCACCTCGGCGGCCCGGCCGGCCGGTTCGTCGAGACGGCGACCGAGGCGGACCTGATCGGCGTCGTGCGCACCGCGGACGCCGCGGGGGAGCCGCTGCTGGTGATCGGGGGCGGCTCGAACCTGGTGGTCGCCGACGGCGGCTTTCCCGGCGTCGTCGTGCGCGACGTGCGCCGCGGGGTCGAGGTCGAGTCCGCGGACACGCGCGGCGGTGTGAGCATCCGGGTGCCGGCAGGGGAGGCGTGGGACGACGTCGTCGCCCGCGCCGTCGCGGCGGGCTGGATCGGGGTCGAGGCGCTCTCCGGCATCCCCGGGTCCGCCGGTGCGGCCCCGGTGCAGAACATCGGTGCGTACGGCCAGGAGCTTGCGGGCGTCGTCTCGGCCGTGCGGGTCTGGGACCGCGAGCGGGCGACGGTGCGCACTCTGTCGCTTGTCGACCTTGCCTTCGGGTACCGCACGTCGTTGCTCAGGCATTCGCTGACCGAGCCGGAGGCCCGCTGGGGCCCGACGCCGCGCTACCTGGTGCTTGACCTGAGCCTGCTGATGCATCTGGGCGTCCTGTCGGCACCGATCGGCTACCCCGAGCTCGCCCGCCGGCTCGGGGTCGCCGTCGGGCAGCGCGCCCGGACGTCCGACGTGCGTGCTGCGGTGCTCGAGCTGCGTCGCGGCAAAGGAATGGTGCTCGACGCCGCGGACCACGACACATGGAGCGCGGGCTCGTTCTTCACCAACCCGATCCTGGCCGGGGACCGGGCCGACGCGCTGCCGGCCGGAGCCCCGCGGTTCCCGGTGCCGTCCGGGCGTCTCGGCTCGTCCGGCCCGGAGATCGGCGCGGTGGATCCGGCGCTGGTCAAGACGAGCGCCGCGTGGCTGATCGAGCACGCGGGCTTCGGGCGCGGCTACGGTCTGCCGGGAACCGTCGGGCTCTCGACCAAGCACTCGTTGGCCCTGACGAACCGCGGCGGCGGCAGCACGGCCGAGCTCCTCGAGCTCGCGCGAACCGTTCGTGACGGCGTGCGGTCGACGTTCGGGGTGGTCCTCGAGCCGGAGCCGATCCTCGTCGGCTGCACGCTGGACTGATCAGTCCGGCCGGGCCCGGTCTGCGCCCTCAGGCCGGGTCAGCTGCTAGCCATGCGTCGACGCCGGTGAGCAGCCGGGTCTTCGTGAGGCGCGATGCGCGGGACGCCCGAATCGATCCCCGCGCGAGCTCGGCGAGCTCGGGGTCTGAGAATCCGTGCATGTCCCTGGCCACCTCGTACTGGGCTACGAGGCGGCTGCCGAAGAGCAGCGGGTCGTCCGCCCCCAGCGCGATCGTCGCGCCCGCGTCGACCAGCGCGCGCAGCGGCACGTGCGCCGCCGTGGCGTAGACGCCGAGTGAGATGTTCGACGCCGGGCAGACCTCGAGCGCGATGCCGGCTGCCACGATCCGGTCCAGCACACGCGGGTCCTCGGCCGACCGCACGCCGTGGCCGAGCCGGTCGGGAGCGAGGTGCCCCAGGATGTCCTCGACATGGTCCGCCCCGAGCAGCTCCCCGCCGTGCGGCACCGACGCGAGGCCCGCGCTCCGCGCGATCGAGAACGCCGGCGCGAACTCGGCGGTCTCGCCCCGCCGCTCGTCGTTGCTCAGGCCGAAGCCGACCACCGCCCCGGGACTCTCGCCTGCGTACCGCGCGGCGAGCCGGGCCAGCGTGCGTGCCTCGAAGGGGTGCCGTATCCGGGAGGACGCGACCACGACCGCAACCTCCACGCCGGTGGCCGCACTCGCTTCAAGGGCGGCGTCGAGCACGATCTCGAGGGCCGGGGTGATCCCCCCGACGTAGGGCGCGTACGACGTCGGGTCGACCTGGATCTCGAGACGGCCGGAGCCTTCCACGGCGTCGTCGGCCGCGGCTTCGGCGACGATCCGGCGCATCGCGGGCTCGGACCGCACCAGGGCTCGTGAGGCGTCGTACAGGCGCTGGAACCGGAACCAGCCGCGTTCGTCGGCCGGCAGTCGCAGCGGGTCCCCGTCGAGCAGCGCGGCGGGCAGCCGGACCCCCGCGGTGTCCGCGAAGTCGGCGAGCGTCGCCACCCGCATCGACCCCGTGAAGTGCAGGTGCAGGTGTGCTTTCGGGAGCCGGGCCAGGTCGCGCACACCAGGAGTCTGCCAGGGCGCGTCCGCGGGCTGCGTCGCCCGTGGCGGCGGTCTCACAGCGCTGGAAGAAGCCCGCGCTCGAGCGCCACGGTGATGGCCCGTGTGCGGTCGTCGACCCAAGTTCTGCGAAGACGCGACTTCTTGCGCAGACCGTGAACGTCGATGGTCAGATCGGTGCGTGGAAGGTTCATGGCTCCACCGTGGCCCGATGGAGCGCAGGCCGAGCGCCCGCGCCTGGGTCAGTACGGCTAACCCTCGGCGAGCAGGCGCTGGATGCGGGACACGCCTTCCACCAGGTCCGCGTCGCCCAGCGCGTACGACAGCCGAAGGAAGCCGCTCGGGCCGAACGCCTCGCCCGGTACCACCGCGACCTCGACCTGGTCGAGGATGAGCGCTGCCAGCTCGGCCGAGGTCGTCGGCGTCATGCCCCGGATCGTGCGCCCGAGCACGCCCTGCACGCTCGGGTACGCGTAGAAGGCACCCTGCGGCATCGGGCACACCACGCCGTCGATCGCTGTGAGCATGCCGACCATCGTGCGCCGGCGGCGGTCGAACGCGGCCCGCATCGTCTCCACGGCCGAGAGGTCACCGTTCAACGCCGCGACGGCGGCACACTGTGAGACGTTGGCAACGTTCGAGCTCAGGTGCGACTGCAAGTTCGTCGCGGCCTTGATGACGTCCGCCGGGCCGATCATCCATCCGACCCGCCAGCCGGTCATCGCGTAGGTCTTGGCGACGCCGTTGAGCACGATCGCGGTCTCGGCAAGCTCGGGCACCGCGCGGACGATGGGTGTGAAGACGGCGGTGTCATAGGTCAGGTGCTCGTAGATCTCGTCCGTCACCACCCAGATGCCGTGCTCGAGCGCCCAGCGTCCGATGGCGGCTGTCCGGTCGGGGGAGTAGACCGCGCCGGTCGGGTTCGAGGGGGAGCAGAACAGGAGCACCTTGGTGCGCTCGGTGCGGGCCGCCTCGAGCTGTTCGACGGTCACGAGGTAGTCAGCCTCGACGCCCGCGAACACCTCGACAGGCACTCCGCCTGCGAGGCGGATCGCCTCGGGGTACGTGGTCCAGTACGGCGCCGGCAGCAGAACCTCGTCACCCGGGTCCACGATCGCGGCGAACGCCTGATAGACGGCCTGCTTGCCTCCGTTGGTGACGAGCACCGACGCGGGCGACACCTCGTAGCCGGAGTCCCGCACGGTCTTGGCGGCGATCGCCGTACGCAGCGCCGGCAGCCCGGCCGCGGGGGTGTAGTGGTGGTTCGCCGGGACCTGGGCGGCGGCGATCGCGGCGTCGACGATGTACTGCGGCGTCGGGAAGTCCGGTTCGCCGGCGCCGAAACCGATCACGGGCCGCCCGGCGGCCTTGAGCGCCTTGGCCTTGGCGTCGACCGCGAGAGTCGCGGACTCGGCGATGGCCGCGAGGCGGGCGGAGACGCGCGATTTGGCGGGCGGCGGGACGGGGGTCTGGGGGTTCTCGATCACCCGGACATCTTGGCACGCTTGGTTCGACCGCTGCCGGGTCCTCGCGTACAGTGATCCCCCGGTGGTTGAAGTCCGCCATGATCAGTCATGCCCACGAGCAGGTTCGTCGCTCGATTCGGCCCGCTGGTCGCAACGGACCGGACCTTCGAAGGGCAGTGGCGCAATTGGTAGCGCACCGGTCTCCAAAACCGGCGGTTGCGAGTTCGAGTCTCGCCTGCCCTGCGCACGTGGCGGGCTATGTCGACCTCGGTCGGACCGGCCTGACCGCGCCGAACGGGTCCCGGGGTGGTGTCACGGCCTCGAGGCGACGACATCACGGGACATCACGACAACACGAGACCTAGGGACCAACTGTGAGCGATTCCGCACCTGCTGCGGCGTCTGGCGCTGACGGCGCGGCCGCCGAGCGACCGACGTCTGCCCGCAGCGGTTCGACCAAGGACGCTCCGGGGCGCGGTCTGTTCGCCCCGATCGCGCTCTTCGTCCGCCAGGTCATCGCGGAGCTGAAGAAGGTCGTGCGGCCGACGCGTTCGGAGCTGACTACCTACACGTCAGTGGTGGTGGTGTTCGTCATGGCCGTGATGGCCTTCGTCACGGTGATCGACCTGATCATCGGTCGAATCACGTTGTGGGTGTTCGGCTGAGCCGTCCCGGTCGCTCCGGAGTCGTTGATGAGAGTCGTGGTCGCACATGAGTAATGGTCTTCAGAAAGCAGGTTCGGACGTGTCGCAGGAGTCGCAGGAGTCGCCCGCCGTCGATCAGGCGGTCGCCGACGACGCCGTGCCCGCCGACGCTGCCGCGTCCGTCAAGGTTGCTGATGTGGCCGAGGCGACCGAGGTTGTGCCCGCCGTCGAGGATGTTGTTGATGAGCCGGAGCCCGACGTCGAGCCGGAGCCCGACGCCGAGGTCAAGGCCGAGCCTGAGCCCGACGCCGAGGCCGAGCCCGAGGTGGACCCGATCGAGGCCTTCAAGACCGACCTACGTCGGCTGCCCGGCGAGTGGTACGTGGTGCACTCCTACGCCGGGTACGAGAACCGGGTGAAGGCCAACCTGGAGAACCGCATCCAGAGCCTGAACATGGAGGACTTCATCCACCAGGTAGAGGTTCCGATGGAGGAGGTCACGGAGATCAAGAACGCGCAGCGCAAGATCGTGCGCCGCGTGCGGATCCCTGGGTACGTGCTCGTCCGCATGGACCTCACCGACGAGTCGTGGGGAGCGGTGCGCCACACCCCGGGTGTGACGGGATTCGTCGGCCACACCCACCAGCCGGTGCCGCTTACGCTCAACGAGGTCTTCTCGATGCTCGCCCCGACGCTCGCGCCGAAGACGCAGGCCCAGGTGGCCGCCAAGGCCGCGAGCGAGATCAAGGTCGAGTTCATCGTGGGCGAATCCGTCACCGTCACCGACGGGCCGTTCGACACGCTGCCCGCCACGATCTCCGAGATCAACGCCGAGAGCCAGAAGCTCAAGGTGCTGGTATCGATCTTCGGCCGGGAGACCCCGGTCGAGTTGTCGTTCAGCCAGGTCGCCAAGATCTGATCTGACACGACCCGACGCCGTCGCGCGACGTCGTCGGGAGTGCACGTCACCGAAGTTCACCGAAGCAAGGACCCGACATGCCCCCCAAGAAGAAGGTCGCTGGCCTGATCAAGCTCCAGATCAAGGCTGGGGCCGCCACGCCGGCACCTCCGATCGGCCCCGCCCTGGGCCAGCACGGCGTCAACATCATGGAGTTCTGCAAGGCGTACAACGCGGCGACCGAGTCGCAGCGCGGAAACGTCATCCCCGTTGAGATCACGATCTACGAGGACCGTTCGTTCACGTTCATCACGAAGACGCCGCCGGCTGCCGAGCTCATCAAGAAGGCCGCTGGCGTCGCCAAGGGTTCGTCGACCCCGCATACCGTCAAGGTGGCGACGTTGTCGTCCGAACAGGTGCGCGAGATCGCGTCGACCAAGTTCGAGGACCTCAACGCCAACGACATCGCCGCCGCCGAGAAGATCATCGCCGGTACCGCCCGTTCGATGGGCATCTCGGTCGAAGGCTGAGAGAAGTCACGACCAGCCCGGGCAAAGAGTCCCGGGCGGGGAACAGATTGATCCGTTGTACCGGGGCTGGACGTCAGCACCGGACGTGGCAGGGCCGCGCTGGCCCGCAGACCACAACTGCACCAAGGAGAGAGCAGATGACGAAGCGCAGCAAGGCCTACCTGGCCGCCGCCGAGAAGATCGAGAAGGACCACGCCTACCCGCCTCTCGAGGCCGTGCGACTGGCTCAGGCGACATCCGTCGCGAAGTTCGACGCGACCGTCGAGGTCGCCTTCCGGCTGGGGATCGACCCCCGTAAGGCGGACCAGATGGTCCGCGGCACCGTCAACCTGCCGCACGGCACCGGCAAGGTTGCTCGGGTCCTGGTCTTCGCTACCGGTGAGCGTGCCGAGCAGGCACGCGCCGCGGGCGCCGACATCGTCGGCGGCGACGAGCTGATCGAGCGGGTGGCCGCCGGGTTCATCGACTTCGACTCTGCCGTTGCCACGCCCGACCTCATGGGCAAGGTCGGACGCCTTGGGAAGGTGCTGGGTCCGCGCGGACTCATGCCGAACCCGAAGACCGGCACGGTGACGATGGACGTTGTGAAGGCTGTCAACGAGATCAAGGGCGGCAAGATCGAGTTCCGCGTCGACAAGCACTCCAACCTGCACTTCATCATCGGGAAGGTCTCCTTCACCGACCTGCAGCTGGTGGAGAACTACGGCTCGGCGCTCGAGGAGGTCCTGCGGCTCAAGCCGTCGGCGTCCAAGGGCCGATACATCTCGAAGGCGACGATCGCGACCACCAACGGTCCTGGCATCCTCGTCGACCAGAGCAAGACCCGGAACCTCACGGGTGAGGAGGCCGAGGTCGCCTGACCTCGCCCCCACGGTCTGTCTCTTCCCGCAGCGTCCGCGCTGACGTCCTGCCGGACGTCCGCGCTGACGTCCTGCCGGACGTCCGCGCGGACGCTGCGGCGCTGGTTGCGGCGGGATTTGGTCACCTGGGCGCCTTGCCGTAGTCTCTGCTGTGCCCAAAGACCGCCGGTCGTCGGCCACGTCTCCCCATGCGGGGGTAGTGGTTGCCCGAAGTCCCGCAACAGTGGGGGCCAGCGCAGGTGAGAGTTCGTGGCCGGATCATGTCCGGCTGCCGAGCCCCGCGCCTGCGCGGGGCTCTTCGTCGTTTGCGGCACGGAAGCGACGCCCGGTGGCACCACCATCGGAAGGATTGCCATGGCGAGGCCGGAAAAGGCAGCCGCAGTCGCAGAGCTCACGGAGCAGTTCCGTGACTCGACCGCGGCCGTGCTGACCGAGTACCGCGGGCTCACCGTCGCCCAGCTCAAGCAGCTGCGGCACGCGCTCGGCGGCAACGCAACGTATGCCGTGGTGAAGAACACGCTGACCGCCATCGCGGCCAGGCAAGCCGGCATCGTCGGACTTGACGACAAGCTTGCCGGCCCCTCCGCAGTCGCCTTCGTGACCGGTGATCCGGTCCAGGCGGCCAAGGGCCTGCGTGACTTCGCCAAGGCCAACCCTGCTCTGGTCATCAAGGGCGGTGTCCTCGACGGGCGCTCCCTGACCCCTGCGGAGATCAACAAGCTCGCGGACCTCGAGTCCCGTGAGGTCCTGCTGGCCAAGGCGGCCGGCGCGTTCAAGGCGTCGCTGTACCAGGCGGCGTACCTCTTCATGGCGCCCGCGGCCAAGGCCGTGCGCACCATCGACGCTCTGCGCGAGAAGCAGCAGGCCGCCGCGTCGAGCGAAGAAGCTGCCTGAGCCGTCCCGGTCCAGACGCACCCATCACCCCGCCTGTCACCCGGCTTGTCGCCGGTTGACGGGAGACAACCCGGAAGGAACGCCACCATGGCGAAGCTCAGCACCGACGAGCTCATCAGCGCATTCAAGGAGCTCACGCTCATCGAGCTCTCCGACTTCGTGAAGGCTTTCGAGGAGACCTTCGAGGTCACCGCAGCCGCTCCCGTCGCCGCCGCGGCCGCCGCGGCCGGCGGTGCCGGTGAGGTCGAGGTCGAGGAGGAGAAGACCGAGTTCGACGTTCTCCTCGAGGCCATCGGTGAGAAGAAGATCCAGGTCATCAAGGAGGTGCGCGTGCTCACCAGCCTGGGCCTGAAGGAGGCCAAGGACCTGGTCGACGCCGCTCCCAAGGTCGTGCTCGAGGGTGTCACGAAGGAGGTCGCCGAGAAGGCAAAGGCCGCCCTCGAGGGCGCTGGCGCCACCGTCTCCGTCAAGTGACCTCTCGCCCCTAGGGCGTCAGGCCCGGACGGTCCGCTACCCGACGGGCAACCCCTTGACCCGAGGGACCGCGGCAACGAGGCCCGCACCGCGAAACCGGTGCGGGCCTCGTCTGTCGCGACATCCCGGTCCGTCGCCGCCGCGCCTCTTCGCGCCGCGGCGGAACGGATCGGTTCAAGCCGCTGAGTGGACTTCTTTGTGCCGCTCGGCTAGGCTAGCGCTTTGCGTTGGCCTGTGCCCGCGTCCCCGAATAACCCGAGACCCTGCAGACGTCGTCGTGCGCGACGTCGGACGGACTCGAGGCCGGGGGGTCGCGCTCCGCCGGGCCCTGCGCAGCTTGCACTCGATCTGCAGGGAAGGACCCCCCTCTTGGTTGCCTCGCGCATCCCTTCTGCACCGTCCGTCGACGCTATCGCGAATCGCACCGCGTCCCGCCGCATCTCGTTCGCCAAGATCCGTGAGCCGCTCGAGGTCCCGGACCTGCTGGGGCTGCAGACGGAGAACTTCGACTGGTTGCTCGGCAACAGCAAGTGGCAGGCGAGGGTCGCCGCCGCGGTCGAGACCGGCCGGCAGGACGTTCCCGAGACCGCCGGGCTGGAGGAGATCTTCGAGGAGATCTCCCCGATCGAGGACTTCGGCGGGTCGATGTCGCTGTCGTTCCGCGAGCACCGCTTCGAGCCGCCGAAGTACACGGCTGAGGAGTGCAAGGAGAAGGACTTCACCTACGCCGCGCCGCTGTTCGTGACGGCCGAGTTCGTGAACTACACGACCGGTGAGATCAAGAGCCAGACGGTCTTCATGGGCGACTTCCCGCTGATGACCGAGCGGGGCACGTTCATCATCAACGGCACCGAGCGCGTGGTCGTCTCCCAGCTCGTGCGGTCGCCCGGCGTCTACTTCGAGCGGACGGCCGACAAGACGTCCGACAAGGACATCTTCACCGCCAAGATCATCCCGAGCCGCGGGGCCTGGCTCGAGTTCGAGATCGACAAGCGGGACGCCGTGGGCGTGCGCGTGGACCGCAAGCGCAAGCAGTCGGTCACCGTGCTGCTCAAGGCGCTCGGCCTGAGCGAGTCGCAGATCCGCGAGGAGTTCGCCGCGTTCCCCGCGGTGATCGACACCCTCGAGAAGGATCACGTCTCGACCGAGGACGAGGCGTTGCTCGATCTGTACCGCAAGATCCGCCCCGGCGAGCCGCCGACGATCGAGGCCGGCCGTGCGCTGCTCGAGAACTTCTACTTCAACCCCAAGCGCTACGACATGGCCAAGGTCGGGCGCTACAAGGTCGACAAGAAGCTCGGCGTCGACGCCCCCCTGAGCGAGTCGGTGCTGTCCGTCTCGGACATCATGGCGACGATCAAGTACCTCGCGGCTCTGCATGCCGACGTCGCGACCCTGCCCGGCAAGCGTGCCGGCGAGGCCATCGAGATCCGGGTCGAGACCGACGACATCGACCATTTCGGCAACCGTCGCATCCGCGCGGTCGGCGAGCTGATCCAGAACCAGGTCCGCACCGGGCTGTCCCGCATGGAGCGAGTCGTCCGCGAGCGCATGACGACGCAGGACGTCGAGGCGATCACACCCCAGACCCTGATCAACATCCGCCCTGTGGTGGCGTCGATCAAGGAGTTCTTCGGCACCTCGCAGCTGTCGCAGTTCATGGACCAGAACAACCCGCTCGCCGGCCTGACGCACAAGCGTCGTCTCTCCGCGCTCGGCCCGGGTGGCCTGTCCCGCGATCGCGCCGGCATGGAGGTCCGGGACGTCCACCCGTCGCACTACGGTCGCATGTGCCCGATCGAGACCCCTGAGGGCCCGAACATCGGTCTCATCGGCTCGCTCGCGACCTACGGACGCATCAACCCGTTCGGCTTCATCGAGACGCCGTACCGCAAGGTCGTCAAGGGCAAGGTCACGGACGACGTGCACTACCTGACCGCCGACGACGAGGACCGCTACGTCATCGCGCAGGCCAACGCTCCGCTGAAGGCAAACGGGTCGTTCGCCGAGGACCGCGTGCTCGTCCGTAACAAGGCCGAGGTCGAGGTCGTCCCCGGGGAGACCGTGGACTACATGGACGTCTCGCCGCGACAGATGGTGTCGGTCGCGACCGCCCTCATCCCGTTCCTCGAGCACGACGACGCGAACCGCGCCCTGATGGGCGCGAACATGCAGCGACAGGCAGTGCCGTTGGTGCGGTCCGAGGCCCCGCTCGTCGGGACTGGCATGGAGCGCCGCGCCGCGATCGACGCCGGCGACGTGATCGTCGCGGCGAAGGCGGGTGTCGTCACCGAGGTCTCGGCCGACCTCATCGTGATCGCCAACGACGACGCGACGACGACGAGCTACCGGGTCGCGAAGTTCCGCCGCTCCAACCAGGGCACGTCCTACAACCAGCGTGTGCTCGTCGACGACGGCGCCCGCGTCGAGGTCGGCTCCGTGCTGGCCGACGGCCCGGCGACGGACGAGGGCGAGCTCGCGCTCGGCCGCAACCTCCTCGTGGCGTTCATGTCGTGGGAGGGCCACAACTACGAGGACGCGATCATCCTCAGCCAACGCCTGGTGCAGGACGACGTCCTGTCCTCGATACACATCGAAGAGCACGAGGTCGATGCGCGCGACACGAAGCTCGGGCCGGAGGAGATCACGCGGGACATCCCGAACGTCTCCGAGGAGGTCCTCGCGGACCTCGACGAGCGCGGGATCATCCGCATCGGTGCCGAGGTGAACGCGGGCGACATCCTCGTCGGCAAGGTCACCCCGAAGGGCGAGACCGAGCTCACCCCCGAGGAACGCCTCCTGCGGGCGATCTTCGGCGAGAAGGCCCGCGAGGTCCGCGACACGTCCCTCAAGGTGCCCCACGGCGAGTCCGGCACGGTCATCGAGGTACGCACGTTCAACCGCGAGGACGGCGACGAGCTGCCCGCCGGGGTCAACGAGCTGGTCCGGGTCTACATCGCCCAGCGACGCAAGATCACCGACGGTGACAAGCTCGCCGGTCGGCACGGCAACAAGGGTGTCATCTCCAAGATCCTCCCGATCGAGGACATGCCGTTCCTGCCCGACGGCACGGCGGTCGACATCGTGCTCAACCCGCTCGGCGTACCCGGCCGGATGAACGTGGGCCAGGTGCTCGAGACCCACCTCGGGTGGGTTGCCAAGCAGGGCTGGGACATCAGCCTGGCCGAGGGCGAGCCGAGCTGGAAGAAGAACGTGCCGGCGATCGCCGCGTCGTCCCTTCCGGGCGTGCCCGTGGCCACGCCGGTGTTCGACGGTGTGCAGGAGGACGCCCTGACGGGTCTGCTGTCGGTCACCCTCCCCAACCGCGACGGTGACCGAATGGTCGACGGCACGGGCAAGGCGATGTTGTTCGACGGCCGCTCCGGCGAGCCGTTCCCGGAGCCGGTCGCGGTCGGCTACATGTACATCCTCAAGCTGCACCACCTCGTGGACGACAAGATCCACGCACGGTCGACCGGTCCGTACTCGATGATCACGCAGCAGCCGCTCGGCGGTAAGGCTCAGTTCGGTGGCCAGCGGTTCGGTGAGATGGAGGTCTGGGCCCTCGAGGCGTACGGCGCTGCTTACACGCTCCAGGAGCTCCTGACGATCAAGTCGGACGACGTTCCCGGTCGCGTCAAGGTGTACGAGGCGATCGTGAAGGGGGAGAACATCCCCGACTCCGGCATCCCCGAGTCCTTCAAGGTGCTCCTCAAAGAGATGCAGTCGCTCTGCCTGAACGTCGAGGTGCTGTCCTCCGACGGCGTCTCGATCGACATGAAGGAGAACGACGACGAGGTCTACCGCGCGGCGGAGGAGCTCGGCATCGATCTGTCGCGCCGACCCAACGCCAGCAGCATCGAAGAGATCTGACCTCGGCCCCGGCGCCGCTTCCCCGTTCGCGGGGAACCGCGCCGGGGACCCACACCCGTAGTTGCTCCATCACCGCCGGGCCGCCTGAGACGGAGAACCGGCACGCGAAGGAAGTAGGACCCCTTGCTCGACGTCAACGTCTTCGATGAGTTGCGCATCGGCCTGGCCACGGCCGAGGACATCCGCGCATGGTCGCACGGCGAGGTCAAGAAGCCAGAGACCATCAACTACCGCACCCTCAAGCCGGAGAAGGACGGACTCTTCTGCGAGAAGATCTTCGGCCCCACCCGGGACTGGGAGTGCTACTGCGGCAAGTACAAGCGAGTGCGCTTCAAGGGCATCATCTGCGAGCGCTGCGGCGTCGAGGTGACGCGCTCGAAGGTGCGCCGTGAGCGGATGGGCCACGTCGAGCTGGCCGCGCCCGTGACCCACATCTGGTTCTTCAAGGGTGTGCCGTCTCGGCTCGGCTATCTGCTCGATCTCGCGCCGAAGGACCTCGAGAAGGTCATCTACTTCGCCGCGTACATGATCACGTCGGTCGACGAGGCCGGCCGTCACGAGGACCTCCCGAACCTTCAGAACGAGA
>Ga0209745_1000825_pt1 | contig 18732 bp, 14 predicted proteins | sample BarGraNGADG00312_FD_184495 | JGI IMG/M metagenome (GOLD analysis project Ga0209745, IMG submission 184495) | Arctic peat soil microbial communities from Barrow, Alaska - Barrow Graham LP Ref core NGADG0004-312 (SPAdes) (version 2) | ecosystem: Environmental > Terrestrial > Soil > Wetlands > Peat...
CCGTCTTTCTCGTTCACGACGATTATGTGACCGCCCGTGAACTCACCACGCAGTATCGCCTCGGAAACCGGGTTCTCTATCAGGCGGGTTATGGCGCGGCGCAGCGGCCTGGCGCCCAGCGAGGGGTCGAACCCCTCCTTCACCAGCAGGTCCTTTGCCTCTTCGCCAACTTCAAGCTTGATGTCCTGGTCGGCAAGTTGCTCGCGGACCCGGTTGAGCAACAGTTCGGCGATCCGCTTTACCTCGTCCGTGTTGAGCTCGTGGAACACGATTACATCGTCTATGCGATTAAGCAGCTCGGGACGGAAAGTCCGCTTGAGCTCGCCCATGACTTTTTCCTTCATGTCGCCATATGCGAGCGAACCGTCCTCAGATCCGACCTGGAACCCCAGCGGCGCCGCGTTGTGGATCTCGCGGGTGCCCAGGTTAGAGGTCATGATCATGATCGTATTGCGGAAGTCGACCTGGTGACCTTGAGCGTCGGTAAGCCTTCCGTCCTCGAGTATCTGAAGCAGCACGTTGAACACATCGTAGTGCGCCTTCTCTATCTCGTCGAGCAGAACCACGGAGAACGGGCGCCTTCGGATGGCCTCGGTTAGCTGGCCGCCCTCCTCGTGACCCACGTAACCGGGCGGTGAGCCAACCAGGCGCGAGACGGAGTGCTTCTCCATGTACTCGGACATGTCTATCTGGAGCAGTGCGTCCTCGTTGCCAAAAAGGAACTCGGCCAAGGTGCGGGCAAGCTCGGTCTTTCCCACCCCGGACGGGCCCAGGAATATGAACGAGCCGCCGGGCCTGCGCGGATCCTTAAGGCCTGCACGTGTTCTGCGCAAAGCTTGAGCGACCGCCACCACGCCCTCATCCTGACTGACGATACGCTTATGCAGCTCATCCTCCATGCGCAGCAGCTTTTCACTCTCAGCCTCAGTCAGCTGGTAGACCGGGATGCCCGTCCATGAAGAGAGGATGTCCGTTATGTCTTCTTCCGTGACCTGAAGCTGGTGGCTCTGATGCGGTACCTTCCAGTCTTTCTCGCTCTCGGCGATGTCGAGGATTACTTCTTGCTCCCTGTCTCGTATATCCGCGGCTTTCTCGAAATCTTGAGCCGTGATAGCGGCCTGTTTTTCTGTGCGAAGCTTCTGAAGCGCTTCCTCCTGCTCGCGGACATCGGGCGGTGAGGTCATCGCGCGCATGCGAAGCCGGCTGGCCGCCTCATCGATCAGGTCTATTGCTTTGTCCGGCAAGAACCTGTCGGATATGTAACGGTGCGCCAGGCGTGCCGCCGCTATCATGGCTCCATCGGTGATCTGGACCTTGTGGTGTGCCTCGTAGCGGTCGCACAGGCCTCTAAGGATATCGACAGTGTGTTCGACCGTCGGCTCATCAACCGTTATCGGCTGGAACCTGCGCTCGAGGGCGGCGTCGCGCTCAAGGTGTTTGCGGTATTCGTCCCTGGTGGTTGCTCCGATGGTCTGCAGCTCGCCGCGCGCGAGGGCCGGCTTGAGGATGCTTGCCGCATCGATGGCGCCTTCGGCCGCTCCGGCTCCCACCAGGTTGTGGAGCTCGTCTATGAACAGGATGATATCCCCGCGGCCTCTGATCTCCTTGATGACCTTCTTGAGCCGCTCTTCGAAATCACCCCTGTAGCGGGAGCCCGCAACGAGAGCTCCCAGGTCGAGCGTGTACAGGTGTTTGCCACGCAGCATCTCCGGGACCTCGTTGGCGGTTATGGCTTGGGCAAGGCCCTCCACGATTGCGGTCTTGCCGACACCGGGCTCGCCCACCAGCACTGGGTTGTTCTTTGTGCGGCGGGACAGCACCTGCATCACGCGCTCCATCTCTTTCTCGCGCCCGATGACCGGGTCGAGCTTGTTCTGTGCCGCCAGCTCGGTCAGATTGCGCCCGAACTGGTCGAGCATCAGCGCTCCTTGGCCTCCCTCTCCACCAGAAAGCTCCCCCGCGGGAGAGCCGCCGCCGGACAGGTTCTTGAGAACCTGGTTCCGCAACCGCTCTAGGTCGACACCCAGCTTCACCAGCACTTTTGCCGCGACACCCTCGCCCTCGCGGATCAGACCCAGCATTATGTGCTCGGTACCAATGTAATTATGGCCGAGCTGAAGAGCCTCGCGCAGCGAGAGCTCCAATACTTTTTTCGCCCTGGGCGTAAACGGGATGTGGCCGCTCGGCGCGCTCGAGCCGCGCCCGATGACCTCTACCACCTGTCCGCGCACCGACTCAAGGTTGATCTGGAAGCTCTCCAGGGCTTTGGCGGCTATCCCTTCGCCCTCCTGGATCAACCCCAACAGCAGGTGCTCGGTCCCGATGTAGTTATGGTTTAGCTTCCTGGCCTCTTCCTGGGCCAGCACCACAACCCGTCTCGCGCTATCTGAAAACCTTTGAAACAACCCTGGTTCCTCCCATCTATATTTTAAGGCACAATGCCTTCAAATTCATACGTCGTACTATAGATCGAGCATCCGCCTCAGGTGGATCGCCCTCTCGCTGTCAATGTCGTCCTCCTCCGCCTCACCCTTTAGCGACTTCTTGAGATGCGCGGCACCGATTTCCACGCCTACCTCCAGTATGTTGAAGTCGTCGATGGGGATGATCTCCATGTCCACCCCCAGCTTCACCAGTGAAATCAGCTCCAAGGCCTCGGAAAAGCCCATCCGCCTGGCCCTCTCGACTATCCCCAGCGACCTGTAAACTCTGTCCGAGAGGTCCAGTGGCGACTCCCGGAGCATCATCTTTCTGGCAGTTCTTTCGTTGTCAACCACCTGGCGCACTATCACGTCCATATTCTGGACGATGAACTCTTCGCTGCGCCCTAGCGTTTGCCTGTTCGAAATCTGAAACAGGTTCCCCGAAACCCCGGAACCCTCGCCATAAAGGCCCCTAACATATACGCCCGCCTGGCCTAGCGCCGAGATCGTCTTGGCGATCTCGCCGGTCGTCACCAACGCCGGCAGATGCAGCATCGCCGAAACGCCTAGCCCGGTACCAACATTACCGGGACACGAGGTGAGGTATCCGAGCTTCTGGTCAAACGAATACTGCACCTCGCCCTCAATGTCGCTATCAATTTTATCGGCCGCCTTCCACACTTTCATAAATTGAGCGCCTGGGAGGATGGCGTGTACCCTGACATGGTCCTCCTCGTTCACCGTTACGCTCCGCCCGTCCTTCCAGCTTAGCGCCACCGCCCTTCCCTCCACCCTGTCGCCAAACGAAGTGCTGATCAGGTGCTCCTCCGCCATCATGGTGAGTTCGTCTCTGGGAAGCTCCTCGGCGAATCTAACGTCCCAGTCTCGGTCACTCGACACGCGTCGGGAGACTGCTTCTAGTACCATTCCCCTGGTGCGCTCGAGTTCCTCCTCGCCCGCGGAATATGGGAACGGAAGTCCCTCGAGGTTGCGGGCCAAGCGCGCGCGGCTTGAAAGGACCAGCGGGTATCCGGGCCCTTTCATCTTAAGCCAAGCGGCGCCATCCGCCGTGGATTTACTCCTGCTCACCTTCGCTCCCATCTACTTGCAGCTTGCCCTCGATTTCTTTTATCTGGTCACGCACCGCCGCGGCCGACTCGTAGCGCTCCTCGGCTATTTGATGCTCGAGGTGCTTCTCGAGTTCCACCAACCTCTTCCGCAGCCGCGCCCCCTTGGAGACCTTCCCGGGCATCTTGCCCACATGCTCCTCCGCTTCCTGGAACTCAACGATCACCTTGGCAAGGGGCTCGCCGAAAATCTCGTAGCATCTTGAGCAACCAAGGAACCCCATCTTCTGGAAGTCGTTAAAGCTCGTCCCGCAGAAATCACATGTCACCAGCTCCCCGGAAAGGACGTCTTCGACCAGGTGCTCCTCCATGCCCTGCAGGCCTGACAGTATCTGCGGCAGGAAAGCGAGCAGGTTCGCGGCTTCCGTGGTCTCCTCCATCCTTTTCGCGCACCCCTCGCAGAGCTGCACCTTGGAAACCTCGCTTCCCGAGATCTTTGTCAGGAAGACCGTCGCGATATTCTTATTACACTCGTCACAAAAGATATTCATATTGACCTCTGACGCAGAAACCTGCGCCTTCCAACTCCTCATACATACTATAACGTTCGACAGATTCTTTTGATGACATCGGTCAATGGAAGCGGGGCACGAATCACGCGCTTCTCTGCCCTCGATAAGCTATTCGACGTGGGACAATTATGACCTACTGTCCCTGGGATGGCCGCAGGTGCGGGAAGATAATGACATCCCTTATGTTCTGGCAGCCGGTCGCCAGCATGGTAAGTCGGTCCACGCCAACCCCAAGGCCACCCGCAGGTGGCATACCGTACTCGAGGGCCTTCAAGAAGTCCTCATCAACCGGGTGGGCTTCGTCATCGCCGGCCGATCTCTTCCGAGCCTGCGCCTCGAAACGCTCCCGTTGTTCTATCGGGTCGGTCAGCTCGGAGAAGGCGTTGGCTATCTCCTGTCCCGCAATGAGGATCTCGAAGCGCTCGGTGAACCCGGGAGCATCGAGCTTCCTGCGAGCCAGTGGAGATATTTCCTCAGGGTAGTCCATTACGAACGTAGGCTGAATCAGATTCGGCTCAACCAGTTTTTCGTACAGTTCAGCTATTATCCAGCCTGGGCCGGCCCCGTTTTGGATTTCTATTTCATTACGGGAGGCCAACGCTTTCAGGCGCTCCGCGTCCATTGACAAATCCACATCGAGCTGAGCGTACTCCGCAATCGCCTCCAGCATGGTGACCTTTTTCCAGGGAGCCGCAAGTGATATCCGGTGGCCGGCGAACTCGATCTCCGGTGTACCGGTGACTTCCACAACCACTGTTGTTATAAGCTCCTGAAAAAGATCCATCATGTAGTGGTAATCAACAAACGCAACGTAGGCTTCGAGCATCGTAAATTCAGGGTTATGCCTTGTGCTGATGCCCTCGTTGCGGAAGTTGCGGTTCAGCTCGTAGACTTTGTCGTAGCCGCCCACCAGCAACCTCTTAAGGTATAGCTCCGGGGCTATTCGCAAATATAGGTCCATCCCCAGCGCTTTGTGGTGCGTCACGAACGGCCGCGCGGTGGCGCCACCCGGCAACTGCTGAAGCATTGGCGTTTCGACCTCTATGAAACCACGCTCATCCAGGAAGCGCCTGATCCCGCGGATTATGGTGGTACGCGCCTGCAAAACGCGGCGGGCTTCTTCGCTCATAAGCAGATCCAGGTAGCGCTGACGGTAACGCTGCTCGCGGTCCTTGAGCCCGTGCCACTTCTCGGGAAGCGGCCGGAGCGATTTGGAAAGTAGCTCATAGGAGCTGACTAATACGGAAAGCTCACCCCTCCGGGTGCGGAGCAGTTCTCCGGAAACCCCGATCCAGTCGCCCAGGTCCAGCTCCCCGAACCCGCCGTATGCGCCCCCAAGCACGTCCTCCCGCAACACGAGCTGGATCTTGCCTGAGGAGTCCTGCAGGTCGGCAAATGTCGCCTTGCCGTGCTCGCGCCTGGCGATGAGTCTCCCTGCGACCACCGCCGTTTCGCCGGACGACGCTCCCGGCTCGAGCTCTTTGTGTTTGAAATGCAACTCCGAGGCGTGGGCTATATCGCCGGGCTTACCGTAATACGGCTTGTACGGCTCGCCGCCGGTGTCGATTATCTTCTGCAGTTTGGCCCGGCGCACCCGGAAAAGCTCGCTCTCCCGCGCCTCGTGGCCTTTCTCGTCATCCTCAGCCATCTCGATGTCCTCCGCGGATTTCCCTCCGGCGAGCCGTTCATCAGCCCAGGATTGGAGGCTCCAGGCCTTACAAGAGTTTTAGGATAATAACACAAATAGAACAGGTTCAGGAGGAGTATCGGTTCGTGTTGGCGCAAACACACTTGGTTCGCGTATGCAGTGAGCGGTTTGCGATGTGTATTTTCTCAGGGGGCCGCCCTGACGATCAAGCGCAAGCTCTCGGCCTGCCCCCAGGATTGTCCTCCGGAAGCTACTTCTTGATTGAGATAATGCGGTACTTTATCTCCCCGGCGGGAGCTTCGACAACCGCGATATCTCCCACTTTTAGTCCCATCAAGGCTCGCCCAACCGGGCTCGCGTAGGAGATCATCTGGTTTTCCGGGTTGGCCTCGGCCGGCCCCACAATGCGCAACGATTGCTTCTTGCCCGCGCCGACCTTCTTTATCTCCACCAGCGAACCGATACCGACCTCTTTGGTCTTGACGTGCCGCCGGTCGATTATTCTGGCCTTGGCCAGCATAGTCTCTATCTGGTCAATACGATGCTCGACGCGCGCCTGTTCATTCTTGGCGTCGTCATACTCCGAGTTCTCCATGAGGTCGCCGTAGCTGATGGCGTTCTTGAGGCGCGCGGCTACCTCCCTCCGCTTTACGTTCTTCAACTCGGAGAGCTCATCTATCAGCTTCTTTCGGCCTTCCTCGGTGAGAACGACCTCGCCCCTCATCTCCTCGTCAATAAGTTCCATCGGCTATTTACTCCAAAAAATATTGGGGCCAAACGGTATCACGGTGCCGTATCGCTTCCGTTATCATATCGACAGGCGAGTATTATACGCATGAGAATTCCGATTTGCAAGGAAAAAACAACTAAGCTGTCGTCGGGACTGAAAGGGCAGAAGAGACGGTCAAACGGCTGCTGAAACGGTGTTCCTGCCCTTCTGCTTGGCGGCATACAAGGCAACGTCCGCCTTCAGGATCAGGGCTCCTTCCTCTTCGGAGTCCTTGGGGAAAGACGCAACGCCGACGCTTATGGTCAGGCTCCCCTCAAAAATCTTCTCCTCGCCAGCGAAGTGGAAATCCGCAACGGCGCGCCGTACCTTCTCGGCGACAACCGTCGCCTCATCGGTGTCTGTCTCTGGCAGTATCACGCAGAATTCGTCACCACCGTAGCGAAATACCTTGTCCACCTCCCGGGTGGTACTGTCGATGATGGATGCCACCTGGGACAGCACTATATCCCCTTGTTGATGACCCAGGCTGTCGTTGTAGGACTTCAGGTTGTCGACATCGACCATCAGGAACGACACCGGGCGCTTGTAGCGTCGGCCCCTGTTTATCTCATCGGTCAACACCGACTCCAGCCGCCGCACGTTGAAAACACCGGTCAACGGGTCGGTAATGGCAAGCCTGTTTATCTCCTCGAAGAGGAGCGCCCTCTGAATAGCAAGTCCTACCTGGTCCGCGAATGCGAGAGCAAGCTGCTGGTCCTCCTCCCGGAATGCGCCCGGTCGCTCACTCCACACGTGGAGAACCCCCAGCGTTCTATCCTCTGCCTTCATGCACACGCACATAGCCGAGCCATGCCCGATCTTTTCAAGCGTGCGGCAGTCCAGCTTTGTGCGCGAGAGGTCATCAACACCTATCAAGCGCCCTTCCGACACCGTCCAGCAGTGCTCTGCGCGCGGGTACGGCACCGACGAAATTCTCTCGACGATCTCATCTGGATAACCGAACGCCTCGACGCAGCGCATAGTGCCGTCCTTGTCATTGATTCGATAGACAAGCCCCGACGTGCAATCGAAGAGGTCCCTCAGGCTTTCAAGCGCGAGCCTGGTAACCGCGGAGAGTTCGGAGGTGGAACCGATGGCGTTCCCCAGCTGGACCAGGCTGGCCATTTGCGCGGCGTCGATTTTCAGCCTCTCGTGCAGGCGAGCGTTTATGACCGCCAGCGACGCTTCACTGGCCACAACCGCCACCTGCCGCACCTGCGGCTCATCGAACTCCCTTTTCTCGGAGTCCATTGCGCATAAAAGCCCCCCAATGTTTCCATGCATGAAGAACGGCGCTATAAGGACCCTCCCCATCGACCTCACGAAAACAGGCAGGGATGAGTAGTCTGCCGGTTTGTAAAGCTGCAGTGCCGGGGGCCTCTGGGCCATAGCGTAGATGTCCTCAAATTCATGCACGTCTATGTCGTCCTCGGGGGGAAATGCCGTACGCCTGGCTCCCGCTCCCATGACCAAGCGCGGCGCAAGCTTTCCCTTAACCTCGTCCACCAGGAACGCGGCGCAACACGAAGCGCCGGTGCTCCTTATGGCCAGCCTGCAGGCGTTCTCCAGTACTTGTTCAACGTCGAGCGTGGACCCGAGTTCACGGCTGGTGCGGTAAAGCGTGTCGGCCTCGCTCCGCTTTCGCTGCTCCTCGGCATAACGCATCGCGTTCTCAAGACCGGATGCGGCCTGGGCGACTATGGTCTGGTAGATCCTGGCCTCGTGGTCGGTGAAATACTTCCTGATGCCTCGTCTCTCGACGATTATTATTCCCTTGACCTCATCCCGCATGATGAGGGGCAGCGCCATCTTCTTGCTCAGGCCGAAGTCCTCCGTCAAGCCGCCATCAATGATCGGCTCTGAGTCCGCATCAGTGATCACCAGTGGCTCGCGTGTTTCGATTACGCGGCTTGCCCAGTTGTCCCTCTTGAGGTTTATCCTGCCTTTATACAGCTTCTCCCTCAGAATCGGGTCGCTCTCGGTGGTGCTCTTGGGCACCGCCCAGCGATCGTCATTACTTATGAACAACGCTGTGCATCGTCCCGTACCGGCCGCCTCGCTCAGGCCGTTGACCACTGTGTTCATCAGCTCGTCCACGTCGAGCGTCGATCCCATGGCAGAGGCGATTCTCGAGATTATTCGCGCCTCTCTTCTCTCCCCCTTTTCGCGCTGAGTCACGTATACCGTCGAGACTGCTACCAGCATCATCAAGACTACCCGGAGCAAAGCGTCGGCCAATACCGGCTTGGTCAGATCGGCGCCATAGTTTATTCCGATGGTTATCATGTAGAAAGCCGAGAAGGTCAGCGCCGCAACCGCCGCCTCCCTGTAGCTGAAGCGCGCCGCAATGACGATCACCAATACGGTCAGGATCCAGAAAAGATCGGCTACCACTTCCGGCCACAAGATCAACGCCGTGAAAACCAGCACGATGTCAAGCGCGGCCGTCGTGTTTGCCACTATCGCCGCGCGGCGCCGAGATCCGCGGCGGGCCCACATATATACCAGCGTCATCGCGGAGGTAATCAAGATCGCCCCCACGATCAATATAGATCTTGAAGCGAAGGTGACCTGCCGCATGGGGAGGAGCGGGATGAGCACGAACGGCGCCAGCGCGAAAACGGCGACCCACTGCAGGATCATTGCATAATCGTCGGCAGTGAGTTGTCTTCGCAACGCGTCTCCATGGCCTGCGCAGCCTGATCCGATTTTTCTACGGCACCACTTTACCAAGCGGTATCTCGAGTATGCCGGTCGCTCCGTTCTCCTTGAGTCGTGGGATGAGCTCCGCGAGCACTCGTTTTTCCACGACTGTCTCAATAGCGAAGTCGCCGTTCGCCAGCCGGTTCAGCGTCGGCGAATCCATCGACGGCAAGATGTCCAGGACATCTGCATGCTTCGCCTCTGCCACGTTCATCTTGAGCAGGACCTTGCCCCTGGCCTGCAGGGCTGCGAGAAGAAGCATTCTTATCTCTTCAATCAGCTTCCTCTTCCGGGGATCGGCCCAACTTTCCCGGTTGGCAATCAGTTTTGTCGACGTCACCATAACGTCGTCTATTATCTCCAGTCCGTGCGCTCGAAGGGTGCTGCCCGTCTCGGTGATCTCGACGACGGCGTCCACGATATTTGGAACTTTGGCCTCGGTCGCCCCGGCGGAAGCGATTACCCTCGCCGGAACTCCAACCTTCTCGAAGTAGCTGCGGGCGATATTCGGGTACTCAGTTGCTACGCGGGTGCCCGGGGGCAGGTCTTGCGGAGTTGAAACGCCTGACTCCTTCAAGACCGCAAGCACTATCCGCAGGGTACCACCGGTGCCGGTCTTGGCGTACGGGAAATCAGCGAGGATTTCCACGTCGGAGCCGGTCTCCTCTATCCAGTCGAGGCCGGTGATCCCAACATCGAACAGCCCTTCTTCGACGTACTTGCCGATCTCCTGAGGTCGCAGGATGGCTACCTGGGATATCCTCTCGTCGTCTATGCGCGCGTTATACTCTCGGTCGCCGGAGCGCCTGACCGGAAGGTCGGCGTCCCTCAGCAGGGCAAGCGTCTGTTCCTCCAGGCTGCCCTTGGGAATGACCATCTTGATCAACACGAACCCCCAAACTCAATCTACAAATTCTATTTCTAGTATAACAAACGAAGCTGCACCTAAGTGTCCCGTCCCATAACTAAGTGAGTTCGACCACGGCTTCGCCTTTGGTAAGGACCTGAACGCCGTCTTGGGTCTGGGCGCCAACCTCGAGAACCACCAGCTTCACTTCCTTCTGCCGGTTTGTGAATCCCTAATTAATGCAGGTTCTGACCTGATCCTGATGCGCGCTTTGTCCTCGACGTGAGTTATTGCGGGCGGAAATCCAAGACCCCTGCCGTTTTGACAACGGTCCCTGCACTCAGGCGTTCCGCGAACTCCTCATAGGCGGTTACGATTACCCGGTCGGGCTTGAACTCAAGGCTGGTACGGATGCCTGCGGCGATCCTGTCGGCAAGCCCCGTTACCTCTCCCACCGAGGTGGGGCAAACGTATATCCAAACCTCGTCAATGCCCTCGGGGTCGTCGTTCTTCTTGCGGATCTCCACCAACCACTCCAGAACATCAACGTTGTTATTCAGAATCGTGGAGAAAGCATTGAGGTCTATGAGATTGCCTTTTACTTTGGATAGTGCGAACTCCTTCGCAACGGCGCGCCGCCTGATATTGCCGCTGATGCGTGGCATCGTCCGGCCGCAGCATGGGCACGGTTCATTTGTGTAACCGCCCACCAATATGTCGCCGGTACGATATCGAAGCACGACGGATCCACGGGCATCGAGGTTCGTCACCACAAGCTCGCCGGTCTCACCCTCGCCCAGCGCTTCGCCGGTCTCGGTATCTACCACCTCGATAATTTCCATATCCGGGTAAGTGTGGTAGCCGCGGATGTCGCTGTCTTCGGCGCCGCAATCTCCCCAAGCGTACTTCATCTCGGTCGCCCCGAAAGCGCCCGTCACGATAGGGTCGACCGCTCCCATCTCCTCCAGGAGCTCGGCGACCTTCTCGCGAGAGCTGTCACGAACCCTGTCGCCACCCATGGTCACTATCTCTATGCTGGAAAAATCCCTTCCCTCCTCGGCAGCCATCTTGAGGAGATCGTAGGTGTAACCCGGCAGTCCCATGAAGTGGGTCGGCCTCGCCCTCTCTATTATGTTCAATATTCGCTCGTTACCCAGCACCGGCCCCCCGCCGGTATTCAGCGTCGTAACAGCGCAACCTTCAGCCCCGGTGATGGCGACCCAATAGGCAAGGTGCTGGGTTCCGGGGAAGTTGTTGATCCCGATCGTCCTGGTGTCGTAGTCGTCCGACGCTCGGCTGGAGATCACAGAGGCAAGCCGCCGCCCCGCTTCTCTCATCCTCTCCAAGTCGTGAAGTGTAAAGTAGAAAGGGGTAGGCTCCGCGGTGGTGCCGGTTGTGAACATGGTGACGACGGGTTGATACTCCTCGCGGAATTCCTGCTCGTCGGCACTGGGGCCGCCCTGCATGCCCTTGTCGACCTGTGGTACCCACCCCTTCGACTCCTTTGTCTCAAACCGGTCAAAAACGGGCGCCAGCACGAACGCGCGGGGGTTATCCAGGTCCTGCACTGAAGGCGCAATGTCTTCCTTATATGTAAAGGGGATGCGCTTTAGATCATCCACGGTCCGTATGGAATTCGGGTCAATCTTTTTCTCGTCGAATAGGCGACGGTAGTATGGGTGGAAGGCATATACGTTCTGGTTGATAAACCGGCTCAGGCACTCGTTCTGGAGCCCGCGTATCTCTTTTTGACTCCAGGAATCCCAGCCGCGTACGCACCTGGTTTCCCATCTTCTCCGCGGAGCTTTGATTCTCAGCATTTGAGTCAATGTTCCCCAGCTCTTCGATCTGGTTACGCAATTCCAGAGATATCCTACCGCAAAGGACGAAAGTATTTTATATCAAGAAGGGCGCCTTCTCTTTTTTCCGCCCAGACCGCTTTCACACGCATGCCCACCTCGACTTCATCCGGCTCTATCTCACCGAGCAGGTGCGGGAACTGAACGTCCGCACCATCCAGCGCTATGAACGCGTAGATGAACGGCAGCCGAAGCGACCGGCCGGTTAGTGGCTGATGAACCACCGTATAGGTGATCAGCGTTCCCTCATCGGCCAACTCGACCCACTGATCAGCGGGCTCGAAACAGAAGCCGCAATACGGTCGAGGAGGGAGCAGAACCGCTCCACACCTGGAGCACCTGATGCCCATTATTCGCTTGTTGTCGCGCATCTCTTTGTAAAAACGCCGGTATTGCTCCCCGTACGCGTAATGGAACAACAGGTCAAGCTCGCCGGCGACCTGTGTAACGGGCTCCCTTCGCCCCGCTCCTTTATTTACCTCTTCCACCATCTCCTGCCCCTCATGACTCGGGGACAAACCACTTGATATCGGTAATGCTTCCCGTACGCTCCTCGCGAAACTCCGGGACCACCTTGGCGCCTATCTTGATGCGTTCGTCGTCGGGAGCCAGATGAAGCATCGATGTGTCAGCACCGGCGAGTCTGACGAGCACAAACCTGAAAGGCGCTTCCGCGGGCGCTCCCTGGAAATGATCCGTCACGCGCGCCCAAGACATAACCACTCCCGTGGGACCGACCTCGCTCCAGTCCTTCATGCTCGCCCCGCACACCTCACAGTATGACTGGGGTGGGACGGCGACCGTGCCGCAGCCGCCGCAGACCGCGCCCAAAATAGTCCCGCGATCGCGCAGCGACTCCAGGAACGCCCCTGCGATCTCACCCGTGGACCACGAGTAGGGGCACTTTATCTCACCCTCAAGGTATGTCAGCTCGGATTCCTCGCTCTGACCGCTATCCAAATTTTCTCCTCAAAGCCTGCTCGAAAAAATCGTTACGGTGCTGAACTGGATCGCGCCCCCCCACGAATGAGCCAGCGTTTTATTGACTCCGGGTACCTGGTGCGGTCCCGCCTTACCCATCACCTGAAGCGCAGCCTCGAGCTGGCGTACCATCGCCGCAGCCCCGACCGGGTTGGAAGACAGGACACCTCCGGAAGGGTTGATGGGGAACTCTCCACCCATCGCGGTGATTCCCGACTCGACCATCTTCCCTCCCTCACCGGGGTTGCACAAACCCAAGGCTTCCGTCCAGATCAACTCCTGGAAGCTAAAGGCGTCGTGGACTTCGGCCAAGTCGAGTTCTCTGACCGGGTCGTAAACCCAGGCCATCTGGTAAGCGAGCTGAGCGGCACGCACGCAGGACTCGGGATAGGCTATATCAACGTGTGGCGCATAGGGGCTCTCGCTGCACGTGCCGACACCGGCGAACCAAGCAGGCCTGGATGTCATCTTTTTCGCCCGACGCTCCTCGGCGATCACCATCGCCGCGGCGCCGTCGCTGCTGCTGGGGCCACAGTCAAGCAACTTGATGGGGCTCGCTACCGGCGCAGACCGCATGACGTCGTCGATCGTTATCTCTTCCCGGAGCTGGGCGTACGGGTTCTTAAGGGCGTTCTTCCTGTTCTTTACCGCCACCATTGCGCCGTGCTCCTCCCTGACCTTGGGTTCGTGCCTTGCCATGTACTTCCTGGACTGAAGACCGACCAACCCGTAGTCACCGGAGGCGAATTCGCGGTCCCACAGCGGGTCGTTATGAGCCGATAGCCCACATTTGGGTGAGCCGTCGGAGAGCTTCTGGTAGGACACCGCCAGCACCACATCGAAGAGGCCGGAGGCAACGTGGTAGAAGGCTGCGATAGTTGCGGCCGCACCCGCCGTGCTTCCGGTTTGTACCCTCATCAGCGGCGCACCGGGGGCACCCAGGGCAGGTCCGATCCATTGCTCGGGCTGGTTGATCCCCTCGAATACCTCCGAAGCGCTCCCGACCACTATTGCGTCAATGTCAGCGGGAGTTATCCCTGAGTCTTCGAGCGCTCGGATCGCGGCCTCTCGCGCCATTTCGGGCAGGTTGACATCCTCTCGCCGGTGTTCGCATACTGTCTGCCCCGTTCCCACTACCGCGGCTGCTCGAGCCAATCAACACCTCCAATCAACTTCCATCGTTTTCCTACCGTTCAATCTCGAGCCCTCAGTCCAGCAACTCAGGCTCTGCCACAGAGCAGCTCAGGAGTTGTCTATGCTTCAAGGTCAGCCGTTCCCTCCCTCGTACTTTCTCTCCAGCACCATGCACGCGGCGGTCTGCATTGCGAACCCGCCCCCCGCGTGTGCCATGGCCTTCTTGGCACCTTCCACCTGCATCTCTCCCGCCCGGTTGCTCACCTGGGCGGCCGCCTCGGCCAGGCGAACCAGACCCGTCGCGACAACGGGGTTAGCACACAGGACGCCCCCAGACGGGTTGACGGGGGTCCGGCCGTCCGGGCCGGTCGCCCCCGACTCCAATAGTCGCGCTCCTTCTCCCTCATCGCAGAGGCCCAACGCCTCATAGAGCATGAGCTCCTGGTAGGCGTAGTACTCACTCACCTCCAGGACATCCAACTCCGCCATGGGATCAAAAATGCCCGCCATCTCGTAGGTTCTATCGGCTGCTCGCCTGGCTGAATTCGCTCTATGGAGAACGCGCGAGCCCGGGCTGTAGGCATCCGTGCTATATCCTACCCCCGTTATCCAAGCAGGCCGAACCCCCAGGGAGCGAGCAAGTGGCTCCTCAGCGAGGACGATGGCGCAGGCCCCATCGGTTATAGGGCACACCTCGAGCCTTCTGATAGGGGAGACAATCTCGCCTGACGAGATCACCGTGTCGAGCGTCACTTCGCTTCTCAGTTGAGCATGCCTGTTCCTCACTCCGGCCGCGCGATTCTTGACCACAACACCGGCGGGCGCCGTTTCGTCCACCCCAAAATGGTGTAGATATGCCCTTGCCTGCAGCGCTCCCAGGCAGAGAGCGTCGACCCTCAGTGGGCGCATATAGAACGGTTCAGCCATGGTCCGCGTCTGCTCGATGATGGAGCCTTCCGAGCTTTTACCGTAGGCGACCACCAGGGCCGAGCTGAACAGTCCGGAGGCAAGCCTCATAAAAGCATATATCGCCGCCTGCAGCCCGTCTCCGGCGACCTTAGACTCCTCTTTGAAATGCGCGCCCATCGCGTCCACGGTCAGGCAGGTGGATTCACCCCTGCCGTCCAGGAAATCACTACCGGCGCTTATTACGACGTCTATATCGCGGATGGTCATGCTGCAGGAGTCAAGTGCTCGAGTCACTACGTCGTAAATCATACTCTGGTGGGTCTCGTTCGGTTTGGCCCGCTCGTGCCTGGTCTGGGCCCAACCGACGACTGCCACTTCTTCCACTAAGGCGCTTCCTCTCTCGGGGGTCGTTCTAAGTAGACCAACCTTGGTGTCAGTTTGTCGGTTATCTCAAGCAGCCCGAAGGTGTTGACCTTCGCGAACTTCTTATCCGTGGGACTGCCGGGATTGAAAAAGAGGATGCCGTTGCTCTCCTCCACAAGAGGTTGATGCGTGTGCCCGAAGATGATGCAGTTGACGTCATCGAACATCGCGCGAACCTTGCGAGTCATTCCCCATGGCGGCCCGTAGCCGTGTGCAAGGCCGATCTTGAAGCCCTGAACCTCGATGACCCGTTTGTCCGGAAGAATTCGCACAACATCGCCGTGGTCCATGTTCCCCCTCACCGCAACCGTCTCAGCCAGCTGGGATAGCTGATCGATGACCGGCACCGCAACGACGTCACCCGCGTGCAGGATAATATCCGCACCACGAAATGCCTCTATTATTTGCTCGGGGATGTCAGCTTCAAGCAGGTGCGTGTCTGAGATAACGCCAACCAACAACTCGGTCACCTTTCTGAGATCTCGGGTGCGCCGCTTTGCCCGGTGGTGCCGGACCCAGGTTTGGTGGGGAACTCCAGGAAAAAAGTGGCGCCCCCGTGGGACTCAGCAATACCGACTCGGCCCCCGAGCCCAGCCATCATCCGCTCGACAATGGCCAGCCCTAACCCTGAGTGCTGTTCCCTGGTCGTGACGAACGGCTGGAAGATCGCCTCGCTGGACTCCTCGGTGATACCGGGTCCGGTGTCCTTTACTTCCACGCGCAGGATGCCGTCCTTCTCCAGCCCGGAGACCTCGACTTTCTTCTGACCAACTGCGGCGGCCGTGCATGCGTTCTCGATGACCTTATCCAAGGCTGTCCTTATCATCCTTTCATACCCGAATGCCGGCGGCAGCCCCTCAAGCGTAACAGCGACCATTACCCCCTCAGCCTCGGGAGAGTTGAGCACCTTCTCTATTGTTTCCGCGACCAGGGGGCCGATTTCCCACTGAGCCGGCTGGTCCCACTCCCTGGTTACGTTACAGTTCAGGTACTGTTCAACATCCTCGAGGAGCCCCGTGAGCGCTCCCGCGCCAGCTTCGAGCACCCTCACTATGTCGTCACGGCTGCGAGTCCAGTCCTCTATGTCCATCAGTCGCACTTGTTCAATTACGCGCGAGAGGGGTTGCGCATACAATCTCTCTATTCTGGAACCGAGTGAGCGCAGCACCTGCTGGAAGTCTACCTCCTCCTTGTGGGACGGCTCTTTCAAGGGCTCCTTTTTCTCCATAAAGACAGCCGTGACCCCCAGTACATCTGAGCCTTCGACCAGTGCGTTCACGCGATAGCTGATCGGCAACAGGCTCTTGTCCTTCTTCATGATGACCGCTTCGCCCTCCTCGACGGAGGAAGAGGCGTCAAGCACCTGGAGCATGGTCTGCTCGAGTGGTCCTAGATAGCTTTTTCCCAGGGGTACTCCTGTTCGCAGGGTTTCATTTGCAACTTCCTTGAAGCTGTATCCGGTCAGGTGCTCTGCTTCACGGTTGAAAACGGAGATTAGCCCTTCACTATCGGCGGTGATTACCCCCGCTAGCATCCCATCCAGCACTCGTCCCGCGACCCCGCGTTGATGTGCCGCCGCGTCCAGACTCTTTCGAGAAATACGGTAGAGCTCGGCGTTGGTTACGGACATCCCGGCAAGCTCGGAGAGTCCCTCCAGCATCTCCCTCTCATCTTCACCGTACTTATGAAGTTTCTTATGGCCCGCGACAAGAATACCAACCAACTTGACCCCGGCCACAAGCGGGACTATGACCTGAGAGGCGGGTGTTGCGGCGCCCGCGAATACATTGTCCTCCGTGGGGAGAGCCAAAGCGTCGTCAACCGCCGACATTAACCGGTCGGCGGCGACGCGACCCGGCAAACCCTCGCCGATTTTGATCCTCTCCGCCTTCATATGCTGCCAATCGAGACCGCCTGCGAGAGCAAGAACCAGGCAGTCTTCAACTTTGTCCCAAAGGTAAACCGCCCCCATGTCGGCGTTGATCACCTTGAACGCGTACTGTAGTGTCTGGTCGAGGGTCGCCTCGAGGTCCAGGCTGGAACCTATGTCGCGTTCGGCCTGCAACAGCAGCCTTAACCGCTTGTTCGTCTCGGTCGTGCGCTCGAACAGCCTCTCCGCGTACTTGAAGTTTGACCTCTCCCGTAGAACAAAAAAGATCAATATCGAAGCGATCATGAACAGCAGGGCGCCGCGAAGGAACCAGAGAGTTGCCTCCCCCTCGAAGTAGTCCCTTAAGACCGAGAGACTGAGCACTCCGATTAGTACGACTGCGCTGATAATAAAAACGACCAGCAGCGCAACGGTTACGGGGGTTATCCTGGTTGGTCTCCGAAGGCCTTGGTCCTGAACTGCTTTCTGTTCTTCAACCTCGTGCTCGACAGCGTAAGCTTTCCGCGCGCTTGTGCCGGAGTCCCCTTCCACCATGTCCTTACTGATTTCCTCATTTGGCATGGTACCGCTCCGAGGGCCCAACTAGCCGAGAGAGACCATGTGCATGTACAGCCATTTTTTCAGAGTGACAACATTTCTTCAAGGAACCCTCGGGCATCTATTTTCTCGATGTCCTCGCGGACGTCTGTTTTGTTCGTCCATAACCGGGCGCTGCGGATTACTCCAAAATAGATACCCTCGGTCTTCTGTCTGGAATAAGTACTGGCATATTCGCTGACGGCATTGCATCTATCCAATGTGCTGCGGATTACTTCGGAAATAAATACCCTCGGTCTTCTGTCCGGAAAAAGTACTAGCATATTCGCTGACGGCATTGCATCTATCCAATGTGCTGCGGAGTACTTCGGAAATAAATACCCTCGGTCTTCTTTCAGGAAGAGTATCGGCCTTTTGGCGTGAAGCCTAGAGATTGGCATGTGTGCTTGCTTTGCGGGTAAATTCAAGGGTCTGACCCTTGAATTCTAAAAGATCCGCTGTTTACAGGTCGCCGGAATCCAGCGTGTAGATGCCGGAGAGTCCACCGACCGCCCACGCGTGATACCGGTCCGACGCTGAGATGTCGAAAAGGGACTCCTTCGCGGAGAATTGCTTGCGCCAGTAGTTGCCGTCGTAGAAATAGATGGGACCCGTCTCGCCAATACCCCCCGTGGCCCAGACGTGCTTCGCGTCCGCGGCGGTGGTCCTGTGTATCTCCTCCTTGGTTTCATACTGTTTGGTCCAGCGGGAGCCGTCGAAATAAAAGATCGCGCCCCCTACGTGTTCCGACCCGCCCGCTTGCGCGGGCGACGAGCCGACCGCCCAGACGTTGACAGGGTTCGCGGCGGTGATACCGATCAGCAGCTCTCGACCAGGTGGTTCGTATTTTTTCGACCAGGAGGAGCCGTCAAAATAATATGCGGCGCTTTTGCCTTCTTTGTCCTCGGCGACCATCCAGACGTGAGTGGG
>Ga0209745_1000826_pt1 | contig 18724 bp, 22 predicted proteins | sample BarGraNGADG00312_FD_184495 | JGI IMG/M metagenome (GOLD analysis project Ga0209745, IMG submission 184495) | Arctic peat soil microbial communities from Barrow, Alaska - Barrow Graham LP Ref core NGADG0004-312 (SPAdes) (version 2) | ecosystem: Environmental > Terrestrial > Soil > Wetlands > Peat...
CCTCGCCCCCGGCATCATCGCTCAGTCGGCGCTGTTCATCGCGATCTTCTACGGCATCCAGATCATCTGGGAACGCGACGCCGGGATCCTGACGAAGCTCCTGGTCACACCGACGCCGCGGGCGGCTCTCGTGACCGGCAAGGCCTTCGCTGCCGGGATCCGTGCCCTGGCCCAGGCCGTCGTCGTCGTGGTGGTCGCGGCCCTGCTCGGGGTGGCCCTGACCTGGAACCCGCTGCGGCTGCTGGGAGTCGCGGTCGTCGTCGTCCTCGGGGCGGCGTTCTTCTCCTGCCTGTCGATGACGATCGCCGGGATCGTGCTCAAGCGCGACCGGCTGATGGGAATCGGGCAGGCGATCACCATGCCGCTGTTCTTCGCCTCCAACGCGCTGTACCCGATCTCGCTCATGCCGGGCTGGTTGCAGATGATCAGCCGAGTCAACCCGCTCAGCTACGAGGTGGAGGCGCTGCGCGGGCTGCTGATCGGCTCGGCCACCGACTACTGGGTCGACTTCGCCGTCCTGGGCGGGGCCGCGATCGCTGGGATCCTGGCCGCGGCCGCGCTCCTGGGTCGGCTCTCCCGATAGGGCCGCCCCAGGCGAGCCTCCCCGACCTCACACCGGCCATGAGGTTGCCTCCGAGCACGCCGCTACGCACTCGGAGCTGGGGCCCACGCGAACTGCAGGGGTGGCCGAGTGGTCATGACTACCACCGCTGCGTCGCGTGATCGAGGTACTTGCAGCCACCATCCAGCCGTGCCCGTCAGGTCATGCACTGGAGGCCGGCACTCAACGCCTTCGCAACCATCTTCGAAGCCCCGCATCGTCCCCAGCGACAGCAACCAACCGATGCCCAGCTACACCGAGGACCTGACGCCTCGCTATTCGTCAGCGGCTCCAGAGTAGGCGTACAGGTGCTCGATGATACTGAGCGATTTCGCTGCCTCGGCAGGATTGATCCAGAAGGGTTCGGGATCGTCCAGGCGCGCGTAGAAGTCACGGATGAGGAGCTCATGGGAGGCGCCCCAGTAGTCTTTCCCGGTTGACGGGGTGAGTCGTTCGACAACGGTCTGTGACCGACCGTCTGCATATGTCACGGTCAGGTCCCCGCGCAGGCTGAGAGTGGCTGCCTCGGTGTAGATGTCGATCATGACGGGCGAGTTCACGACATTCGCCAGCGTGGCGTAGAAGACAGTACGCGCGCCGTTGCTGTGGCTGAGAACCCTCTCGGCGGTGTCTTCGACTTCGATGTCCTCGCCGAGCACGTGGGTACCTACGTGCCCTTGTACGTCGGTGACGTCGCCGACGAGCCACTGGAGCAAGTCGACGGTGTGGACGGCCTGGTTCATCAGGAGCCCGCCGCCGCTGGTCTCCCACCGTCCGCGCCAGGGCTTGGCACGGTAGTACTCAGCGGAGCGTTGCCACATCACGGTGGCGGAGGCGCCGAGCACGGTGCCGAGCTCGCCGGAAGTCAGCACCTGGTGCATCGCCTGCGCGGTGGCGTTGTACCGGTTCTGGAAGCACACGGCGGCCTTGGCGGCGGACTGCTGAGCCACATCGACGAGACGTCGCCCCTCCGCCATGGTGTGCGCTAGGGGTTTCTCTATGATGACGTTGATCCCGTTCTCGAGGCAGTCAACGGCGACGGAGACGTGTTGGTGATGCGGCGTGCATTATGGACGACGTCGGGCCGCATCTCCTCGATCAGTTGTTGGTGGTCCGCGAAGCCTGCGACATCGAACGCTGCCACGGCAGCGGCGAGCCGTCCCGGGTCTGTGTCGCACACCGCCACGAGATCAATCTTCGGGTTAGCCGCAATTGCTTCGAAATGGACGCTCGAGACGTCACCGCAACCGATAACTGCCGCCGTCGGCATCATGTTTCCTCTCTTGGACGAAGGCCAGCGGTTGCTCAGCCCAATCGTAGGATGTCTTGTCCAGCCGGTGTGGCGACTTCAAGCTTGGAACGTCGATCTTGATCATGCAGCTGTCCCGATAGTCATCGGACGTTGCCGCGACGAACGATGCGGATCGGGCGTGGTGACTCACCTTGGGGCACTCACCGACCTCAAGTAGGCAAGGTTGTCGCGCGTGCGCTCCTCGAGTGGAAGTTCGGTCGAGAAGTCCTCGCACGCCACCCAGCCGTCGTAGCCGAACTCACGCAGGGCGTCGAAGTAGCGGCGAACGTCGGCCTGCCCCGTGCGCAGCGCTGCCCAGTGGTTGTCCCACAGCACCGATCCGTCCGCCTCTGGCGTGCTGCGCGGCCGCCATTCGACGTTCTTCACGTGCACGTGCGCGAGGTAGGGGCCGAGGAGCTGGAAGGCTGCCAGGTAGTCCTCTTGGCCCTCGATGAGCAGATTGCCGAGGTCGTGGATGACACCGACGTGCTCGGGGTCGAGCCCGTCGATGAGACGGAGTGCCGCAGACGCCGACGCGGTGAGCGTGCGGTGGTGCAGCTCCACGAGGGCCTTGACACCGTGCACCGCCGCGCGCTCGGCGACCCACTCGAAGTGCTCGCGCGCCGCAGCGAACTCATCGCGGTAGTCGCCCTCCCCTACCCCGGGCACAGTGACGCGCACGCGTTGCGCCCCGAGCGCCGCGGTCGCGGCCAGCATGCGCTCCACGCTGTCGTGGTCGTCGCATCTCGCATAGCCACCCAGACCCGAGAACTCAAGTCCGACATCCTTCGTGATCCGTGCGATTTCGGGGAGATCTCGCTCCAGCGTCGCTAAGGGCCAGGTCGCGCGATTACCCGCCCAGAAGCCCGGCCTGTCCGCATCCTGTTGATCGGTCACCCGCCACTCGACGCCGTCCCACCCCTGGGCCGAGAGAATCCTCGCGGCCTCCTCGGGTGACCAGTCAGGCGTCGACGCGGTGAATACGGAGAACTTCATCAGAAGGATCCTGTCTGAACTGGAGTGGAGTCGTACCGGCCAGCGAGCACATCCTCGATGCGGACGCGATGCCCGAGCGTCGAGGAAAGGTAGATCGCGCGCACGACCGCAATCGAGAGAAGGGCCTCGTCCACGCTGACGCCGGGCGACGCGCCGGTGCCAATCGAGTGCGCGATGTTGTCGTACTGGCGGCGATGTCCGACAAGAAACGCATCGTTCCGGCGGGGCGCCGCTGCGGTCTCGTCGAATCCCACTTCGGCTTCCGCGCTGTTGCCGCTCACGCTGCCCCCGGCAACGCCGCCTGCGCCGTGCGCCGAGTTTCCCGCACCAGCGGCCTGTGCGGCGTGGAAGTACTCGAGCAGATCGTTGTCGATGATGGCCGATCCGGACGATCCGTGCACCTGAAGCCGTACAGCCAGCCCAGGAAACGCCGCCGTTGTGGCGTGCACGACCGCTAGCGCACCGGACTCGAAGCGCACGGTCGCTACGGCAGTGTCTTCCACCTCGAGTCGCTCGTGCGCAAGCAGGCCGGTGTGTGCCTGCACGTCAATGGGACGTCCCAGGAACCAGCACAACAGATCGACCGTGTGCACTCCCTGATTCATGACGGCTCCACCGCCGTCGAGCGCCCAGGTCCCGCGCCAGTCTCCCCCGTCGTAGTACTCCTGGCTGCGCCACCAAGCGACGGATGCCACGGCGGACGTGAGGCGCCCGAATCGCCCGTCGGTCACTGCCTTGCGCACGGCGAGGCTGGCGGGATCGAAGCGATGCTGGCTGATGACCGAAACGTGGATGCCGCGTGCAGCCGCATCGGCTGCGAGGGCGGCGAACCGCCTGCCCTTGGCGATGTCGACGTCGAGTGGCTTCTCGACGACGGTGTGCAGGCCCGCCGCGACCGCTTCGGTCGCGATGTCGATGTGTGTGCCGCTCGGGGTGCACACGACGACGAGGTCGACGGCGACATCAGCTCGCGCGAGAACCGCGTGCAGCGTCGTGCTGACGACGGGCCGCGGGGCCGCATGCTGGGTCGAGATGAGCTCGGCCACGTCGACGGCTGCAGCCGGGGAGGTATCGACGAGGGCTGTCACCTCGAAGCGGGGGTGGGCGGCAAGCACGACCGCGTGGTGGCGGCCGATGACGCCGCAGCCGACGATGGCCGCGCGGATGAGTGTCTCGCTCATGCCGTAGCCACTCCCAGCCGCGTCGTCAGGTCGCGGAATGCACGAGCGGCTTCACCGAACGACACCGGTCCGGAGAACCCGCCGAGAGCGTTCGTGCGCGCGAGGTGGGGCTCGAGCGATGTGACACCGGAGTACCCGTCATCTCGCAGCGCGGTCAGCGTCTCCACAAGTTCCCCGTCGCCGGCGCCGACAGTGACGACCTGGCCGGTCTTGGCCACGGCGTCTTTGACGTGCAGGTACTCGAGGTGCGGACGGAGCATTGCGTACCCCTCGGTGAAGGGTCGCACTCCGACCTGCACGAAGTTGGCGCTGTCCCAAGCCACGCGCAGCGCGTCGGACCCCACCGATTCGATGATGTCGAGCACCCGCTCGGGGATGTCGCCGTAGATGTCCTTCTCGTTCTCGTGGAGCAGCACCATGTCTTCCCGTTCCGCCAGATCGGCGAGCGCGCGCATACGCTCGAGCACGCCGTCACGAATCGCCGCGGCCGCAACGCCTTCTCCTCGGTAGAAGGAGAAGATGCGGATGTAGCGGGATCCGAGGCGGTGCGCCGCCCGGATGCCGGTCGACAGACGGACGACCTCAGCATCGACGGGTGCGCTCACGTCGACTTTGCCGATCGGTGATGCGATGGCGGACACGGCCATGCCGCGCTCTGCGAGCAGCTTCGACAGGCGCCCCAGCTGGTCGGCGTCCAGGTCGAGCACGTTTGTGTTCCACGCGCCGCGCACCTCGATGTGTCTGGCCCCCAGAGCCTGTAACACGGCGAGCTGTACCACCGGGTCCGGGTCGATCTCGTCACCGAACCCTGAGAGTGTCCAGGTCGGTGTCTCTGCTTTGATCATTTTACTCCTCCTGCTGTCAACCCACCCACGAGGTAGGGCTGGAATATGAGATAGAGCACCACACCGGGAATCAATCCGCGGGGCTGGTCACCGGACGGCTCCGTGGCTGAAGGCAAGATGCGCGAAACAAGCTGGCGCAAGACCGGTAGTCAGGATCAGCACCGACGGAACGTAGTTGGTCGCGGCAAGCCACGTGACGAAGAGGACAACTCCTCCGGCCGCCCTCGCTGGTTGTGCCATGACGCGTTGATAGGCTGGCAGCAACCATTGCCAGAAACCTTGATCTCGCTGGGTCTCGGACTCCTCAAGGATGCCCAGATAGAGGGCGCAGGCTACGCTTGCCAGCGTGGCGAGAAAGCCCACCGCAAGCCAGCCTGCACCAGAACCGGATGCGTACCAGAAGGAAATGCTCACACCGAGACCAATGGTCAGAGCAACCCCACCGAGGCTCAACGCCCAGGATTGCTTCCAGGCCCGCCCGAACTCATGGGCGAAGAGCACCGCTCCCGTCCTGTCTCCGCTGCGGAAGTCCGCGAGCGAACGCTTGAGCGCCACCGCCGCAGGAATTACCGTCATGAGCGGAATTGAGCACACAACAAAAGCCAGCTGCAAGATCAGCAGGCTTCCGACCTTGTCCAGCCAGAACACTATTCGGGATTGCACAGAGCGCACCTCCTGTCATGTCCGAGATTCTCGATCAAGGCTGCGGCCACTTCCGGGTGAACCATCGATGAGCTGATGCGAGCGCTACGTCGAGCGTGCTCGCATTCGGGTACCACGCCTTCTCCCACTCGAGACACACCGCGCCATCGAAGTCGTTTGCGATCAAGAGGTCGGCGAACTCGTCAACTGGCAGAGTGCCGTCACCGATCAGGAGCGGCGTCAAGCTGGCCGGGAGGTCGGCATCCTTGACCTGAACACTTCCCCGACCGTTCATGATCCACGGTGAAAGGACTCGCCAGGTTCGCTCCAGCGGCTCGCCGACACGCCATGGGTGCATAAGGTCCCACACAGCGCCTACGGGACCCTCCACCTGAGCGAGGACGCGGGCAACGTCTTCCCCCCGCGGATGGGAATCGTGGGTCTCCAGCGCGGCGTGGACACCGAGATCCTCACTCAGATGAGCAACCGCAGTCAGCCGTCGGGATGCTCTGGAGTCAACCTCATCGATGGATTCGAGGAGCTCGGGCCGCTGGTTGTACGGTCCTGGGTGCACAGGCGCCCCCGGGAAGACCCGCACCATCGGCGCTCCGAGCTCTCTTGCCAATGCGAGTGCCGAGCTGAGCGCGCCGAGCACCATCTCATCGTTTGCATCGCTCGCGACCCGGACGTAGCTGGCCAGGCCCGTGACGGACACGCCCGCATCATCGAGGCGCCGCTTGACCTCCGCGGCCTCCGATCGCGTCATGCTCGGATGAATGATCTCTCCCGGGCTGAGCCGAAGCTCGATGGCGGACACGGACGAGTGGGCGAGCCAAACCAATACCCGCTCAAGAGGCTCAGCCGGCGCGCCGAGTGTCGATACCGTCAGCACGGTCATGACGTGACCTCATTCATACTTCTCGATGGTGGCGCGAGCGCGGACATGCTAAGCCATCAGATCGAGCGCTCGACGGTCGACCACATATTCGTTCGGCTCTCCGGCCGCAAATCGTTCTATCTCGGTAACGGCGAGGTCACCCATGAGCGTCAGCTCGTTGCCCATCGATCCCGCGATGTGCGGAGTAAGGATCACGTTCGGCATCGAATAGAGTGGATCACCGCTGGGAAGCGGTTCTGGAAAGGTGACGTCGAGAACGGCGCTTATGCGCCCCGTGGCCGCTTCTCGCCTGAGCGCATCATGATCGACGAGCGCTCCACGAGCCGTGTTGATGAACGTGGCTCCATCTTTCATCGCCGCCAGCTGCCTTGCAGCAATCATTCCGATGGTCGAAGGCAAGACTGGCGCGTGCAGCGATACCACCGAACTGCCCGCCATCAGCTCGTCCAGGCTCACCGGCTGCACACCCAGTCCCGCGGCCTCCTGATCGGAGACCGTGGGATCGGCCAGCAGAACTGTGAACCCGAACGGCCGCAAGAGTTCGATGACCAGCCTGCCGATGCGAGAGGCGCCAATGATGCCCACCGTGCTGCCATGGTTCCCTACGTCGTTCGCCAGGCCTTCCTTGACGAAGCCCGCCTGGTTCACGTGCAGCAACCGTGCAGCGTCGAAGGTTCTCTTGCCCGCCAACAGGATAAAGGCGAGCGTGAACTGGGCGACCGGAATTGCATTGGCCTGGGCTGCCGTCGTCACCGTGATTCCTCTGTCCCAGCAGCTTCGCTCGACATGAGCCCTCACCGTCCCGGCTGAGTGCGCGATGAGGCGCAATCTCGGAGCTAGTTCCAGGACTGACTCCGTGATCACCGGACATCCCCATCCGGTAATGAGAGCATCAACGTCCTTGAGCACCTGTTGCGAACGAGCAGAGGAAAACTCCGTGAGGACGCGGTCGCTGATCACGTCAGCCACCGAGTCCAACCGTGATCGCGCTTCTTTGGAGAACACCGCAGAAAGCAGCTCCTCCCGACCCATTGCAAATGCAACTCTGGGCTTCACGCGCCTGCCGGTGTCATCCACTGAGTCAACCCTTCAGCCCGACGTGGGCCATACCTTCAACGAATCGCTTCTGCGCGAGGACGAACATGATGACCATTGGTAAGGCCGCCAGCGCCGTACCTGCCATGAGATACGACCACTGGATGTTCCCCTGCCGCTGAGAGAAGATCGCGAGCCCCAGCTGCAGGGGTCGGATCTCATCGGTCCTGGTGATCATAAGCGGCCATAGGAATCCGTTCCAGGCAGCTTCGACCCGGAAGACCACAATGGTGATCAGGGCGGGGGTGACCAGCGGCGTCATGATACGAGTGAAGATACCAAACTCTCCGAGCCCGTCGACCCGAGCCGCGTCGGCCAGCTCAGACGGGACGGACACATAGAACTGTCGCGCCAGCAACGTGAAGAGAGGCGCTGCAGCAAGCGGAACGATGAGCCCCCACCATGAATTAAGCCAGCCGATGCCACCCTGACCGAGAATATTGTTACCGCCGAACAGTGGCACCGATTTCACGATGAGGAACAGTGGGACGAGGATGATCTGGAAGGGAACCATGAGCAGCACGATGAAGTAGTTCATCCACATCTTCGAGCGCCGCAGCTGCATCTTGGCCAGCGCATAGCCAGCCATGGTGCAGAGAATGAGTGTCACCGCCGTCTCGCCGATAGCGATGAGGAAGCTGTTCCTGAAGTAGTTCAGGAAGGGAGCAGCGTCCATCGCCTTGACGAAGTTGTCGGCTCTTCGAAGTTAACCGGGCAGCGGGGTTTTCACGGCTGCGGCCCGTCGGTGCTGGCGGGTGCATGCCCAGCGTATGCGGCGGCGTTGGTTGACCCTGCGCCGAACAGTCGACGCTGCTGCCGACGAGCCCCATCGCAGCATCTCCACTGAACACCATGGGCTTCTGCGCAGCGTTCTGCTGTCCAAAGGGCTGCACGTTGCCGAACATGCTCTTCATCCAGTTGAGCGTCTCAATGCCGGCTGCATTGTTGAAATTCTCTCTACCCGATTTGAACAGGGTGGTTCCGGTAGAGCCAGGGAAGGTGATGAACGCCTGCCGATACGCTCCCGCGCTGCTGTTGAAGTCGAAGCCAGGTCGCGTGATGTTGCCGGCCGCATCCTTGACGGTTAGCTGTTCCGCTACCTTCTTGAAGGCGGCCGGCTACACGCTGCTGCTCGCCGATACCGAAGAATCCGGCGAGCTCGAGGCGAGCATGCTGGCAAAGCTCCGTCCGTCCTGCGACGGAGCGGTCCTCACCGCGTCGCGCCTGTCGGACGCGCAACTCACCGTCCTCGCGAACGACATGCCAATCGTCGTGATCAACCGCACGCCGCAGGGGGTTCCGAACGTCCTCATAGACTCCGCCGGCGGCATCGACCAGGCGCTCGAACACCTCGTCTCACTCGGCCACCGGCGCGTCCTCTATGTGTCTGGTTCACGCGGCTCCTGGTCGAACGAGAAGCGCTGGCGTGCCATGCGGTCAACGGCGGAGCGGCTCGGCATCGAGGTATGCCGCACGGGTGCGTTCGTCCCCAAGACCACGTCGGGGGCGGCCGCGGCGGACGCGCTCCTCAACAGTGGGGCGACGGCCGCCATCGCGTTCAACGACCTGCTCGCGATCGGCATGCTCACGCGATTCCGCGAGCGGAACGTGCGAGTCCCCGACGACGTCAGCGTTGTGGGCTTTGACAACATCTTCGGCGCCGACTTCTGCAACCCTCCGCTCACGACCCTGACTTTGCCGATCGAGCAGGCGGGCCGTGTCGCCGTGTCGATGCTGCTGGCCAACCTTGCGCCGGTGGGTCCGAAGTCACCACGCCGTTCCGTGCTGCTGAGCACCCACCTGACCGTCCGGGAATCCACCGGGCCGGTCCCTCTGGCGAAGAACGAACCATGACCCTCTGAATCCGCATCCCGATCGCCTCTCCCCACCGGATCCGACCGAACGTGCGACCCTCCACCAACATCGAGACCGGGGTGCGGTGGGGCGAGCTGATCGCGTCGCGCCCCCGGCACGTCGACTTCCTTCGCCGAACCATCACGGTCGAAGAAACGATCGTGGAAGTCTCCAAGCGGGACTCCCCCACCGGCGGACGCATGATCGTCAAGCCCTACCCCAAGAACGACGAGTCGCGCACACTCCACGTCTCCCAGGATCTCCTCGACACCCTCGCCGCTCGGATCGCCCACCTCGGGCTCGGCCGCGACGACCTGCTCTTCCCGTCCCGAGAGATCACCTGCGGGAACCCGCTCCCACGCGGCACGCTCACCACCCGCTTCTGGCGACCAGCCCACACGAAGGCCGGCATCGACTGATCACGAGCCTGGAAGCGCTCGGCGGCGACCTGGTGGATCAGCGCTCGTGGCGCGACCTCCTACGAGCCACCGCCTGCACCGTCGGCCGGGAGGTCCGCTTCGGCGCCGTAGGCCCTCTCGAAGCCCAGCGACCCGGCGACCCTTTCCGCGCTCGCCCGGCTCGAGGAGGTGGCCACGGCGAGAACCACGCCTGCCGCCCTCGCGGCGCGGCGGTGCACCTCATCCATGAAGCCGCCGCCGACGAAACCAAAGCGGAGCGGCGGTCCCAGCGTCGCGATCCGGTCCCGATCACAAGCTCGCAACCGTGGGGTCCCAACGTTCTGGCACCGGGGGAGCTGTTTCGAAGCTGCTCCGGACCGCGACAGTCTCGCCACCCTCGGCCGACTCGGCGATCGACACGATGGTGTCAAGCACGTGATATGCGAGCGCGCCGCTGGCACGCTCCGTGCGGCCGGCCCGGATGGCCTGCGCGAGCTCGGCAACACCGGTGCCACGCGTAGACGTCGAGCCGACGGCCGGAACCCGGCGGCCGTCGTGGTCGGCGCCGTCGAAGAGCACACAGTCGCCGTCGAAGGTGTTCGGGTCGGGGAAAGCGATCGTTCCCGTGGTACCAGAGACCTCGATGAGGGCGCGACTGCGGTGGGACTGGAAGCTGAAGACCGTCTGGGCGGAGGCTCCGCTCCCGAACTCGAGGAGCGCGCCGTGGTGGGAGGGGACGGTGACGTCGAACTCGGTGCCCGCGCGGGGACCGGACCCGATCACGCGCACCGGGCGCGACGTCGAGGCGGCCGCGGTCACCCGCTTCACCGGGCCGAACGTCTGGACCAGCGCGGTCAGGTAGTACGGACCGATGTCAAACAGCGGGCCGCCGCCCGCCTGGAAGAGAAACTCGGGATTGGGATGCCAGGAGTCGGGGCCGGGGGACTGCATGAGAGCGAGCGCCGTCAGCGGCGTACCGATCGCGCCGGCCTCGATCAGGCGCAGCGCGGTCTGCAGGCCAGCCCCCAGGAAAGTATCGGGGGCGGTCGCGACACGCAGGCCGAGCCGGGCGGCCTCGTCGAGCAGCGCCTTGCCGCTGACCCGGTCGAGCGCAAACGGCTTCTCGGTCCACACGCTCTTGCCCGCCGCGAGCGACTTCCGGGCGACCTCGACGTGGGCGGCCGGAACGGTGAGGTTGACGACGATCTCGATGCCGGGGTCCGCGAGCAGGTCCTCGACCGTCCCGCTGCCAGGCACCCCGTACTTCTCCGCCTGCGCCTTGGCACGCGCCGGGTCAAGATCAGCGACGAACAGCACCTCGAGATCGGGGAAGACCGTCAGGTTGTCGAGGTACTCGGTGCTGATCACGCCGGCGCCGATGACGCCGACGCCGACCCGGCCCGCGCGGCTCATGCCGCGACCCCGTTCGCCGTCCCTCATAGCTTGGTCACGCTCCACTGGACCGAGTCGTTGACGTAGCGCAGTACCGGAGGTCCTTGGACCTGCTCGACGGTGAGGTCGCCTGCACCCCGGACATGGAAGTCATTGGTCTGACCGGGAAGAAGGGTCACCAGCATGGAGTCGACCTCGGCGTCGAGGTGGATGCGGTCCACAAAGAGCTCCTGGTCGCGCCGGATGGTCCGCGCGGCGACACGAACGGTGTGCGAGCTTCCGTCCGGGATGACCACCAAGGACTCACCTCAGGAGTCAAGAGTTGCCTCCGTTGCTATCGGCTTCCTCAGCGACAAACTTTGTTAACCTCAGATACAAAGGTTACCATCAAGGTCAACTCCAGTGCAGGGGAGGCTGTCTCGATTCCGCTTCGATCCACCGATGGACTCAGTGTGGCGTAGCCAAGGTCAGGCCATTCGCTCCGGCCGGCCGGAGCGCGCCACTGGGGCGCAGGTCTACCACATGCTCGACTGCATGGTGTCGATCGCAGAGTCAGCCAGCCGTGGCGTTACGGTCACCGTCGAGAGCAACTTCGACAAGGCTCCAGCCGTCCCGAAGGGTTGGGACCCCGAGGTCGCGACCTCTGACAGGGACGAGCGCGACCTCTTCAGTGCCGCTCCGCAGCGGTTCCATCGCGAGCGGCTTCACCGGTGACATGACCTAAGGAAGGCATTGATGACGGACGCCAAAGCCGAAGTGTCCACTCACCCAGTCACGCTCTTCACGGGCCAGTGGGCGGATCTCACGCTCGAAGAGGTCGCCAGGCACGCGAGCGAGTGGGGCTACGACGGGTTGGAGATCGCCTGCTCCGGTGAGCACCTGGATGTATGGCGAGCCGCCGAGGACGACGCGTACCTGCGGGGTCGCATCGAGATCCTCGACAGGTACGGGCTCAAGGTCTGGGCGATCTCGAACCACCTGAAAGGACAAGCGGTTTGCGACGACCCGATCGACTTCCGTCATCAGGCGATCGTGGGCTCCAAGGTGTGGGGCGACGGGGATGCCGAGGGCGTGCGCCAGCGCGCCGCCGAGGAGCTGAAGCTCACCGCACAGGTGGCGCGCAAGCTCGGCGTCGACACCGTGGTCGGATTCACCGGATCGAAGATCTGGCCGTACGTCGCCCAGTTCCCGCCGGTTCCCGCCGCTGTCATCGCCGCGGGCTACCAGGACTTCGCCGACCGATGGAATCCCATCCTCGATGTCTTCGACGACGAGGGCGTTCGGTTCGCGCACGAGGTGCATCCGAGCGAAATCGCCTACGACTACTGGAGCACGGTGCGCTCGCTCGAGGCGATCGGCCACCGGGCGGCGTTCGGGCTCAACTGGGACCCCAGCCACATGATGTGGCAGGACATCGACCCGGTCGGGTTCATCGTCGACTTCGCGGACCGGATCTACCACGTCGACTGCAAGGACACCCGGATGCGCCCCAAGACGGGCCGCGCCGGGGTGCTCGGTTCGCATCTGCCCTGGGGCGACCCGCGTCGCGGGTGGGACTTTGTCTCCACGGGGCACGGTGACGTGCCGTGGGAGGACTCGTTCCGCGCCCTGACCTCCATCGGCTACTCCGGCCCGATCTCGATCGAGTGGGAGGACGCCGGCATGGATCGCCTGCACGGCGCCAAGGAGGCGATTGGCTACATTCGTTCGCTGCTGTGGAAGCAACCCACCTCCTCCTTTGACGCCGCCTTCAGCAACCAGGATTGAGAGACCATGCCTCGTAGGCTTCGCTCGGGCCAGCGCGCCCAGCTCTTCGTCATCGACGTCACCTCGGGTGAAACCCGACTCGTCCACGAGTCACGGGCTCTGCTCCTCGAGGCACCGAACTGGACCAAGGACGGGGTCTGGCTCGTCTACAACGGCGACGGCCTGCTCTTTCGGTTGCGCGCTGACGGGACCGGGGAACCGGAGCAGATCGATCTCGGGCCCGTTCCCGCGATCAACAACGACCACGTCGTCAACCCCGCTGGGGACACCGTCTACGTCTCGGCCGAGGACGGGCACCTCTACGCGATCCCCGTAGCGGGCGGCGCCCCTCGCCGAGTGTCCAGCGACTGCGGCCCCGACTTCCACCACTACCTGCACGGGATCTCGCCCGACGGCGAGACCCTCGCCTACATCGGGCTTCGCCAGAACCCCGACGGAACGGCAACCACCAACGTCTTCACCATTCCATGCGCCGGTGGCACCGACGTGCAGCTGACCGACGACGAGTTCGCAGACGATGGAGCCGAGTTCAGCCCCGACGGGCAGTGGATCTACTTCAACTCCGAGCGCGGCTCAACGGCTCCCGGGCACGCGCAGCTGTTCCGGATGCGCCTGGACGGTTCCAACCTCGTGCAGCTCACGGTCGACGAGCGCGTCAACTGGTTCCCGCACCCCTCGCCGGACGGCAGCCAGATCGCGTACGTCAGCTTCCCGACCGGAACGCTCGGACATCCCGCCGACCGCAACGCGATCATCCGGCTCGTCGCTCCGGACGGTGGCGCGGTCCGCGACCTGACGGCGGTGTTCGGGGGCCAGGGCACGATGAACGTGCCGAGCTGGGCCCCCGATGGTCGCCATCTCGCTTTCGTCGCGTACCCCCTGGACGCATAGCCGGTTCCTCTTGCTGGGTGACGGTGGTGGTGGCCCGGGCGGGTGGGCGCCGGGCGCCGATCAGGGCCCAAGCGGCCTGGCGTGCCGCGCAGTCCGTGCCTACTCCCCGGGCGGGGGGACCGCGACGTCCAGGCCGAGGACGGCGGGGGCGATCTCACGCACGGCCGGGGACTGCGCGCCGCCGCCGATGAGGAGCACCCGACGCACGGGCACCTCCTGCCCGCGCAGCGCGTCAAGGCCGTCGGCCAGGGCGCACAGCAGGGCCCCGGCCGCCCCGGCCAGGGCCAGCCCGCTGAGCCTGGCGTGGTCCACCCCGAGCAGCCGGGCCGCGACGTCCAGCACCCGGACGCGTTCACGGTGCACGCCAACGGCAGGAACGCGCTCCCCGTTCTCACGTTCCCCGCACCACACAACTCCTGGTCAGCGAGCACCCGACGCGTGCTCGTCCTCGTGGCCGAGCAGGATCGCCAGCGTTCGGCGGGCCCCCACCCGATGCAGCAGGTCGAGCGCCCGGTCATAGTCGGCCACGAAGACGGCGTCGTCGATGAGATCACCAAAGAGGTCGCGGTCGCGAATGAAGGAGTGACGGTCACGCGGATGCTCGGCCGCGTTGGCCATCACCCGCTCGGCAATCCGGTCCACCACCTGGATCGGCTCGCCCTGCTCGTCCACGCCCTCCGCATAGCGGGCCCAGCTGGCCACGATCGCCGCAGACAGGTGGACCGGCCGGGCCGCGGCGAGCTGCTCCCGCACGACAGGCAGAAGCCATTTGGGGATTCGGTCGGAAGACTCGGCACACAACCGCGCCACGGTGTCGCGCACGCCCGGATTCGAGAAGCGTTCGATCAGCTGAGTCTTGTAGTCGTCGACATCGATGCCCGGCAACGGCTTCAACGTCGAGGTCGCCTCCCGGTCCATGTACGCCCGCAGGAATTCGGCGATCAGCGGGTCAGCCGCAGCCTCGTGAACCAGCCGATAGCCCATCAGGTGGCCGAAATAGCACAGTCCCTGGTGACTGGCGTTCAGCAGGCGCAGCTTCATGAGCTCGTAGGGCTCGACGTCCGACACCAGTTGCGTAGCCGTGCTCTCGTACGGCGGGCGACCATCCGTGAACGAGTCCTGCAGGACCCACTGCAGGAACGGCTCGCACACCACCGGCCAACGGTCGTCGATACCGAAGGTCTCGGCGATCTGCGAGCGATCCTCGTCGGTGGTGACCGGAGTGATCCGATCGACCATCGAGTTGGGGAAGCTCACGGCGGAGTCGATCCACGCACCCAGCTCCGCGTCCTTGGCGGTGGCGAAGGCGACGAACGATCGATGGGCGACCGCGCCGTTGTCCTGCAAGTTGTCGCAGGACATGATCGTGAACGGGGTGACTCCCCGCTCCCGGCGGCGGCGCAGCGCCTCAACGGTGATCCCGAAGACCGTGGCCGGCGCAGCGCCTGGCTCAAGGTCCGCCCGCACCTGCGCGTTCGACAGGTCGAACTCCCCGGTGACCGGGTGGATGTTGTACCCGCCCTCCGTCACGGTCAGGGAGACGATCCGCACCTGCGGGCTGGCAATGCGCTCGATCACGGCCTCGACGTCGTCGGGCGCATACATGTAGTCGATGATCGAGCCGATCACCCTGGCCTCACGACGCCCATCCGGATGCTTCACGACGAGCGTGTACAGGCCTTCCTGCGCCAGCAGGGCGTCGCGCATCCCGGCGTCGGCCGCCATGACGCCGACCCCGCAGATGGCCCAGTCCCGGGCGAGCCCCTGACCGAGCAGATCGTCGATCATCACCGCCTGGTGGGCTCGGTGGAAGCCGCCCACGCCGAAGTGGACGATGCCGGCGGTCAGACCGGTGCGGTCGTAGGCCGGAACTCGTACCTCCTCGGCCAGTGTGGCCACAGTGGAGTTGCGCAGTTCGATCATTTCTTTCCTCGCTCTCATGTGCAGGTAAGGCAGTGGTCGACGACTGTGCCGGATCCGGATCGCGCCGGATGCGCGTGCATCGGCATCCTCGTACATCGCGCGGCGCGGCCCCGCGATCCGCACCGTTCGACTCCAGTGCGATAGGGGTCGCCGGCCCGACGACGAGAACTGGCTGACGTCGCGTCGCGAACTCAGCGAATCGCCACCGCGTTCGCGGGCGAGCCTGAGCCGCCGTGTTTGTTGAAGGGAGCCGCGACGAACAGCCCGTCGTAGCGACGATCCTCGTCACAGGCGCTCGCGAGGGCGTCCAACGCGAAGAACTCGCCGATGGTGATACCGAGCAGCGGGATGAGCCGGTAGTGCAGGAACCCGTCGTAGGACGCGAACTTGAAGGGCCCCGACTCCAGTCCCGGCAGGTCGGAGGCAGCGGCGGAGACGCCCTTGTCCCAGAGCCACTCCGCGGTCCGCCGCGAAGGTTCGAGCCCTGGCATCTTGAGCTCGAACCGAATCGACGAGGTGGACACGTCGAGGCGCTGCCTGTGGGTGAGCGTCTCGTACCAGGCGATCCACCCGGAGTGGATGAGCAGGATGTCTCCCTCCTCGATCTCCACGCCCTGCAGCTCGAGTGCCCCGTCGAGGTCTTCGACGGTGAACTCGTCGCGGGCATCGAAGTCGACGGGCCTGCCGGCTGCCTGCCGGTACCGCGCGACGTCGAGCAGGACGAACCGGCCCGTCACGCCCCGTCGACCGACGTTCGCAATCGCCAGCCTCTTCTCGGGCGAGCGATGCACCTCGTCGGAGGAGAATCCGTTGTAGAACTCGCCTGCATCAGGCGTGCCGATGTGCGAAAGGGCGTCCCACTGCGACGAGGACTGGCTGTAGAAGTTGTCATAGATATCGTCACTGCCCTGGTGGATATCCTTGATGTCCAGCAGCGTGTGCCTGGTCGTCTGCCTGCCGAAGAAGGGTGGGTCCGGCAGTTCCATCGCCCAGCTCAGCGCGAAACTCTCACCGGTCTCGACGCTCGTGACCGCACGCAGCGCACGCTCGCGATTCAGCAGTGCCATTGTGCCGAGCTCGTCGTCCGCTCCGAACACGTGCCAAGAATGCCGTTCCTCGGTGTCGCGGTACTTCGGGAGGTCCCGGTAAGCGGGCCGCCCTGTGTTCTGGGTTGATTCGGTTGACGTCACTGTCGCCCTTTCTTCCGCCCTTTACTGACGGACTCAAGCAACTGGCATGGACAAACGGAGGCAGCCAGACAATTGCTGTTTGGCCTCGCTGTGAGGCTGCACGGCCGGTCCCGAGGACCCGTCCATCGAGTCACCGGGCCACCGGGCCACTCGCGCGTAATCGATTTCTGAAACTTAGAACTTGACGGCGGCACTGTCAACCCCGGATGGACCGGGCACCCCTGAGCGTCGGCCGCGAGCACCGCACCCCGGCACCACACCGGACCCGGCGGTGAATCGGGGGTCCGGACCAGCCGCGGGCTCAGGTGGCAGCCGTTTGTCGCCGGGTGCGCGAGCGGACCGCGCTCGTGCTCGCCGTGCGGAGAGGTTCGTGCAGCTCGGGCTGGAGTCGAACTTCCGAGACCGGGAAGTCGTCGCCGGCGATTCGCCGCAGAAGCATCTCCACGGCCACGCGCCCCATGTCGTAGGCGGGCTGTTCGATGGTCACGATCGAGTCGCACCAGCTCAGTCCGGAAGGAAGCCGGTCGAAGCAGGCAACGGCGACATCACCCGGCACGTCAAGACCCCGTTCCGTGATCGCGGCTATCGCGCCAATCGTCATCTGGTTGTTGGCGACAAAGATCGCCTCAGGAAGCGGCCGAACGTCGTCGAGTAGCACGGAAGCGGCCCGGTGCCCTTCGTCCACATGGAAGTCACCGTGGACCACCAGATCGTTCTGCAACGGGATACCGGCCGCCACCAGGGCCTGTTGGTAGCCCAGCAGCCGTTCGAGCCCCGTGGTCGTGCGTTCCGGCCCGGCGATGGTAGCGATCCGACTGTAGTTGTGCCTGATGAGCCACTCGATGGCTTGGCGGGATCCGGCGACGTTGTCGACGAGGACCGCGTCGATCGGATTACCGTGGCACCGTCTGTCGACGGCGACGACGGGTGTTCCCCATTCAATGAACCGACTGACGTCGGAGTGCTCCTCGTCAGCGACGGCCAAGAGGAGCCCCGCTATTCTCTGGTCGAGGAGGCCTTCGAGGTAGGCCTTTTCCTTGTCGACGTTCTCGTCCGTGTTGCAGAGCATGAGCAGGTGGTCACCGCGCTGGGCGGCGTCCTCGGCTCCGCGGACCATCGACGTGAAGAACGGGTTCTCGATGTCAGGGATCAGCATGCCGAAGACAGTGGTGACCTTGCGCCGCAGCCCGCGCGCGAGGCCGTCGGGCCGGTAGCCGAGCTCACGTGCCGCGTCAATCACCCGCGCACGCAGAACTGGGTCCACCGACTCGACCCCGTTCAGCGCGCGGGATACGGTGGCGACCGAGACCCCGGCGAGAGCACCCACGTCCGTGACGGTCGGGCGCCGAGCGTTGTCCTCGCGCCGCCCCGTCCTACTCATCACGATGCAGCACCCCTTTCATCACGATGCAGCACCCCTTGACGTACCTCTGACCGCTTCCACCGACGCGCCCGGACAAACTCCGGGGGATGAAGCCGAAGATAGCGCGTCCTCCCCCACATGTGGACAACTGACCGACACATGTGGACGACTGACCGACCTTCGGGAACCGTTCCGGCCTGCGGCGCACCGCCGACCGCGGCTCCGGACTCCTCGACGCGCGCCGGCTTGACAGGTGAACCCGCCTATCCTACATCCTGTTTCAGAAATCGATTACGCATGTGATGCACGACACCCACCCCGCTAGTACTACAGTCGTACTTAGGTTGGGTGTTCTCGTTGGCGGTAGTGGGATTGTCTGGCGCGGTGTTGGTGTCGT
>Ga0209745_1000827_pt1 | contig 18715 bp, 12 predicted proteins | sample BarGraNGADG00312_FD_184495 | JGI IMG/M metagenome (GOLD analysis project Ga0209745, IMG submission 184495) | Arctic peat soil microbial communities from Barrow, Alaska - Barrow Graham LP Ref core NGADG0004-312 (SPAdes) (version 2) | ecosystem: Environmental > Terrestrial > Soil > Wetlands > Peat...
CGCGAAATATGGAACAAGGGCAGTAAGTTCAAATCCGTCTTCGGTAACTAACCTGATCAGTGTATTGAAAGACGTAGCTGGCAATGTTGATACTATTAATAAATTCAAATCTTTGATGCTGAGCTGGTTTTTGAAAAACAGTCCGGGATCTCAGATCTTTGATCTTACTGATAAGGAAATTGAGAACATAAAGTTACTGGCTGATACAAAATACAGAACCTGGGAATGGAACTATGCTTACGGACCTGAATATCACTTTAAAAGCAGTTTTGAATATAACAGGGTGGAGTCTTTTTGCAGTCTGCGTATTAAAGACGGGATTATCAGGGAGGTTGAGATAAAGGGTCCCGCGGAACTGGAAAGGGCTGGCAAAAAGCTTATTGGCTGCAGGCATATGGTAAAAGACATTCAGGAAGTTCTCGAAAAAGAAAATATCTTTAAACCGGGATTTGATATTTACAATTTCTTTTGATACTTAACCTGAGGTTTTTCAGCACACTAAGAACAGTTGATAATATTGCAGAATGGATGTTCTGAAATCAATAGCAGTCTGGCTTGTTGGCATAGTTTATATGCTTCTGTTTTTTCCGGTCACATTTGTGATCTGGCTCCTTGTACTGCCATTCGACAAGGAAAGGGATATCATTCACTGGATTCTTAGCTGGCAAAGCCGGATTCTTGTATGGCTTCTGCCCATCTGGAAAATCAGGATTGAAGGAAGGGAGAAAGGATTAAAGGAAACTCCCTTTGTGATTATCTCCAATCACCAGTCAATAATCGATATCCTTTTGATAAACTGCCTTCGCTATAGGTTCAAATGGATCTCGAAGATTGAAAACATGAAACTTCCGGTACTTGGATGGTATCTCAGGATGGCAGATTACATAATTATTAACAGGGGAAACAAAGAGAGCAAGGAAGAGATGATGGAAAAATCATTTCAGTACCTTAAGGACGGGACTTCCATCATGATGTTCCCTGAAGGTACAAGGTCGGTTGACGGAGAAATAGGTTTTTTCAAGAGAGGCGCTTTTCAGCTGGCGATCAATGCTCACGTACCAATTCTTCCCGTAGTGCTTGACGGATCAGGCGGGGTGCTTCCCAAGCACGGACTGATCTTCACCACCGGCCACAAAATAATGATCAAAGTGTTAGACCCGGTAATGCCTGAGTCGTTTAATACAGATGATCCGGATATTCTCTCACGGAATTTCAGTAATTTTATGATTGAAGCCCTTAAAGAATTACGAGGCAAATCATAAAAAAATGACGCACAACCTACCATACCGGACGATCCTTCACAGGATGGGTTATTATAACTATCAGCGCGGACTCATTTTTCATCACCTGGATGAGGAAGGGAGCTGGAACAGCCATTTGAAGAACTGCAGGGATTTTATTCTGAAAGCGCTCGATTTTTACAAGCCTTCGAAAGTGACTGTCCTTGGAAGCGGCTGGCTGCTAGATCTTCCGCTGAAAGAAATAAATGATGCAGTTACTGAAATTAACCTTGTCGACATAATTCATCCTCCTGAAGTGAAGGAACAGGCAGCGGTTCTTAAAAAAGTGATCCTGAGGGAAGAGGATGTTTCCGGTGGATTGATAAGCGAAGTTTGGCAGAAAGCAGGACACCGGACATTTTTAAACAAGCTTCGGTCCCTCGATGAGATTATTATAAATGAATATAAGCCTCAGTTTGATCCGGGAATGGTAATATCGCTGAATATACTGACACAGCTTGAAAGCATGCCTCTTGAATTACTCAAAAAGCGTTCTGTGAAAAATGAAGATAGTTATTTGCGATTCAGAAAAGAGGTTCAGTCAAAACATATTTCCTTCCTGAAAAAATATAAATCAGTGCTTATCACCGACATTTCAGAAGTCATAACTGACAATTCAGGCAATATCAGTGAAAATCCTTCTGTGTTAACCGATCTTCCTGAAGCAAAATTTAAAGAGGAATGGACATGGAATTTTGATCTCAGGAAGTCGGATTATTACAGCAAAAAATCAGTTTTCAAGGTTTCAGCAATGGCCTTTTAATATGAACCCGGAGGATATTAGAAAAACATACATAGATCTGAAGCAGAAGAATGAAATCCTTCTTGCAGGATTGAAGAAACATCAGCTGCTTATTTCTCTGCTCAGGCTTTTTGTGTTCATAGCTGGAGGCATTCTTTCTGCGGTCGCATTCAGTCATTCAGTAATTGGAGGAATCGTTGCTCTTTTGGTCACTATAATTTGCTTCCTTCTCCTTGTGAAAAAATATGAGGAATATTCTGGTAAAATATTATTCACCCAAAACCTTGTCACAATCAATGACAAAGAGATCAATGCCCTTGATGGAGATTATTCATCGTTTGACGGTGGACCTGACCTGTATGATGCAAAGCATGATTTTTCAGGCGATATTGACCTCTTCGGCGAAGATTCACTCTTCAGATACCTTAACAGGACAGTTACAGGTTCTGGTAGGTCCCAGCTGGCAGGATGGCTCTCCGAACCATATTACCTGAGGGAAGAGATAACTGCAAGGCAGGATGCTGTCAGGGAACTTGCAGGAAAGCTGGCCTGGCGTCATCAATTCATGGCATTCGGGCTAGATAAGCCATTAAATGAAAAGGAGATTAGAAGCCTGCGTGACTGGCTGAATGAAAGTGATGATTCCTATTCTTCTCCGCTCATGAAAATTTCATCCTATGTTTTACCCCCTGCTGCTATAATTACACTCTTGCTGGTCATTGCAGGAGTTCTTCCGTTTATGGTTTTTCTGCTTCTGTATGTTTTCAATCTTTTCCTGATAACCCTTTTCCTGAAAAAGAGCAACAGGATACACACAATGGTTTCAAGGAAACAACTATTTCTTTCCTCTTTTGAACAGCTTGTCGGCTCTTTTGAAAAAGAACATTTTACGTCGGATGTTCTGGCTGCCATAAAAGAAAAACTATGTGCAAGTCAAGGTTCTGTGGCATTTAAAATAAAGGAGCTGAATAATATAATCAGCGCATTTGACAACAGGCTGAACCTGTTTGTCGGGTTGATTCTCAATGGTTTTCTCCTGTGGGATTTTCATTGCATAATGAAGCTTGAAAAATGGAGAAGGTCAGCAGCATCAAGCCTGCCGTTATGGCTTGATCTTCTGGGCAAGGCTGACGGTCTTAACAGCCTTGCGAATTATGCATATAACAATCCTGAAAATTCTTTTCCGAAGGTGGGTGAAAACGGACCGCTTCTGGAAGCTGTCAGAATGGGGCACCCTCTGCTGAAGAGAGAAACAAGGGTCAGCAACGATTTTTCAATCCGGCAGCGAGGACAGGTGTTTATCATAACAGGCGCCAATATGGCTGGGAAAAGCACTTTTCTACGGACAGTTGCTGTAAATATGGTTCTGGGCATGACTGGCGCTCCTGTTTGCGCTGAAAAAATGAAGCTGACACCTTTGAAGCTTTTCACAAGCATGCGAACAGTCGACTCCCTCAGCCATAATGAGTCTTACTTCTACGCAGAGCTTAAACGGCTTAAAGCCCTGAAGGAAAGGCTGGAAAACAGTGAAGACATCTTTTTTATCCTGGATGAGATCCTGAAAGGCACCAATTCAACAGATAAAAGCCTTGGTTCAAAACAGTTTCTCAGGCGGGTAATTGATCTGGGAGGGACAGGACTTATTGCTACTCACGACATATCTCTCGGCGAAATGGAAACAGAGTACCCCCTGAATGTTGTGAACAAATGCTTTGAAATTGAAATTGACGGGGAAAATATAAGCTTTGACTATCTGCTCCGTGACGGTATAACCCGTAAAATGAATGCTGCCGCCCTGATGAGGCAAATGGGGATCGCCTGATTGTCACCATTTATTAACAATGTATAGTCCGGCATAATAGTCAATTAATCAGGTAAATATTTTCGAACATCACTTTTTGCCACTTTCAGGCTGTTGAAAATCGTGGCAATTGTTGAAAAATTGACAGAAGAGACCATCCCTAAATAACTATATTTGCGCAAAATTCTGAAAAATGACAGTTGTCGGATATTCTGAAGAGCATATAAAAACCCTCGAGTGGCGGGAACATATACGGCTGAGGCCAGGTATGTACATCGGAAAGCTGGGTGACGGATCCTCGCAGGATGATGGTATTTATGTACTGCTGAAAGAAGTAATGGATAACGCCGTTGATGAATACATGATGTGTTACGGCAAGAAAATTGATGTCGCGATCAACGGCAATGAAGTGAGGGTACGCGACTATGGCCGTGGAATTCCTTTAGGAAAGGTGACAGAGGTAGTATCAAAGATGAACACTGGCGCCAAATACGATTCAAAAGCATTTAAAAAATCGGTGGGTCTGAATGGTGTCGGTGTCAAGGCGGTCAATGCATTATCTAGCAAGTTTGTAATAAGGTCGATACGTGACGGACAGATAAAGGTGAGCGAATTCGCCCACGGGGTTACCATGAAGGATCCTCCTTTGGAGCCTACCACCGAAGAGAATGGTGTTGAGGTAATATTCCAGCCTGATGAGGCTTTGTTCGGCAATTATTTTTATATATCGGAATACGTAGATTCAATGTTGAAAAACTACGTTTACCTGAATTCCGGACTTGTGATCAATTTCAACGGGAACAAATTCTTTTCAAAGAATGGGCTTGTTGATCTTCTTAATGAAAACATGAGCAAAGAGGGACTATATCCGATAGTTCATCTCAAGGGTGAGGATATCGAGATTGCTTTTACCCATGGATTGACGTATGGAGAAGATTATTACAGTTTTGTGAATGGTCAGAATACAACCCAGGGAGGATCTCACCTCATCGCGTTCAGGGAGGCATTTGTCAAAACTGTCCGGGATTTTTACAAAAAAGACTATGAACCGGCTGACATAAGGTCGTCGATTATTGCTGCCATCTGCATCAAGGTAGAGGAGCCTATCTTCGAATCGCAGACGAAAACCAAGCTGGGATCAAAGGATATGGGACCAGAAGGGCCGTCAGTCAGGAATTTCATCACCGAATTCATAAAGAAGCAGCTGGACGATTATCTTCATAAAAATCCTGAAACAGCCAGGATCCTTCTTCAGAAGATCCAGGATTCAGAAAAAGAGAGAAAAGCAATCTCATCAATTCAGAAGCTCGCAAAAGACAGGGCAAAAAAAGTAAGCCTTCATAATAAGAAACTTCGCGACTGCAGGATCCATTTCAATACAAACGATCAGCGTAACCTCGATTCGACCATTTTCATAACCGAGGGGGATTCTGCCAGCGGGTCGATCACAAAATCAAGGGACGTTGAAACACAGGCAGTGTTCAGTCTCAGGGGGAAACCACTCAATTCATTTGGCCTGACAAAAAAGATAGTTTATGAAAATGAGGAGTTCAATCTCCTCCAGTCGGCATTGAATGTTGAGGATGGCATTGAGGATCTGAGGTACAATAACGTTGTGATAGCCACAGATGCCGATGTTGATGGCATGCATATAAGGCTCCTGCTGTTGACTTTTTTCCTGCAGTTTTTTCCTGATCTCGTCAGAAAAGGGCATGTATATATCCTTCAGACACCGCTCTTCAGGGTAAGGAACAAGAAGGAAACCAGATATTGCTATACCCCGGATGAAAAGGCAAAAGCAGTCAAAGTTCTTGGACCTACTCACGAAATTACAAGGTTCAAAGGTCTTGGTGAAATTTCTCCTGATGAATTTAAGCACTTTATCGGTAAGGATATTCGGCTTGAACCTGTCAGAATGAAGAAAAACGATGCAGTGAATGGGTATCTTGAATTCTATATGGGAAAGAATACGCCTGACAGGCAGGATTTCATTATTGAAAATTTGCGGGTTGAGGAAGATCTGGTAGAGGAGGAAGTTTAAAAAGTTTAATAAGTAGCGATTTTAGGGATGGACGATCAGGATCTTGATTTGGAAAAACCTGCAGGCAAAGATGAACTTTCCCAGGGTCCGGCTGCTTTGCATTCTGTTACAGCATTGTCGGGAATGTACCAGGACTGGTTCCTTGATTATGCTTCATATGTAATACTTGAGCGCGCCGTACCGCATCTGAACGATGGATTGAAACCGGTTCAGAGGCGCATTCTCCACTCCATGAAGAGAATGGATGATGGTCGCTATAACAAAGTGGCAAATATTATCGGGCACACAATGCAGTTCCATCCCCATGGGGACGCTTCAATAGGTGATGCCCTGGTTCAGCTGGGCCAGAAGGATCTCCTGGTCGATGCCCAGGGAAACTGGGGTAATCTGCTGACCGGCGATGGTGCTGCTGCTCCGCGATATATTGAAGCCAGACTATCAAAATTTGCCCTTGAAGTTGTATTCAATCCTAAAACAACTGAATGGAAGCTTTCATATGACGGTCGAAACAAAGAACCGGTAACCCTTCCTGTAAAATTCCCTCTGCTTCTTGCCCTCGGCGGAGAAGGTATTGCTGTCGGTCTTGCTTCCAAGATACTTCCACATAATTTCAACGAAATAATCGATGCCTCAATAGATTATCTTCAGGGAAAAGAGTTTGTTCTTTATCCCGATTTCCCTACCGGGGGCATGATCGATGTTTCAAAATATAATGACGGACAAAGGGGTGGAGTTGTGAAGGTAAGGGCAAAAATAGAAAAGATAGATAAGAAAGCCCTGGTAATAACAGAGATTCCTTTTGGCAAAACAACATCCAGCCTTATCGAATCTATAATTAAATCCAGTGAGAAGGGGAAGATCAAGATCCGGAAGATTGATGATAATACCTCAGCAAACGTAGAGATCGTCATTCACCTGATGCCGGGCGTTTCACCCGATAAAACTATAGACGCTCTCTATGCTCTTACTGATTGCGAATATTCAATCTCTCCCAATACCTGTGTGATTACAGGCAGCAAGCCTGCCTTTTTGGGTGTGAGCTATATCCTTCGCTTTTCCACTGATAATACAGTTAAGCTTCTGACGGCAGAACTTCAGATCCGGGAGAATGAGCTTCAAGAAGAGTGGCATCTTTCATCGCTAGAAAAAATCTTCATCGAAGAGAAGATCTATAGGGATATCGAAGAATGCGAGACATGGGAGGCGGTCATAAAGGCTATCGATGACGGTCTCAAACCATTTAAGAAGAAGTTGCTGAGGGAGGTGACGCGTGAAGATATCATCATGCTTACTGAAATAAAAATTAAGAGGATATCAAAATATGACTCAAAAAAAGCAGATGAGCATATTAAGGGAACCGAAGCAGAACTGGAAGAAGTCAGGAATCATCTCAATAATATAATTCCGTATGCAATCAATTATTTCAAACAGATCAAAAAGAAATACGGAAAAGGAAAGGAAAGGAAGACAGAGATCAGGAGCTTTGATACGATACTTGCAACCAAAGTGGTGGCTAATAATGCCAAACTGTATATTAATTATAAGGAGGGTTTTATCGGCACAGGTCTGAAGAAGGACGAATTTGTTTGTGATTGTTCTGATATTGATGATATCATTGTCATAAGAAAGGACGGCGGTTACCTGATCACAAAAGTTGACGATAAGGTTTTTGTGGGGAATGATATAATCTATGCCCAGGTGTTCCTGAAGAATGACGAACGTACGATCTACAACATTGTTTACCAGGACGGGAAAGATGGTCCGATGTATGTGAAAAGATGTGCAATTACAGGGTTGACGCGAGATAAGGAATACAATCTTACCAGGGGAACTACTGGATCGAAGATAATTTATTTCAGCGCCAACCCGAACGGTGAAGCTGAGGTAATAAGGGTTAATCATAAACCCAAGGCACGGCTCAAGAAACTGATTTTTGAATTTGATTTCGGACAGCTTGCAATCAAGGGAAAGTCTTCGATGGGGAATATTCTTACTAAGAATGCGGTTCATAAGATCGCTCTGAAGGAGAAAGGATTATCAACTCTTGGAGGAAGAAAAATATGGTTCGATGATGCTGTATTCAGGCTTAATGTGGATGGACGGGGCCTGTTCATCGGTGAGTTCAGCGCTGACGATAAAATACTTGTAATAACCAAAAACGGATATTTCAGGGTTACGGGTTTTGATCTTTCAAACCATTTTGAAGATAACATTCTTATTATTGAAAAATATCGCTCCGGCAAGGTTTATTCGGTCATTTACTGGGATGCAGAGCAGAAATTCTATTATCTCAAGAGATTTACAATTGAAGAATCAGAAAAGCCTCTATGCTTCATTAATGAGGATCCGGAATCGAAGCTTATAAGCATAACTGAAGTTGAATATCCCCGGTTCGAGATACAGTTCGGCGGCAAGAATAAAGACCGGCAGAATGAAATTATTGAAGTGGCTGAATTCATTAATGTGAAGAGTTACAAAGCCAAAGGGAAACGACTTACCAGTTTCATGGTCGACAACATCCAGGAAATTGAGCCGGTAGTAATAAAAGAATCAGCCTTAGAAAAGGAAGAAGAAGAGGATGATGAGCCAAAGCATCCTGATAAGAACATAGATCCGGCACAGATGAAGCTTGAGCTGTAATGCACCAGGCCAGCAAAATATTCCTTATAGGATTCATGGGAAGCGGAAAATCAACCGCTGGCAGGAAACTCGCTTCTCAACTCAATTGGTCATTTATTGATCTTGATGAAAAGATAGAAAAAATGGAAGGAATGAGGATACCTGACATTTTTTCTATTAAGGGAGAACCATATTTCCGTAAGATTGAGACGAAAGCGCTTAGGGAAATGAAGTCTGAGACAAATACAGTGATTTCCACCGGGGGAGGTACACCCTGTTTCGGAGACAATATGGACTTCATGCTGAGTTCCGGACTTACCATTTATCTTAAGATGACTCCCGCCTGCTTAAAAAGACGCCTTACAAAATTATCCGAAGGAAGGCCCTTGTTGAAGGATATTGACAGGAAGGACTTGCTGGGGTATATAACCTCAAAACTTGAAGAACGCGAAAAATGGTACTTAATGGCCAAAATAGTTGTTGATGGTTTCAATACTGATTTATCGGATTTATTATCATTGATTAAGAAACAGATCAGACAATGATTATTGAGTTTAATTTCTTAAATTAGGATGTTAAATTAATACTGTCAGGTTTATGGGAAACAGGCTGTATATACTCCCCATTCAAAAAAGGAAAGAAGTGCCAGACCTAAATGAATGGGGAAATCTGAAAAACAAATATTCAGGAAAGACACTTTTCAGGTCAAAGCTCTATAATCTGGAAACAGGCGATCTTTCGATACTTGACAATATTAATAACAAATGGTTCTACGAGGAACTGTTCGCATATTCCAGCACTAAGCGGGATATAAACCTGCTGCCTGCCCTGAAAAAAATTGCAGATTCGGTAAAATTTAATGAGAGTCTGCGCCAGCACTCTTCAGAAGTTGTTGAAATAATTGAGGAACAGGCTGACAAAGACAAGGATCACCCTAAAATTGCATCAATTGGAGATGAGGATGTAAAGGCCGAAAATGCAAGGAAAACTCTTGCCGGAACAAGATATCCTCAGACCACTGAGATCCTGAGACTCCTGAGGGATAAATCGCCGGAGCTGAAGAGGCTTGCACTCTTCCTGATCGGGAAATTTAAAATGACGGATATGATCCAGGAAGTGTGTGAATGCCTTAACGTTCGCGGGATTGAAGATGATGCATATTCCGTGCTTCAGAGCTTTGGAATGGCTGCTTCAAAGGAGGTTGACAGGTATTATCTGAAAGCTTCAGGGAATATCAGTTCGGGAAAGGTTCTTCTCAGACTTCTGTCAAAGATAAACCCTCCGGAGAATATGTCTTTTCTTGTTGAACGGCTCTGGTCAAATTCAAGGCTGATCAAGGAAATGTGTCTGAAGACTCTCCTGAATACGGGTTATAAGGCAAAAGAAAACGAAAAGGAACGGCTGAAAAAAAATATATTTGAGACATTTGGCACACTCACCTGGATCATCGCGGCTCAGGTTTCACTGAAAAACAGCAACAATGATTTTCTTTCAGCGGAAATGGATAAGGAATATGTCAGGTGGAAGGATTATCTCCTGGACCTTTTATTCCTTACATATGGTGAAAAGGTATCGGAAGCTGATGGAGATAACCCTAATCCTGACCTGGCTGGCATAATCTACGGCAGCGATTCAGATAAGGGTGCTGGAAATACTACTGACCAGGGATATTATAAAAAGAAGCTGAAGAGACTTCAGAGTTATTTCCCGGTTGAAGTACCCCCTAATAAAAGCCTGCTTGAAGATATTATTAACTGCGATTACAATCTTATCAGTGTGTGGACCAAGGCGTGCACGCTCAGAAGTATTCCCAGGATAGAGGAAGAGGATCTGGGCGAATCGGTTGTCGCTTTGCTCTTCAGTCCTGAAGAATTGCTTCGTGAAGAGTCAGCACGGCTAATAGCAAGATCGGGCAAAGAACTTTATAAGACAACTTCGGAACGGATCCCGGAAGCCACCAGGAAACAGCTTGATAAAATAATTGCAGGTGAGATAACCGATAAGGAACTTGTGTTTGAAAAGGTAAGGTTTCTGACTTCATGTTTTAAAGAAATAAAGGAAGATGAACTGCTGTTCCTGGCAGATAAAATGTTATTTGCGAGGAATGATGAAAGGGGAATTTATTCACAGCCGTCCAACACCATAGCGTGGTCGTTTTCATCCGAAAAAAGCGAACCTGAAATCTTTGTGAATTACGAAGACATTACTGACCCCGGCAAAATCGCCAGGGACATGAGAACAACCTGTTATTTCTGTTATGTTTTATCGTTGAACACTGTCAGAGAGTTTAACTTTCAGTATCCTGAAAGTTCATTCGGGATTTTTAAGTATATAGATAATTGCGAAGAATAATTCCTATTTACATATGGCTCCAGCAAGATTAAAAGACGAAAAATTCAGCCCGTTTCCTGGATTGCGGCCATTTGCCCCGGATGAAAGCGATTATTTTTTCGGGCGTGAGAATGAAAGCGAAGTGATTGCCGCAAAGCTTCTAAGAAACAGGTTTATAGCAGTTACTGGAGCATCCGGAAGCGGAAAATCATCGCTGATAATTTGCGGATTGCTGCCGATAATAAGAAATCTGTCTGCAAAAGGAGAAGGAAACTGGCGGATACTTACAATGCGCCCTGGCAATGATCCCTTTGGCAATCTGGCAGATTCATTTGCAGAAAATATTTTTGGTGCAGACCCTAAAAAAGAATTCAGGAGCGAAATATTAAAACTTCTAAAAGAGGGTTCCGAAGGCGTAGCTGAGGTAATGAGGAAACAGTCAGCCAGAATCAACGGCAAAGTACTTTTATTCATCGACCAGTTTGAGGAATTGTTTTGGCACGGATCACTTGAGGCAGGATCAGGATCCCGCCCGGAGACGTCTGGTTTTATTAACCTCCTGACAAATGCCATCACTCATGTCAATCCTGATTTTTACCTGATTATTACCCTCAGGTCCGATTTGTTAACGGAATGTGCATATTACAGAAGCTTAACGAATCTTATTAATAAAAGCAACTACCTGGTTTCAAAGATGAACCGGGAGAACATCAGGGAGGCGATTGTCGGACCTGTAAGAAATGCAGGCGCAGATATGGATCCTGATCTTGTTGATCTGCTTATCGGCGAAGTAAATGACCGTGCCGACCAGCTTCCTGTTTTACAGCATGCCTTAATGAGGACCTGGATGCACTGGAAAGAGCTGGATGAGTCTGAAAGACCTTTGGATTTTTCGGATTATTTTTCCATCGGAACAATGAGGGATGCCATTTCGCGCCATGCCGATGAAATTTATGAAACGCTGAATCCTGACGGTAAAAAGATCTGCGAGAGATTGTTCAAGATCATTACCGGGAAAGGGTCCGACAACAAAGGCATCCGTTATCCCGCAAATATAAAAACTTTAAGATCAGCCATCCTTTGCAACGGCGATGAATTGATTGAGGTTATTGAGAAATTCCGCAATCCTTCGATATCGATACTTACTCCCCATTATTCAGTCAAACTGGATGACAGTTCAATAATTGATCTCTCGCATGAAAGCCTGATTCATCTCTGGGAACGTCTTAAAAAATGGGTTGATGAGGAATCTTCATCTGTTCAGATGTATCTCCGGCTTTCGGATGCTTCAGCATTATACCAGCAGGGAAAAACCGGGCTCCTGAAACAACCCGAGCTTCAGCTTGCAGTCAAGTGGCGTGAAGTGAATAAACCGACTCTTTCGTGGGCACAGAAGTATAATCCTGCCTTTGAAAGAGCAATGGTTTATCTCCGCACAAGCGAAAAAGAGTTTAATGAAATTGAGGAGAGGAAAGCAAGGCATAACAAGCGGAGGATGAGCAAAATAACAATCATCTCCTCCATACTTGGCGGAATAGCGGTCGTAACCGCTCTTATTACTGTTGCAGCCTTTATTTCAAAACTTTCAGCTGATAGCCACCGCAAGATAGCTGAAAAGCAAAAAGAGGATATTGCAGCGCAGAAAAATGCGGTAGATCAATATGCCTCAATTGCTTTGAGAAAATCGGTATTGTCTGATTCGGCGGCACTTGCAGCTACTCGCAGGGAACAGATGGAGAAAATACTCAGATTGAATGCTGAAAATCAGATACTCTTTGGTAAGGAGGAAATTAAGGAGGCCCGCATTCAATCTAAATCCGCAATTCAGGCCAGTCTGCTGGCAACAATGAATGCAGATTCAGCGATCCGATTGAAAAATGAAACACAGAGACTGAGAATGATCTCCGTCGCAAAATCTATGTCACTCAGGTCTCTTCAGGTGCCGGGACAGAATGATCTTCAGGCTCTTCTTGCCTATCAGGGGTATCTGTTCAATAAAAAGAACAGCGGAATCAAAAATGATCCTGATATTTATGCAGGACTTTATAATCTCGCAAAACAGAAGGGGAGCAGTAGAATTAAATCTTTCACTGGCTTTGACAGCCCTGTAAAAAGCATTGCATTTGTCCCGGGCAAGAATGAATTTTTTACATCTGATTCCAACGGTAAGGTTCTTAAGTGGGACCTCGGGAATAAAGAACAAAGTTTCAAGATCATTTATTCAGGCAATGAGGTAATTGATGTTATGGCAGTAAGCCCCGGATCTGACTGGCTTGCATGTGGCGGATTGAACAATGCAATCAGGATGATCCCGGTTAACGGCAGCGATCAGGTATATGAGCTGAAAGGACATTCAGGAAAGATCAAATCACTGATCTTCTCATATGACGGGAAATTCCTTTATTCAGCCGCCCTTGACGGGAAAGTGCTTAAATGGGATCTCTCTGCACGGACTTCGACCGACATAGCAACTGATATGATGCAGATAACATCAATTGACGTTTCTTCAAACAACAAATATCTAGCCGGAATAAGCGACCAGGGAAAAGGACTTGTCTGGAATCCGGAACAGGGTTCTGAAAAGTTCAGGATCGAATCTCCTGGTAAAAAAATAAGAAATATAAGGTTCAAGCCTAATGAGAATAAGATTGCTGTTGGTTACGATGATGGCATGGTTGAATTATGGGATATTTCACGCAGGGAGAAAATATCGGAATTCTTGGCTCATGATGGTGAAATCAATGATATACGGTTCAACGGCAGGCTTTCGCAGATGGCGACTGCAGGTAATGACGGAACCCTGAAACTCTGGGATACTGATGATTTGTTAAGTCCCCCGGTCACTTTCAATGATAATGAGGGCCTCGTAATTGCATTTGAATTCAGTTCCGATGGCGACGTGATCCTTTCTGGCAGTTCCGGGAACCTGCCTAAGCTTACTGCACGTCCTGCCTTTGTTGATTCTTTTGCCGCCGACGGGTGCTCATATGTAACCAGGAATTTCACACCTGATGAGTGGCTGGCTTATGTCGGTAAGGATATTACATATGAAAAGACCTGCTCGGGAGCTGATTATAAAATTAAGATCAGGGAAGTACGGTAAAAATAATTATTTTTGACCCCTGACGGGAGATAAAACCCCTCTCCCGCTTTGCGGGACCTCCCCTGGCAGGGGAGGAATTCCTGTACAAAATAAAAGATTGGATTTTTTGCCCCCTTTGGGGGAAAAACAAAGGGGGTGTATTGTCAGGGTTGAACCCTTTTACAGTATTATTGTTACCTTGAATATTTATAAATTATGAAAAATAAGAAAACACTTTTGATGATACTCGACGGTTGGGGAATCGGTGACGGTTCAATTGCTGATGTAATAAGCCAGGTCCCGACACCTAACCTTACTTTCTTTAAAAAAAATTACCCGAATTCAAGGCTTCATGCATCGGGTGAAGACGTTGGTTTACCTGACGGTCAGATGGGTAATTCCGAAGTGGGACATCTGAATATCGGGGCAGGCCGTGTAATCTACCAGGACCTTGTCAAAATAAACATGGAATGCAAGACAGGTGCGATAAAGAAGAACGGCGTTCTAATCGAAGCATTTTCCTATGCGCGCGATAATGATAAACAGGTCCATTTTTTTGGCCTGCTTTCCGACGGCGGAGTTCATTCGCTCGATAAACATCTCTATTCATTATGCGATATGACCATGGATTATGGCCTGAAGGAAGTCTTTATCCACGGATTTGGTGATGGCCGTGATACAGATCCCAGGAGCGGAAGAGGATATATTAAAAACCTGCTCGAACATCTGAAGATATCAAACGGGAAGGTAGCCTCTTTTATCGGGAGGTACTATGCAATGGATCGCGACAAACGGTGGGAAAGAATAAAGGTGGCATATGATCTTATCGTTGACGGAAAGGGTGCCCCGGCCACTGATATTCTGGAGGCTATGCAGAAGTCATATGATGAAGGAGTTACCGATGAATTCATGAAACCCATAGTGATAGTGGATGCAAAAGGGGAAGCGTTAGGAAAGTTAAAAGCCGGCGATGTCGTAGTCTTCTTCAACTTCAGGAACGACAGGGCGAAGGAACTTACAATAGCGCTTACCCAGAAAGACCTGCCGGAATTCGGCATGAAAACAATGCCCCTTCACTATTGTACAATGACTCCTTATGATGCAACATTTAAAGGACTACATATAATTTATCCCAAAGAGAATGCCGATAATACAATCGGCGAAGTATTGGCAAATGCCGGAAAAACTCAGCTCAGGATTGCTGAGACAGAAAAATATGCACATGTCACATTCTTCTTTTCAGGAGGCCGTGAGGAAGTATTCAAAAATGAAGACAGGATAATGATCCCTTCGCCCAAAGTGGCAACCTACGACCTTCAGCCGGAAATGAGTGCTTATGGAGTAAGAGATGCTGTGATAAAAGCCATAAACTCAGAGAAGTATGATTTCATATGTCTCAACTTTGCAAATGGCGACATGGTTGGACACACCGGTGTTTATGATGCAATAAAAAAAGCTGTTGCAGTTGTTGATGAATGTGCCGGGGCGGTGGCAAATGCTGCAAAGAGCAAGGGTTACGATATTCTCATAATGTCCGATCACGGGAATGCTGATAAGGCATTGAATGAAGACGGCACGCCAAATACAGCTCACTCTCTCAATCCGGTACCAAGTATTCTCATAAGCGACGATTACAAGTCAATTAAAGAGGGGATCCTTGCCGATGTCGCACCTACTTTGCTTACAATAATGGGGGTTCCGATTCCTAAAGAGATGACCGGGAAAATCTTAGTTTAAAAGGCCTCACCCCCTCTTATCCCCCGCTCCCAGGAGAGCGGGGGATGGAAATTCATAATCAAATTATTAAGTCCCTCCCACCTGGGGGAGGGACTTAGGGAGAGGTAATGCTCAGAATTGGCGACACCATATTCAGCCTTGACATTCTCGAAAAGAAATTCAAATGTGACTTGCCCCGATGTCTCGGTAATTGCTGCCGTTATGGCGATTCGGGTGCACCTTTGTCAGAAGAGGAGGTTGATACACTGAAAGAGATCTGGCCTGATGTAAAACCTTACCTGAGGCACGATGGTATTGAGGTGATAGAGAATGAAGGAACAAGCGTCAGGGATTTTGAAAATGATCAGGTTACACCTTTAGTTGGGAATGAGGAATGTGCTTATGCTATTCTGGACAATAATGTTTTTATGTGCGGGATTGAAAAGGCCTGGTCAGAGGGAAGGATATCATTTCAAAAACCTGTTTCATGTCATCTGTTTCCGGCCAGGATAAAACAGTATTCCGGGTTCAGGGCCGTTAATTATCAGGAGCTTTCGATCTGCCACTCAGCAGTCGGATGTGGTAAGGAGGAAGGTGTTTATGTATATGAATTTCTCAAAGTTCCATTGATAAGAGCTCTTGGAGAGGAAACTTACAGTGAATTATGCATTGCGGCAGAAGAGTTAAGAAGAAATCCTAAGAAGCTTAACCACTGATTTACACAGAGTTAATCGGAGTTTCACGGAGTATTAATAATGTAATTACATTGTAATTACATTATTCCAATATAAGAATAGCGTATCTCAATGATCCAGAAGGCTATGCATTTCTTTACAACAGGTATAAGTTTTTTTAAAATGTATAAAAAAGGTCATTAGGATCCGCCTCCCGATGGTTATCGGGATGGCGGAGGAATGAGGAATCTCCATCAACAAAAAAGCATTTATACACATCTTCCTTGCTAAAGAATCAGGTTATTTGATGTGGTTTTTTCATTCCTACACCTCGTCAAATACCTGGCGGAAATGCAGATTAGTTGAGATCCAAAGTCCTGCAAGGGGCTAAACAGAGCAGTCATGAATATGACTGAATATGAATAACCTCCGGTGCAACCGGAGGTTATTCCAGCTCTCTTGATTTCAAGCCCTGAAAAGCCTTAATATAATCCGCGATAAAGATAGATGAGAGGTACTTTCCTAGGCCAGCATATTCAGCTCCTTCAGAGCTGAAAACAATGGGGAGGTACTCGCCCCCGGTTTCACCGGGGGTTATTCAGATCGCACCACTAATCGCGGTGCCTTTGTTAAACCCTTTCAGGCATATACGTCAACTTACGGTAAAAAGGATTTCCATTTTCTGCATAATATTAAACCTTAGCCTTATATCATACACACAATATCTAGCTATATTTTTCATTGACTCTGACATATGATTTGGGTACTTAATGAAATCCCTTAATAGGGTATATAGTTTTGTCGGATTGTGATTTAGGTATTTTGTAAGCTTCAAGATGCTTATTTCTTTCTTCATATATTTATAAATCAATGTATTGTAAGGCGGATATATAAATTGAGTGATTATCAAGATCATTATCAATCTTGCTATTATCAGAATTTGCAACTGAGTATTTGAGACATTGTGGATATAGTCAAAATGCAGATTACTTTTCCATGATTTAAAAATGGTTTCAATTCTCCATCTAAGGCCATAAATCTCAAGTAATGTATCAAAATCAGCTTGATCCGCAGTAAGCGTTGTCAGGAATATGGTCCATGATTGAAGCTCCATAAATTCTTTATTCGGATTGTGTCCCTTCATTTCAATTTTAGCCCTCCTCCTCCTGTTGTCTGCTGTTTGTTTATCGACAGGTTGTGCAACAAGACGTATAATTGTATTATCTTCTTCATTAAGCATAACATGGATATCCAACTGAGATTCTTTCTTTAATTTGTTAAGTATATCAATTGGAGTTTTTGTTACAGGATCAAGAAGCAACATTTTCATTTTATGTCGATAGATAAAATGAGCACCGAAGTAGAGATGCCGTTTAATTTCATTTATTGAAAGATATCCTCTATCTCTTAAAGTAAGATCATCCTTCATGATTTCCATCTCTGTTGCTGATAAATGGTCATTCTTACTATAAGGATTGATAGAAAACGATATGAATTTACCTGACAGCAGATCATAAATCCCCTGTATTCTGGCATTGCATACTGCTGTTGATTTATTTGATATGCCGGAGAATAATACAAAAAGTCTTTTAGGCAATCTGATTAATGTACTGTCCTGAACAAGGACTCTTGTGAACCTGCATTTTGAGATCTTGTCCTGTCCTATAAGAGGATTTGTTTTACCTAATATTACCAATTCCAGTACCAACTTAAAATAACCCAAACATGTTTCCGTAACTTTTTTCCAGATTGCCTGTCGGCTTACCGATATCCCATTACCTTCCTCAATAGCAGCTGCGATATCATTACAACTGGCTATCCCTTTAATCGATTCCATTGATAATGAGTATAAAAAGTCAAGTGAATCAATTTTCCTGGTACGCTTGATAAAACCAATTTCCTTTGACAGATTTGATAGCTTTATTTCATTGATAGATAACATGTTAAAAAGGCGAACGAACTCTTCTTTTTTCATTTTGAGGATTTTTAAAGTTTATTATTAATAAAATATATAATAGTATATATACTATTACTAACAAACCATAAAAATCTATTAACAATACAAGGTATTTATCAAAATGTGGTTAGCTTTAACTCTTGTTTTAAAGAAATATAGATGGGATATAATGCTAAAGTTCAAAGGGTAGATAGAGGCAAAACGAAATCCTTTTATATAAACCTTCCAGCTGCAGTTGCAGAGGCATGTAATATTGAAAAAGGGGAGGAAATGGAATGGTTGATCGAGGATAAAAATACATTTGTCCTCAAGCGCAAAAATCCTTTAAAATTAACCATTAGAAAAGCAAATAAAACTTAAGTTGACGCATATGCCTTTCAGGGTTCCGGATTTTGTTGTCTGTCCGGGATTAATGGTTTGTAAAAGGGATTTAACAGATACCTCATAATAAAGTAACAAGAAATGTATTGTA
>Ga0209745_1000828_pt1 | contig 18706 bp, 13 predicted proteins | sample BarGraNGADG00312_FD_184495 | JGI IMG/M metagenome (GOLD analysis project Ga0209745, IMG submission 184495) | Arctic peat soil microbial communities from Barrow, Alaska - Barrow Graham LP Ref core NGADG0004-312 (SPAdes) (version 2) | ecosystem: Environmental > Terrestrial > Soil > Wetlands > Peat...
TTTACCGGCAAGAGAACATGGTTATCCGTCATTCTGTGTTAGTTTTGGGTTACACTTGTCAAAAATGCGACCCGAAGATCGTCTCTACTGTCGTTGTGGAGTGGCCCTCTTCCGGGCGGATCGGTGTTGTCTCACTTTCTTAGATTCTTTCTTCATTGCCTGAGCCGCTTGCTTTGCAGCCTTCTTTTCAACTTCCGTCATTTTCATAATATATCTGATCCGGTTCTACCTGTCTCCATCTATCTTTTCTTGCATGCACCTTTCTATACATTTGGGATCTTTTCCAAAGACGGCCATGTCGATTGGTTAGAAGCTGACGCATCCAATAGGTAGCCGATACGGGAAGCTGCCTTTTCCAGAAAAGAGAGGGTGAGTGAATTATTTTCATCATTGCGGGCCATAACTATTGCACCTTTTGCCTGGACGCCGCAGATTATTGGCGCTGATATCCAGTTGAGTGGCGAGTTCTCTGTAGATTTGTGGACATGGGCGAGGCCCAGAAGGTAACTTGATTCACTGCCTGCGATGAACTCAATCATCACCTCCACCAATCCGTGCAGTGCTCGCAGTACCAGGCCGTTTTCCTCTTGCAGGAACACGCCACCGACTTCCGCTCCATCCAATCCTGCAATAACATGGGCCAGGGCATCTGCCAGATTCTTGTCAGTATCGCCGGTTGAGCCCAAAAATGCCTCTGTTATGCCTTCCATGGCTTCTAGTTCCCGGTTGGCCCTCATGATCTCGATCTCCAGTTCTTTTCTCTGGGTAATATCCAGGAGATTGCCGAGGATCGCTCTCTGCCCTTCATGCTCGATGGGGACGCTCCTAAATTCGATCCAGCGACATGTTCCATCTTTGCGCTGCACCTTCGACTCATAGATCGGAACCTCCGACTGCTGGCCACGCTCCAAACGGCAGACGCACGCCATATCATCGGGCTTGACAAGCTGCCAAAAGGGCATGCCCAGGAGGCTATCTGCAGAGCAGCCGAATATATCACCAAGCTTGGGATTGACCAGCTTAAAGGCTCCATCCTGGAGTATATAAATGCCAGCCAGTGCGTTCTCCACGATATTTCTATGAATTCTCTCCGATCTCTTGATGCGTTCTCGCATCGCTCTTTCGTTTGCCTTGAACCTGGCCTCTTGAGTCAGGTTCTCAAAGACATAAGGAAGGCTCTTGAAGCTCTCCAGGCTCTTGACCACATATTTTGTGGCCCTGTTCTCGAAGGCCACGACTGCCATCTCAGTTGTGCCGTGACCTGAAACCATGACTACCGGAATATCCGGATCCAATTTGCGGATCTTGACCAGAACATCCAGCCCTCCGATACCGGGCAAGACCAGGTCTACGGAGATAAGATCATAGGCTGTGTTGGCGATCATCTCCAGCCCCTCCTCTCCAGTCGTCGCAAAGTCGAGAAAGAATTCATCATGCCTTCTGAAGCCCATCCTTATGAGCTCGGCATGTTCTGGATCATCTTCAATGATGAGAATGCGATAAGGCCCTGCCATCGAAATCTGTCCTGCTCGGTTAGACATAATACTGATCTGTATATTTCTATCTTTCTACTAACGATGTAATTATAAAAATAGTAAATCAATAAAATTTGCCGTAATGAGAACGATCGAAGAGAGGCATTCCAGAGTCCGATTGCATCTAATGGCCATCAACCGCAGTGCATACTACAATTCGATATTAAATAATAATTTCAAATTATAGCTATGTAGATGCTCTCAGCGCCATAGGTTTAATAGCCATCAAGGGCATAAACCAGGTAAGATGAAACTCATAGTTGCCCTCATCCTTCTGCTTATGGTATCCTCCGTCCAGGCCAAGACCCTCGTCGTCGATCCCCGCGGATCGGGTGATGCCACAAATCTTCCTTACGCGATATCCCTGGCAAGGTCCGGGGATTCGATCCAAATCCTGCCCGGCAATTATAGCGGTGCTATTATAGACCGCAGCCTCAACATATCAGGCATTGGGCGTGTAATGCTGAAAGGATCGTTAGCTGTAATTGCCCCTGGTTGTAAGATCTCCAACATCACGATAAACTCCAGCGGGAAAGACCCTGTCGTCAGTCTCCGGTCGCGAGACAATCAACTCATCCGCTGCACGATTGTTGGGGCAGCGATCGCATTGAGCGCGACGGGCGAGAATAATACCATACTCAGTAACCAGATCAAATCACCAACGGGCTTTGAGATCTACAGCAGCGAAAATCGGGTTCAGAACAGCACCCTCCAATGCGATATTGGAATCAAGATAAATCGCACCTCGAAGAACCTGATCTCAGGATGTAGGATCATCGGCCAGCAGGGTGTACTGATAGAGGAATCAAGCCTGAACATAGTCACAAATAATACATTTTCAGGAATCGGATTCGGTTTGGTGCTCACAAGATCCGAGGATAACGAACTATCCCGGAATAATTTTTCCGGAACCTATGTGAGCGGCCTGGATTTATCGGATTCAAGCCGCAATAATCTCTCGCAAAACATCATAACAGGCGGCAAGATCGGCATCAGCCTGAGGGGCACAAAATACTGCAATGTGACAGAGAATGTCTGTTCAAAGAACGAGAGGGCAGGCATCTATAGCGACGGATCTTATCAGAATCTTGTGGCGGAAAATGATCTGTCCGGAAACGGAAACGGCATTCTCCTATCCGGTTCTGCCGAAAATAGGCTGGAGTTCAATCATGCATCAGAAAATACCTATGGCATCTCTTTGCGTGGCTCGACAAAAAATGTCCTGAGAGGGAACACTTTACAGGGAAACAGTTACAATCTGCGTGTAGAGACGGGTGAAGGCATAGCAAGCGCCACAAGCCATGATTTCTACGTGCAAGATATAGACGAAACAAACATTGCCGACAATAAACCGATCTGCTATCTGGTAGGGAAGACCAATCTCACCGTTCCCCTTAACTGCAGCTTCCTGGGACTTATATCTTGCCGGGATATTATTGCCCGGAACCTTACCATACATAACAGCAGCACAGGCGTGCTGCTGGTCAACTCCAGCAATTGTCGCGTCCAAGATAGTCGCGTCTATTGGGCTGAAAACGGTCTTTTCCTGCTGGACAGCAAGGCCTGCACTATTTTGGGATGCAGCGTCCAGGATTGCACCATCGGCTTTGAAGCCAGAGGTTCGGCCGGCATACAGTTCGTAAATAATCAGGCTCGCAATTGCTCTGCTGAGGGTTTTCGAGCCGATGATACCGTGAGCCTGCTGCTGCTAAAATGCCGCATGACTGACTCGAAAACCGGCATATCCTTTTATGGGTCCCGTCTTTGCAGGATTCAAAACTGCAACACAAGCCGGAATTTGGAGGACGGCATACTGCTCACTACGTCTTATGGGTGCTCACTCCAGGGAAACGTTGCATTATCCAATGACGGAGGCATATCCCTCACCGGCAGCAATGCCTGCACTCTGGATGCAAACAACGCTAGTCTGAACAAAATTGACGGCATTTCTCTGGAGCAGCTCAGCGATGCCGATGTTCTGAGCAACATCGCTATGGGCAACGGTCAGGGTATCTATGTCCAATCATCCAAAAAATTGAGAATCACTGGGAACCTCCTTTGCCAGAACAGCCGCTTCGGACTGCGCATGAGCAGCACCACCGGCGGTAACATAACCGAGAACAACATCTACAAAAATCAAATCGCAGGCATCAATTTAGTAGACTGCACTGATAATCTCCTCTATCACAATATACTCAGGGATAACCGCATCCAGAATGTTGCAGATAATGGGCAAAACCATTGGGATAATGGCCCCTCCTCAGGAGGCAACTATTGGGACGATCATAAGGTCTCCGGCAATCCCGGTGATGAGCCCCGCCAGATTCCCGGGGATGGCCAGGATCGTTATCCCTTCCAGGACCCGGGTGGGTGGCGTTGATGGATCAAATGGATCTGGAGCTTCTGAAGGTCGCTCAGGACGGGGTGAAGCTAACAGAGCGGCCCTACCGGGAATGGGGGGAGACGCTTGGCATCACCGAAGAGGAGGTCATAGACCGCCTCCGGGCTCTGGAACAGGAGGGCGTAGTTCGCAGGTTCGCGGCCACCATCGGCCACCGGGCCCTGGGGATAGTGGCCAACGCCATGATTGCCTGGACGGTACCACCAGATAGTGTGGTGGCGACAGGAGAGCTCTTTGCCGCGTCTATGGAGGTCACCCACTGCTACGAGAGGGCGACGGCCATTGACTGGCCTTACAATATCTACACTATGGTCCACTCCAGAAGCCGGGAAGATTGCCTGAGGATAGCAGATCAATTATCCCATCAATCTGGGATAAGGGACTATACTGTTCTCTTCAGCGAGCGGGAGTACAAGAAGATCAGCGCCAGGATCTGAGGGCAGTCTCGGAAGGAAGTCTTATGGCTGGGCCAAAAGAGAGCAAAAGCAGATCGGTGGGGTCATTAATACCACTATTTCTCGATCTGGAAGGAAAGCTGGTGGTGATCTTCGGTGGCGGGAAAGTAGGCGAACGAAAAGCCAGGCTTTTTTCAGACTATGGGCCCGTTAAAGTTGTAAGCCGGGACTTCACGGACGATCTTTGGGCGATGAGAGAGAAGCTGGAGCTTGTCGCGTCCGACCTCACTCTGGGATTTGAGAAATACCTGGAGGGAGCCTTCATTGCCATTCCCGCCACGAGCGATTCCGAATTGAACAGAGCCATTGAAGAGGAGGCGTCCCGAAGGGGGATACTTGTGAACAGAGTAGAGGGCACCGGAAACGTGGTTGTTCCTTCCCTGATAAGGAAAGGCTCGATCACCATCGCCATCTCCACGGAAAACCCGGGTCTCACCAAGTACCTCCGGCTCCGGCTGGAAAAGGAGCTGACAGAGAATTACCAGGAGATGGCGCGACTGCTCGCTCAGATAAGGCCGGAGCTGAGGGAGTTCATTCCTAAGCAAGAGGATCGAGCCCGCGTAATCTGGAGAATATTGGAGGACGAGGAGATCTGGAGACAACTTGGTGCTTCCTATGAAAAGGCCTATATGAGAGCCCGCTTACATGCATGCCAGGATGAGCGAGATAGCCTCGATGCTGGTGACGCACCGCAAAGCCTCCATCGACGAGATTGAGCGGGCCTGGCACGGAGATGTAGAGACCATACTCAGATGGGTCGGATCTCAGGATCGGGTAGAGGAATGTGCCGTGCTCAAGACCTGCAACCGCGTCGAGATTTATGTGGTCAGTCCGCGCGGCGAGAAGGTGCTTTTCGACCTGGCCAAGAAGGCGCGCGTCTCCTCTCGGATTATCGATTTTCATGATCATGACGAGTCTCTCCGGCATTTGTTGCGTCTGGCCTCGGGCCTTGAATCCATGATCATCGGCGAGGACCAGATCCTCGGTCAGATGAAGGAGCTGACCCAGATGGCGGCAAAAGCCGGAACGACAGGATGGATGCTGGATTCCGCCTTCAAGAAAGCAATTCAGGTAGGTAAACGAGTGCGCAGGGAGACCCGTATCAATGAGAGATCTGTATCAGTGGGCTCCGCTGCCGTGGACCTGGCGGAAGATATTCTGGGGGATTTGACGGGACGATCGGTCTTGGTGATTGGCGCAGGAGACACGGGTGAGCTCATATCCCGGGCTTTAAAAGCCAGAGATATCGGCTCGCTTACGGTCACTAACAGGACGCTCGGTTCAGCAGAGTCTTTGGCTGCGCGGCTGGGTGGAAATGCAGTGCCCTTTGAGGAGATGCCCATCTGCCTCAAGAAAGCTGATGTAGTGATCAGTGCCACATCTGCGCCGCACTACATCCTGCTCAAAGATGATATTGAGAAGGCTATGGCCGAAAGATGTGAAAAGCTGCTGATAATAGACATCGCCAATCCGAGAGATGTGGACCTGGCTGCGGCCGAGGTCCCAAATGTCGAGCTGCATAACATTGACAGCCTGAAGAACATAAGCCAGGAGAATATGAAGCAGAGGATGGCGGACGCGGCTGCGGTAGAGGCCATCATTGCCGAAGAGCTGGATCTTCTCAAAGCCAAATACAAGCGAAAAGAAGCCGAGGATCTGCTGGCCAGGCTTTACTCCCTGGCCGAGACCATCAAGGACCAGGAGGTCAAGAAGGCTATGAATAAGCTCTCGGCGCGGCATACATTGGGCGAGATCGAGCAGCAGGTGCTGAGAGATATGAGTCATTCCATTGTGAACAAGCTCCTCTCCGAGCCGACGAAAGCTCTTAAGAGCGCTGCAGAACGTGGGGATGTAGAGGTTCTAAAATCTCTCAATGAACTATTCGGGCTGGAGGAAAAGATATGAAAAGAATGAGACGGCTGAGAAAACCCGGCATTCGAGAGATGGTTGCGGAAACCGATCTTCATCTTGGGGATTTGATACAGCCGATCTTCGTGGATGAGCGGATATCCGGGCCAAGAGGCATTGTTGCCATGCCCGGCCAGTTCCGGCAAAGCCTGGAAAGCCTGGCAGCTGAGGCCGCTGTCCTGGAAGACCTGGGCGTTCCAGCCGTTCTTCTTTTTGGCCTGCCTGCCCAAAAGGATGAGATGGGATCGGGAGCCTACGATCCGAATGGAGTGATTCAGAAGGCAGTGCGAACCGTCAAGGAGGCCACAGACCTGGTGGTGATAACCGATCTGTGCCTGTGCGAGTACACCAGTCATGGTCACTGCGGCCTGATCCGGGGCGAGGCGGTCTTGAATGATGAGACGCTCCCCATCTTGGGAGAAGTCGCCATAAGCCATGCCGAAGCGGGAGCTGACGTCATCGCGCCCAGCGGCATGATGGACCACATGGTGCAGGCCATTCGGGCTGCTCTGGATATTGACGGATACACGGACACGCCCATCCTCTCTTACGCCGCCAAGTACGCATCCACCTTTTACGGGCCCTTCCGCGAGGCTGCAGAGTCAGGTTTCGCGTTTGGCGACCGCAAAGGTTACCAGATGAATCCCGCCAACTCAGCGGAAGCCCTCTGGGAGGTGCAGCTGGACATCGAGGAGGGAGCAGATATGGTCATGATCAAGCCGGCTATGCCTTACCTGGATATACTGCGCGCCGTGAAGGACATGTTCGGAATGCCTACCGCCGCATATCAGGTCTCAGGCGAGTATTCCATGATCATGGCAGCAGCCGAGCAGGGATGGCTGGATGAGAGTGCCGCCTTCCTGGAGGCATTGATGTGCATAAAGAGAGCAGGCGCGGATATGATCGTAACCTATTGGGCAAAAGAGTATGCGAAATTGTATGAAAAGTGATTATTATATATAAAATAGCACAGCTCGATCGGGCTTTATGGGTAGGTTTGGAAGTGACATGTTGCCCAATTATAATATATATTGAATAGATTATTAACGTCAGACTTAAGTCCGGCAATAACGCTGCAAATTCCCACAGTTACCTATTTACATTAATAACGTCAATAATTTGCAGAGGTGTTCCGTAATGAAATGGAATGTAATAATTATGGCATCGATTATACTCCTATGCACTGCGGCATTGGGGCAAATGAACTCGTATTCCACAAGCACACCAGGTGGCGCACCCACACCGAGCACTCCAACCAGTCCTGAATCCCTGGGACTGCAGGCGCCAACTGATATCACAACCTCGGGACAGACGCCCACCGTGCAGGAAAGAAGCCAGGGTCTTATGAGTGCGAGCGAGGGTGCAGCCTATGCATCAGCTCCCGTGATGAAATCCACGGCCAGCAGCCCGATCTACAACCAGGTGATTGTTCCCTCTGGCAGTTCTGCACAAAATAGCCTTTACATCTCTTATGCCCCGCAAACCGTGGCAAGCTGTGATCTGTATGCAAATTTGCCTTTATGGTTGAAGACATCGAAAACGGGCAACATCTGGTTTTATGAATGGTATCCCTCTGGAGTGCTCGACACTCAGTATGCTGGAAATGTTTACTCCCCGGGCTGGTACAAGAGATGGTTCATCGCAGACGTTCCGGGTTGGCACATCCTGCAGTACTACTGCAACGGCTGGAGTAACTACATCTATATCTATGTAAATGGTCCCAGCGGTTACTGGGTGAGCCCTAACCCGAGCCCCAGCCCATCGCCATATCCTTATCCCTACTCAAATGGCCATATAACCTTCACCTACCCCACGACCGGTCATACTTTCAATCCCTATATCTACAAGTGAACAAACCTGAGGGAAAATAATATCGGTTTTTCTTTTTTAGAAGGATCTTGATGCGAATGGCAATCGTTCGCGTTATTCATTGACACCCTAATGTTCTAACCATCTGCAGATATCCTAACACAGGAGTCCCCAGAATCTTTATATGATAGAATCGGATATAGGCAGATATGAGGCCTCTCATTATTACATCAGGAGGAGCACCAGCCAACGTTATCGGAATCTATAGAGATGAGATCAGAAGGATTTCAAACTGCATACTTCTTGATACATCTTTGAACGATGTTAAAAGCATTGGCCCCATCTCCAAAAATAATCCCGGCTATATGCTTATGAATGAAGGCCTCGACGACAAGGTCTTCCTCGAACACACAGGCATCGCTATTGGATGCTCGGTTCTTTCCAATAATAATGGAGCTCAAGAAAATGCAGAGGGGCGCAGGGGAATGGGTCGCCAAAAGGAAGATTTCATCCTGGCTTTTGCGCTCGATGACACGTTGGGAATATCGGAAAGAATATGGACTACAATCGAATCTTATAAATTAAGATCAGATGTGGATTATATCTTATTTATTGCAGGACTGGGCGGCGGAACGGGCTCCGGATCGATAAACGGCATAGCCGGCAGATACTACCAGGGAAAGGGTAGTGAGCGCATAGAGAGTTCCAAGCACTTCGTTTTAGGGATTCTTCCCTCGATAAAGGAGAATGATCGAGGAGAGAACCTGAATAGGCTTAAATTTAATACAATTTGGGCTCTTTATGAACTCTTGAGGCCCATAAAGAGACCTAATCCATTGATCTTATTGGATAATGAGGCAATGGATAGAACTAATCCCAGGCCGACAAAACCGGTCATGGAAATGATCTCGATGCTAACTGATTGGCGCCCGGATAAGGATGGAGTGGACTTCTTCACAAAATATGGAACAAAGACAATGGTGCCTTATTACGCAAATATAGAGAAAGACAATATCTTTGCGATTAATGAAACGGATATAGATACAGCGTTAGCTAACCTGTCATTTGACAGCAAGGGCATAAATTCGGAAAATGATTCATCAGGCAGATGGTTCTATAGCATTGACCAAAACGATATTAATCGAGTCATTGAATCAGCAAAGAAAAAACAATCAGAAATCAATAACATTTATGTCATTACTAAAGGATTGCCCAATTCCCTAAGAAATTCCATGAAAAAGAAGGTTGCTAATGCTCTGAACGTTGACGAAGAAAAGATAGGGATGGAAATTCCTTTGCTGGATAAGCCAGGCAAAGTTGAGATTTTGATACTTCTCTTCTTCAATAATCCTTTTGACTTGAATCGCATCGATTCATTATTCCGTGAGGTCAAAGAGCTAGTTGAGCCTAATAAAAGCAATTTCCTGGAAAATGCCTTTGCCCATATAACCAATGATGATGTTAGGAATGTACTGAATGATTTTGTTAAGCAAATGATAGATGATTTAAGTGTGTATTCCAAAGACATTGTATGCATGCCCAAACATATAATCAGGTTCTATCCCAATGAGAAATGCTTCAAGGTGGTTCCCTATGTTGAAGCGGATTCCGCGTGCTCTCCCGAAATAGAATTATCATCTTCCGTTGTTTGAGGTCGTTTTGTAATATTGTTGTTCTATATGAATCGGCCATATAAGACCGCCAAAAGCCAATAGCATCAGCAATACGGCAACTAGCTGTGCCGCGATTCCCTGAAAATCCATAGGAAGAGCAAAAGCCGCGTTGCTGACAATAATTGCAGCAGACATTATTATAATGGAATAATAGAATGGTTTATAGCTGGTGATGAAACACTCTTTGTACCAACTTTGAATATCTGCTATCTTATATATCAAGAGACCCAATACCAAGGACACAAGTTCGATAAGCAGAGTCTGAAGCCAGATAGAATTTAGAGAACCGCCTGATATAATCCAGGTTTGAAGCAATACGCCGGCGAAGATAAATGCGAGAGACCAATTAAGCAAAATCAATTTTCCTGCCTGGGGTTGTATATGAGCATCGCAAATGTTTTTTCCTTCCAAGCCGAATTCATTCCTGATTACATATCTTTTTGCATCAACCTTTTTTTTGACCAAGGCTATTACGCCAGCAAGGCAACCCAAATAAACTATTGATAATATTAATAAGTATGGCGAGTATGTCATTGGTTTCTAACTCCCTCGCTCTGCATTTACGCCTTCGCCTCTTTAAAAAGCCGTAACAGGATTTTGCCGCCAAAAACATAGGTAAGGCCTCCCAGAAGCAAGATCCAGATCATGTTCAGCAAGACGTAAGTCCTTTCCATCGTTACATCCGATATGGGTTGTTCCATGGCAGATCTGCCGAATCTTCCGAATTGGTCCGGCAATGTATATTTGATCTCATATTGGATTGGCTGATTTTGGTCTTCCACTACAAACCCCTGGAATGGCCAATCAAGCTGCTCAGGCCCGGATGTCTGCGAAACGGCTTTCGATTCCAGGGTCATCCAGCCTCTCGATGTCAGGACCCTGGGAGTGAAATACGAACTCATTGGGCTTGGATTATCCACTCTAACACTCAATTTATATTTGTCCCACCAGTTATTGCTCTGGCTCTCCAGGGGGAGAAGATCCACCGTGATAGTAGGCAGGGCAAGTATCTCTGGCCCGCTCTTGTTGCCGCTTGAAGTCGCTGCTACTCCGTCGCTGACAATTAATCTATAGCTGAAGGTCTTGTTCGCATAGGTCTCTGCAAATTTATATGGCCAGGTCAGATCTGAGCCGTTAATATTCTTCGCTTCAATTCCAAGCACGCCCTGGCTCATCGTTGATAGAGGAGCCTGCTTCTCAGGATCATATAGAGCCATGCTGGCAGAAAGATCGTCGCCGTCGGCGTCAAACACTTTTGCATGGTATGTGAAGCCTTCTCTGGATGTGCCATTTATCGGGTCTACCGAAATCTCCAATATGCGGGGATTGTGGTTCACCAAGTTAGGGCCATTCAATTCCTGCTCGCCGGTATTTTGCTTATCATCCTCATAGTAAACCCTATACTTCGAGGTCTTGTTGACATCGTCGAGGGTGAAGGGTTTCACATTCCACGAAACCGTAGCCATGCGATTTTCATCGTACCTTGATGGGTATATCCATTTCTCGCCCAGAGGATACCAGTCTTTTGTGCCCGGCAGGAATATCTCCAGCCCGATCTTCATTCTGGATTTAGCAGCGTTGGTGGCGTTGATCGTGTATGTATAGTACCCGCTGATGGAGCCGTTCTCGGGAGTCACGTCTCCTTCCAATCTGATATCTTGCTTTGTGATATTCTTCGGCCCGATGCTCTCGGTGAGCCTCTGTTTATTATTGGATAGATCATAGTAGAATATCCTGAAGCGCGAAGAATTGCCCACATCATCCGGCGTGAACTTCTGGTACCTCCATGATACTTTTGCGGTATGATTTATCTTGTTGTACATGGATCTTAAAACGTCCTTATCCTCCTGGCTTTCCCAGCTATTTGAGCCGGGCAGATACACATCCAGACCTAGTGTGTAGAGGCTTTCATTCCTATTCTGAATTGTAGCTTCGTAGGTGAACTCATCACTCCAATTTCCGATCTCCGGCACGACTCGAGTGCTTACTATCGCAGGTGGCTCAAACAGATCTTGCTTGGCGCTGCCATTGGAGCCGGGCCATTTAGGAATTTTATCCGTTGGTACCTGGTTCAGCATACTATTGAAGCGATCCTGTGAGACGCCACCGCCTCCCCCAATATGGTATTTCCTCACTAAATCCAGAAACTCGCTGTCGGAAAGATTTCCCGCGTTGCCCTCTGATGAAGGCGGTTTAGTTGAGCTGGTGCCAGATACATTATTTGGATTAGGACTAACTTGTTTAGGGTTTTTCCCTTCGATATTTGGACCAAAGAATATTCCCAGATCTTTTCCCTGGTACACAAATTTAAACGTCAAATTTTGGCCTTCAAATTCGCTAGAGAAACTCTTTTGCCAGGATAACGTTTGATTTTCTCCTGGTCGATCGTATCTCTGAGTCGCCATTCCCATAGACTCATATTGATTATGAGTTGGATTAAAAATTAATAAATTGATATCTGCATTTTTATCAAATTTCAATTGTGTCTCGTAAAGGAAAACGCTATTGTAGGTGCCATTCATTGGTGCAACAAATGCACTCTGGATCTTTGGTAGACCCTCCTCAGGGAATATCTGCGGGCCTTTATCTGTAACTAGATCGTATCCTGAATATCTGAACTTGTAGGTCAAATCTCTGCCCTGCCAATCCTGCGGAAACGTCTCCTGCCAGATGAGAGTCTCGTTCTGACCTGCCTTTGTGTAATCTCTGATCTCTTTGGACTCGTACTGATTATGCAATGGATTGAATATCTGCAGTTCAATAGGTGCTGCGTTGGCAAAGCTGATTGTGACTGAATAATTGAAAGTAGCATTATGCAATCCCTGCTCGGGTGTCACGGAATGAGCGATAACCCTTGGCATATCTGGCACGATACTCGGTCCAGGGAATTCGTAAGAGGGATAGTCCGTATCCAAAGTTGCTATGAAGGAATACATAGGCTGATCATCCTTCATATTGGAGCATTCTTGACGAAAAGGCTTGAGAGTCCAATTGAGCCTTGTCTCTCCGGAGGAAATCCGATAAAGCTTGTCGCTCTTCTCCCATCTTCTGCTACATGGATTGTAGATCTGGAGTGCTACAACTCCGCTCTGGCTAGAATTCACACTCGTTGTGTACGTGTAGGTATCATTCCAGCGTCCGGTAGATGGATTAACTGAGGAATTTTTGAAGTCTACAGCAATCGGCTGAACAACTATAGGATCCGGTGGTGGAGAGAACTTAAACTTTCCGCCATCGAGAGTCGGATTAAGGTAGGTGAAGTTGAAGCTATAGTTATTATTGATATTGGTCTCATTAAAGCTCAAAGGCCACACGTACATGTATCTGCTGCCGCCCAGATCCATTCCGCCATTTGGCTCATCCAGATGCATCTTCCAGCCGTCAAGCGATAGTCTCAAAATGCCTCTGCCTTTTGAATATTTTACGATAGCTTTGATGTACTGCGTTACATTCTCTCCCCTTCTGACAAAGACCGTCTTGTTATACTGGAGCGAGAGAGTTGGCGTTTCATTGATCACATAGAAGGCTCTACTTATCTTGGATGCATTATAATTCCAGTTATCGTTACTATAGATAACCGTGGCCTGGAAAGGCGCTTTCTTGCTGATCTCCACATCATTTCTGCTGAAGGGAATATCTTTTTCATTCCATTCAAAGAGTATTAATTCCTTTTTTCCATTTTCCACGACAACAGGCCGAATGCTATTTATTTTATATGCTTGAGACGGCTTTTCAGGATGAGCAATTATTATGGTCGCGTTGCTGCCCTGAAGATCATCGCCCTCCAGTTTTTTTCCCGTATCTTCCACATAGGCCTTAATGCTGAAATTGCCCGACTCTATTTTATCCTGAACATCAATTGATTCGATCCTTGGTTTATAAGGCAAGACGGTAAAGTAATTGGGACCCACCGTAATTGGTGACGCCTGAGCATCATTAAAAGTTAGATTGAAGCTGAAGTTCCCACCGCTGACATAATTCGAGATGTCCTCTTCCGATGAGAATACGTAAGTTGTGCCACTGGCCTTCATCTGGAGGTCACTGGTCCATTTCTTCTCCCGAGAGCTATAGAGTGGACCCTGGAAGTCTATCTGTGCAGACGGAAATAGATCGGCATTATCCTTAAATGTAGCCGCGATCACCAACGATTGAACATAATAGGGTCGCGTATTATATTGGAGGCCTGCGAAATAGGGATAACTAATCTGCGGCCCAATGTTTCTGTTTTTAGCGACCTCGGTTCCATCCCCCGGTCCAGAATAGAGAGTGAATTCGTAAGATAGATCATCGACGCTCTTTAGACCGAAGTCCCTTACAAAATTATACGGACCGAAGAGGAAGGGCTCACTTTTTCCTTTAATCATTTCCTGGGGCGAGATTCCTCCTCCAGGGAATTTGCCTTTTTGGGAATAGCTCTTGAGAAGTTTTTCTCCATTGTATAAACCGAGATCGATTCTTATGGGTCCTGATAGCGCCGAGGTTCCTGCAGCCGCTCCCAGATCAATGGTTGCCGAGTAGGTGAAGTCAGAATCCTCTTTTCCAGGATTTGGATTTACATTACCAATAATATTCATACTTTGAGCTTGGCATGGAAAAATCAAGATGGCTGCCAATAAAATGATCATGATCAATTCGGCAGATTTCAAGCTCGACGCCATGACCTCATCCAATAGCGACATATATTTTAAGGGTTTCGCTATTTGAGTTTCTTTGTGTAGTTCAGAAAAAATATTGGCTTAGAAATTCAGACATCATCTGGTTATAGCCGGGCACATTAGACGAATAATAAAAATGCGGTCGCATTTTTGAGGGGCAGCAAGCCTGGAGATCAAGCGCCAGGATATGGCAGGCAGATCCGGCAGCGTGTGCATTCTCACCTGATCGGACTCAATTGCAATCTTGAGCCTTGGAGGAGTTTACCTTTAGGCTATCTCCTGGACCACTCGGGATAGCTCCTCAGTTAGCCGCGGGATTTTATCTCACACTCGATCGAACCACAGCCAGGTGGCATATTTGGTCAGGTATCTCAAATTCTAGAGGTTAGTTCGTTCGTTTCTGCATGAAAACGTTCCAATTTCTCCATCAGATCCAGTCCTTTTGATGTCGTTTGGTGAACGACTCCCGCACCCGCCGAGTTTACTTCAATCAACCCCTCGTCTATTAAGCTCAAATACGATATCACTTTCATCGTATTGGGGCTGGCTTTATGACTTATGCTCGTTCCTCTCGCGCCATTTGCACATGCCTTTAGAATCCGAGCTTTGACCATGTCGTTGGACCTTATTTTTGATCTCATTGTTCTTCCCTCCTTACTGTAAAAGCATTATATCACATAACCCGGGCTTATCGCCGTTTGGGGCCAGTTTGTAGATCTTGCCGTTCATGTGAGTTTCCTCATTGGTGGAGATAAGTTTCTTCAGATCCGAGATATCTTCGCCTGTTTCTGTATTCAAGGAGACTATTATTATGCAGAATTATGCAGATCGCTATTATCTTGCTCACCCACCTCATAGTATGTATTGTACTCTTCCAGAATTATATAGACGATTCCGTTCATTCTTAGTACAAATCTGGATGATTGGTATTGCGATCTAGTTTCCTTCACCTCTGACAATGCCGAATTCATAGATCTTATCGTCGAGACTCCCGAGCTATCCGCTTTTCTCCATCGCTCTCCAGTCCCGTCTGCATTCTATACTCCACAAATTTTATATCTAATTATAATGATAATCGTTTCCAAGAGGACTCTCCTTGCCAGAAAACACCTTGTCGATCACTTCGAAGAAGAGCATCACCATCATCAAAGCCGGGAGTCACTGGATCTTCAAGCATTTCTTTGATGATACGGAAAGCTTTCGGGAGCTTGCCGATTACTATGACAAAGACGGCTACCGTTTCGTCCTCAAGACCCCAGGCGAACGGAATCTGGTCCAAAAGCTGCTGGAACGAAGGGGATTCGACGTGGAGCTGGCGGAAAACTCAAGAGGATACGTTGTCAAATTGAGCCACAAGAGCAAGTATGCCGGGGTGCTGAAGAACTCCCTGGCTCAGATCGAAACCCCTGAGTGGCGCATCTTCCTTATGAAGGACCAGGCGGCTGTTAAGGAAGCCATCCGACAGGGGGCGAAACTGGTCGAGGTGGATGTGCAATTCTGAACCGGATCTTTATGGGACTCCGACAATGATTTTCGTATCGTAAGATTCTTCTGACTCTTCTTGGTATCTTGATTAAGGGAACGCTTGAGTCCTCTGTGCGTTTCTCTCTGAACTATGTGGGCTCTGTGGTGGTTGGTAATCCGCAACCATTTGGTATCTTAACCAGTGGCTAACTACTATCCAAACCACAGAGGCGCAGAGCGCACGGAGAACTACGAAAGATGTCGGATTCCTGTGACCCGCGCAGGAACCCATACAAAGTGGCGCAGAACCGTTCTTTTTTCCAGGAATTTCGAAACATTTCTTAAAACATTCCCCAAGCAATTTGTCCGGGAAGCGATCCCCCTGTTCAACCTTCGTTATACGCTTTGGGGCGGCACCACCTGGCGGATGCAGAGAGCCGCGAGCAGGCAGAAAAGCCCGAGGTACAAAAAGACCAGGAAGAAGTTATCCCCGGTCCTGTCCAGCAGGTATCCCGAAAGCGTCGGTCCAAGGGGCCCGGCGACGAAGCCATAGGCGGCAAAGGTGAGGCCGAAGATGGCCCCGAAGTGATCCAGGCCGAAGCAGTCCGCCACCAGTGGGGCCGAGACGGAAAATAGTGTCCCAAAAGAGAATCCCACCACCGCCGCCAGAAGCGCGCAGGATGTCAGCCCGCTCGCCCAGGGAAGCACGAAATATGCGAGGCCTGCTGCCAGAAATGCCAGGCTCATTATCCTGTTTCTCCCTATCTTATCCGAGTAGTATCCGCTCACCAGGCGGCCTGTACCATTGGTCAGGTTGAAGGCGGTCAGGATGAGAATGGCAGACTCCAGTGGAAAGCCCCGGAACAGTCCGTAGCCGATGGAGAGAACCGTCATGGAGACGCCTGCAGCTCCTGCCAGGGTCCAGGTGATCCAGAGAAACCAGAAGCTCCGCGTGTGCAGGCTCTCTTGCACAGTCAGAGATCTTCCTGGCTTTTTGATGCGGGCCGGCTTTTTCGAGGTGTTGTCTAGTGAAAAGGAAGCTATCTCCTCCTCGTCCGGTGCCCTGGCAAAATATGCGCCTGCCAGACCAACGATCAATGTGAGAAGGGCAAGAGTCAGGTTCATGGGCAGGTAGCCAAGAGTTGCCAGCATCTTTCCGAAAACAGGAGCCATTATGGCTGCCGCAAGTCCAAAGACCATGCTCACGACTCCGGAGACAAGCCCCTTCTTTTCCGGGTACCACCTTTGAACCAGGGTTAAGGTCGGAATGTAGACGAAGCTGGAGGCAAGCCCGTTGAGAAAGGCCCATGCGTAGACCATGTAAATCGAAGTTGCGTATGCTGCAACAACAGAGCTGCAGGCGGTGAGGATGATGCCGAGAATGATCATTTTCCTGGTGCCGTAATGCTCCTGCCAGCGGCCCACCAGGAACATGAAAATGCCCACCGCGGCAAGCATAAAGAAGATGGTTATGCCGGTGGCAGTTCTCCCGACATGAAACATCTCCTGCCAGATAGGAGCCATCACTCCCGGAAAGCCGAAGGTAAGAGCGCCCGGCCAGAAGATGGCGATGCACGAGCCGAGGACGGCAAGAAGGGCAATACTTTTCCTGGGCAATTCAAATCAATCTCCTAATTCGCCGTGATGTAAGCTAGCACGAGACATACATTTGGCTTTCGCTTCGTTCAGATGCGATCAAAAAATTCCATCCCGCCAGAAAAAAGCACTCCTCGATCCTGGCCGTCTGGGACGAGAAGGCGCTCAGGAGATGCTTTCCCATCTTGAGGATGGCAATGAATCGGTTGTTTTTATCTAATCAATGTGATAATAATAGGTAAGGAGTAAAGAGCCCGGGCTCCTTACTTCCAGGACAAATCCATGGAGACGATTTATTTCTTCGCCGTCTTCTTGTCATTAACCACGCATACGGGTCCCCGGAGGTAGACATACCAGTAGAGCGTTGCCACGAAGAGCGCTGCACCCACAATGTTGCCCAATGTCACAGGGATAAGGTTGGTGATGAAGAAGTTGTACCAGCCGGATCCGCCGGCAAGGTTTGCTGTAGCCACATTGGCCGTGGCGAGTTTGGCGGCGATGGCCGGATTGTTGGCGGCAAAGATGCCCAGGGGGATGAAGAACATGTTGGCGACACTGTGCTCGAAGCCGATGGTCACGAAGGCCATGATGGGGAACCAGCAGGCGAAGATCTTGCCGATCACATCTTCCGCACTTATAGCCAGCCAGACCGCCAGGCAGACCAGCCAGTTGCAGCCTATCCCTCGCAAGAAAGCAGTTTCGAAGTCCAGGCCGCATTTGGTATTGGCCACTGTTGCCGCCCAGCTCGCCCAGGGCAGGTTATCAAAGAACCCGCACTTATAAGCCAGGAAAAAGGCCACAAAGATCGACCCCAGGAAGTTGCCCAGATAGACGATTGACCAGTTCTTAAGAAGACCCTTAACGGAGGCCTCGCCATTGAGGACGCTGATGGGTGCGAACATGCAGTTTCCTGTGAATAGTTCGGAGCCGCCGATTACTACCAGCATGAGTCCCACTGGGAATACTGCGCCCGCTGCGAACTTTACCAGCCCTGTCGGCAGAGCGATCTTCCAGATTGCGCCATCTGCTACGGTGATGGTGCCGTTGGACAGGCCTCCGGCCACGATCTCGCTCAGCAAGGCTCCGAAGGCGATGTAGGCTCCGGCCAGAAAGCCCAGCACCAGGAGCTTTTGCGTTGTAGTATTGCATTTCGTGCATCCGGCAGCAATCGCTGCCTTGGCGATATCAGCGGGGACTTTGAATGCCATAT
>Ga0209745_1000830_pt1 | contig 18698 bp, 12 predicted proteins | sample BarGraNGADG00312_FD_184495 | JGI IMG/M metagenome (GOLD analysis project Ga0209745, IMG submission 184495) | Arctic peat soil microbial communities from Barrow, Alaska - Barrow Graham LP Ref core NGADG0004-312 (SPAdes) (version 2) | ecosystem: Environmental > Terrestrial > Soil > Wetlands > Peat...
TGACTACGAGCCGGTTCGCGCGCACGGCGGGAGAAACTATGGCTGGCGGATCCGCGAGGGGTTGCACCCGAATGTCGGCACGCTGCCCGCCGCGTTCCTGCCGCTCATCGATCCCATCCTCGACTACGACCACACGGTGGGCGTCTCGGTGATCGGCGAGGGGCCGTGGCTGCATCGGCCGCGGCGCCTAGCGCCTTCGCCGAGTGCTCCCCGACCACCTTGTTGATTCGGTTGAGAACCTCTTCGAGCGAGGCGGCACCATCCGACGACTCGCTCCGCGCGCCGGGCCTCGTCGGCGGCTTCCCTTCGGCCTTCGTCTCCGCAGAAGGCGTCGTCTTCTCGGCCTTGCCGGCCGTCTCGCCGACCGACTTTACGCCAGCTCCGGCGGGCTTCGCTGCCGGCTCGGCGAGCTTCGCGGGCCTCTCCGGCTTCGCAGGGAGAGGCGCTGCCTGGTGCGCTCCCTGAGGGGTCGATTCGAACCCTCCGGCAAGGACCGGGACCGCCATCGCGACGAAAAACGCCGCGAGCGTCAGGCCGGTGACGTGGAACAGGCCCCGCATGCGCACCTCTTACTTATGCCCCGAAGCGTCCTTCGCGGCCGGTTCGGCAGCGAGTTGGACCGGTTTGCTGAACTGCACCAGGCCGGTCGAAAGCTCGTAGTACGCGCCGATTACCTGGAGTTCGCCGGCGCCGGTCAGGTGTTTCACCACTGCGCTCTTTGCGAGGATGTCGTTCACCACCTGCTCGACGTTAGCGAGAATGGCGTCGCGCAGGTGGGCGAGATCCGCCGGAGTGCTCATCCGGTCGAATGCCGGTTTGATGGCCCCGATCAACGCATCGAGGTTCGGACCCATCGACGGCGCTCCCGGCTTCGTTTCGACCGCCGTCTTCACCGCGCCGCACGTCTCGTGGCCCATCACGACGAGCAGCGGCGTTTTCAGGTGCTCCGCGCCGTACTCGATGCTGGCGAGGACCGCCTTGTCGATGACCTCGCCGGCCGTGCGAACGACGAACACCTCGCCGAGGCCCACGTTGAAGATCACTTCGGGGGGCACGCGCGAGTCGGCGCAGGAGAGCACGATCGCGAATGGCGACTGCCCCTTCGCCTGGGCCTGCCGCTTCTCCTCGTCAATCGGGAGTTGCGACGCGGGGTCTTTCACAAACCGCGCGTTGCCCGCCTTGAGCCGCTCGAGCGCACCGGCCGGCGTCTCGCCCGCACGAACCGGCACGCTGGCCATCACCACCAGCATGAGTGCCGCTGACAACAGGATCCGACCGTGTCGCATCTGACGCCTCCAGCTCCTGGCTACCTGCGCGCGGACGTATTGGTGCCGCGCGGACCGCCCTGACGACACAATCGGCCGGCCAATGCTGAACTTGAGGCGATCTGAATTCGATTCAGCTGTTCGGGCAGCAGGTGCCCGCTCCCGACGGAAACAGCACGGTGACGCTGAAGGTGCCTGCCGCGAGGCCGGCCCGAAGTTCACCGTCGTGCCGAAGGGCGGCTCAACCAAAGTTCCCGATCCGAAGGGTGCCGAAGCCGCTCTGCGGGAAATGACCCCACTGATCACCGCGACCACGAGGCCATCGAGTTGTTGCCGAGCCGCGTCACCTGGCGCAGGTCGTCGCCCGTCCGTGTCATCGTCCAGATCTGCTGCGTGCCGCTTCGCGTCGACGTGAACGCGATGTGGCGGCCGTTGGGCGAGAATGCCGGGCTCTCGTTCTGCGGACCGTGCGTCAGCTGCCGGTTCACGCCCGTGGCCGGGTCGATGACCTTGATGTCAAACCCCGTCTTCGTGCGCGAGACGTACGCAATCTCGTTCACCCGGCCGGGCGACCAGCTCGGGCGGTCGCAGTACTTCTCCGTGGTCACCGCTCGCGGGTTCGACCCATCCGCGTCCATCACCCAGATCTGCGGCGAGCCCGTTCGGTTCGAGGTGAACGCGATCTGCGCCCCCGTCGGCGACCACGCCGGCGACGTATCGATCGCCCAGTGCGTCGTCAGGCGCCGAAGCCCGGAGCCGTCCGTGTTCATCACGTAGATCTCCTCGTTGCCGTCGCGGTTCGACGTGAACGCGAGGCGTGCGCCGTCCTGCGACCACGCGGGCAGCCAGTTCTTGCCGCGCCCGCCCGTCGGCGTGTCCTGCCGACGCTCCTCGATGTGCGTGACGAAGACATCCTGGTAGCCGCGGCGATACGACGTGTAGGCGATCGCCCGGCCGTCGGATGACCAGCTGGGGGTGAGGTCGAGGTCGCCGTCCGTGGTAATCCGCCGGTCGTTGTGGCCGTCGTAGTCGGCGACGAAGATCTCCTTCACCCTCCGCCGTGACCCGGTAGGCTCGTTGAAGCTCCCCGAACGGTCGGACACGAATGCCAGTCGCGAGTGCGCGAGACCCTGGATCCCGGCCTGGGCCGACAGAATCTCGTTGGCCGCCACGTGCGCGAGGAGCCGGGGGTTCGTCTCCGGGCCGACGTACTCGCGGCCGAACGCCAACTGGCGGCTCGTCACCTCGCGAATCCGCACCTCGAGATGAAGTGTGCCTCCGCTCTCCCGACTGACCTCGGCGGATACGACCGCGTCAGCCTCCTGCGGCTTCCCCCCGTCGGCTGGCGGCGTGGCTGGCAGGACCTCGAAGACGCCTTCGAACTGGAGGTCGGCCCATAGCACCTCGCCCAGGGTCTTCGCGAGGCCTTCGAGATCCGGCGTGCCGCGGGTGACCGTCACCCCCGCCAGGGCATAGCGCGGCACGCCGCCATGCGGCCCCCTGATCGTGATGGAGTGCTCGCGCTCCTTTCTTGACGCGCGCGGGCGCCGGCCTGGCCCTGGATCGAGGACCAGCGTGACGATCACCGCGAGGCCGAACAGGACGAGCGCGGCAAGGCGAAAGGGGCGCGGCATCTGTTCGCGGCTACTGGACGCCGAGCCGCTTGGCCAGCCGGAGGTGCCGAATCGATTGATCGTTCCGCTCCAGGCATCGTACGCGCATCGAGATCAAGTGTAATCCCGCCCTGGGGTCAGGTCGACCTTGACCCCACGGAGTACGACGCCGATGCGGCGCAGGCCTTCGGTGATGTACTCCGGCCGGCCGCCGTACCAGATCCGCAGGTAGCCTTCGAGGCCCACGTGACTCCCCGGCACCACGAGCGTGCTCTGCTCCGTGCGGATCCGCTCGCACAAGTCGATGCTCGGGATGCAGGAGCGGTAGCGCACGAGCGTCATCGCCCCCGCCCGGGGCTGGTTGAACTCGAGCAGGTCGCCGAAACCCGCTGCCCAGCCGGCAATGATCGGCAGGTTGTCGCTGAGGATCGCCCGCGTGCGCGCGTACAACTTCTCGCGGTTCTCGGGCGCCACCGCGACCCTCGCCACCATGTCCGACAGCTTGTTGGGACCGATGGTCAGGTAGTCGTGCTGGCTCCAGCAGGTGGCGACGAGCGACCTCGGACCGATCATCCACCCGATCCGCACACCGGGAATCCCGTACGCCTTCGACAACCCGCTGGTGACGACCACCTTCTCGCTCATGCCCCAAAAGCTCTTCGTGCGCTCGCCTTCGAGTTCGGCCCCGAGGTACACCTCGTCCGCAAGGAGCGTGGTGTTCGTCTCCTCGCATCGCCGCACGATGCGCCGCATGGCCTCGTCGGAGAGCACCGCCCCGGACGGGTTGTTGGGATTCGAGAGATAGAGCAGGCGCGTGCGGGGATTCACTGCGCGCTCGAACTCGTCCCAATCCGGCTCCCAGTTGCACTCGGGTCGGAGACGGAACGTCCTCACCGACGCCTGCAGGCTCTGAGGCACGCCCCACAACTGCATGTAGTTGGGGACCTCCATCGCCATCTCGTCGCCCGGCTCCAGCAGGCTGAGGGCTACGAGGTAGTTCGCTTCGGATGTGCCGTTGGTCACCTCGATGTGATCGACCGTGGAACCGGGGTAGATCGCGGCGAGGCGCTCGCGAAGGGGCAGCGTACCATTCGACTGGCTGTACCCGAGGGGCATGTCGAGCGCGTTGTCGAGGCCCAGGCCCATCTCGACGAGGCCGCGCAGGGTCATGGGACGCACGCCGCTCTCGCTCATGTCGAACTCAACCAGGTTCTCCCAGGTTGACTGCATGCGCTCCATCTGGAAGTTCGGGATTCTCATCGGTGCCTTTCTCGGGGGTGTATCGGTGTCAAGCGTGTATATTCTATGCTTTATGCCCATGCCGCACGACACTCCGTTGATGCCCGCTGGGGCAGCCGGCTCGTCCGGGGCCGATGCCGATGCCGACGCCCCTCGACTGGAACCGATCGTCGTCCTGACCGAGCGGGAGATTCGGAGCGTGGTAGCGCTGGATCTCCAGGCGCTGGCGGCCATCGAGGACGCGTTCACGCGTCTGGCCGACGGCCAGGCGGACGTGCCGCCCATCGTCGGCCTGTTCGTGCCGGGCCGCCGTGGCGAGGTGGATGTGAAGGCGGCTTACATCCACGGGCTGCCGAGCCTGGCGGTCAAGATCGCGTCAGGGTTCTTCGACAACAGCCTGTGGGGCCTGCCCAGCGGCAGCGGCCTGATGGTGGTGCTGAGCACGCGCACCGGGTTTCCACAGGCGATCCTGCTCGACAATGGCTACCTGACCGATGTCCGCACGGCGCTGGCTGGTGCGGTGGCCGCGAAGTACCTGGCGCCAGAACGCGTGCGCACGGTGGGAGTGATCGGCGCGGGCACTCAAGGGCGTTACCAGGCGCGCGCGCTGCGGCTGGTGCGGCGGTTCGAACGGGTGCTGGTCTACGACCACTCGCCGGCCGCCGTTGATGCGTACGTGAGCGAACTGCCGGGGCTGCTGAAGGCCGATGACGCCAGACAGACGTCCACCACGGTCGGCGACCTCTCACGAGACGACATCGTCGTCGGGCCGGCGGATCCGGAAACGCTCGTGTGCGAGAGCGATGTCGTCATCACCTGCACCCCGTCTCACCAGCCGATCGTGCGGGCGGAGTGGCTCCACCCAGGCCTGCACATCACGGCGATCGGTGCGGACATCCCCGAGAAGCAGGAACTGCAAGGTGAAGTGCTGGGACGCGCGAACCGCCTGGTCTGCGATCTGAAGACGCAGTGTTTCGCGCGCGGCGAGTTCTACCACGCGATGACGACCGGCGCGATCGGCGCCGACGTCCCGGTGGCCGAACTGGGCGAGTTGACGTCGGGGCGGACGCGCGGCCGTGAGCGCGCCGACGAGATCACCGTGTGCGCGCTGACTGGAGTCGGCGTCCAGGACACAGCCATCGCGCTCCTCGCGTTCGGACGCGCGGCCGCCTCCCGGCTCGGCACGAGGTTCCAGGTCGGAGACGATAGCGCATCGTGAACGGGCCCGTCACACCCACGCAGGGCATCGGTGCCGCGACGCGCGCGCCGGGTCGGGCTCAGACCTTGGCGCTCGTCGCGGTGATCCTCGTCGCGGTGCTGGGGCCGCTCGGCCTCCGCGCGGTCAACCGCCTCTCTCCCGGCACCCTACGCCGGAACGGGTTCAGCGTTCTGGTACCTGGCGCTCAAGAACTGGATCGTCGCGAGCCAGACGCGCCCGAAGCTGGTGATCTTCTTCTTCCGCGACGAGAACCTCACCGACTCAGCCTCTGGGCCGAGTGGCGGTGGCCGGACCTGACGCCGAGGTTGTCTGGTGCCGGCGGCGCGGACCGGCCCGCGCCAGCATCGGCGGACTCGAGGCCGCACCTCGGCGTGGTGGCGTCGCAGGCCTGTCTCTGCGGGGTGTTGTTCGCCCTCATCCTGGTGCTTCGCAGCCGGACGGCTCTCGATTTTATCTACTTCCAGTTCTGACCCGCCGCCTCTGGCCTGCCTCTGCCCGCTTCCCGCGCAGCCGTGCCTTTCCAACCCGTCGTGGCGACGGATATCAACGAGCGCGTCTTCCGCCACGTCATTCATCTCGCGCTGATCAAGGCGGGCTGGACGAATGACGAGATCGACTCGATGGTGGGGCTAAACCAGCCGTAGAATGGCCTGCCCCAGACGCCCCCGCCCGCGGCCGGGCGGTGTGGCGCCAACCTGCCCGAAACCGTCTGTTTACATCCCGGGGCACCGGCCGTATGATCCCGCCTGCACAATTGACAAGCCGCCAAGGAGCGCATATGACCCGTCGCCTGATTCTCGGCCTCTTCGTCGCCGTTGTTGCAGTCGTGCTGGTGGCGTGCAGCACGGACTCCCCGTCCCAGCCCACGACACCGACTGTCGCGACCACCGCGTCGTCGCCCACGGCGACTCTCGAGGTCTTCCTCGGTCAGTGGGGTTCGGACACGTCCGGCGAGCCTACGGCGGAACCGGGCGTCGGCATATCCGTTCCCGCCACGCTGGTGTCGAATGGCCGTTGCAGCCTGCTCGATTTCAAGGTCGACAGGGATGCCGACAGCAGGTCGGCGGTCATCGTCTTCATCGCAACCTGTGCAAACGCTCGAATCAGGGGAGAGGGCAGAGGCCAGGTGTCAGGCGACACGCTCTACTGGAGAGCCGGCGGAACCGTGACGCTGGCCGGCGGCCGCACCTGCCCGTTCACGTTCGCGGACGGCAATAGCGCCACACCAGCCGGTAGCGGACTGGTCAAGGTCACCTACAACGGGACCGTGTGCAGCATGCCCGTCAGCGGAACCCAGATCGTGAAGCGAAGGTAGCCGCCACGCGGCCGGCTTCGCCCAGGCGGACGACATCGAGCCAGACGACGTAGAGGCACGTGCGGCGCAGGCGTCACGGGACTACAGCGGGCGAATCTTGATACCGCGGAAAAAGATCTTGTTTCCGTGGTCCTGCAGGCCGATCCTGCCTCGCTTCGCCCGCCCGTAGCCCGGGTAGTCCTTCCACTTCCCCGCCTTCACGAGACGCTCCCACTCGGGCGTCCAGAGGTCGTACTCCACCACCTTTGCGCCGTTGAGCCAGTGCTGCACGTGGCCGCGGTTGACGATGATGCGCGTCTGGTTCCACTGCCCTATCGGCTTTGTCGCCTTCTTCGTGGGCGTGTGCATGGCGTAGTTCGCCGCCGTCTGCTGCCACGCTTCCAGCTTGTCGGGCCATCCATCGTCGTCGATCAACTGGTATTCGGGCCCGGTGGCGTAGGCCATGTCGTACCCCTTCTCGACCACGTTGTAGAAGATCCCGCTGTTGGCCTTCGGCGAGAGCTTCCAGTCGACCATCAGCTCGAAGTTCTCGAACTCCTCGTCGGTGAGGACGTCGTTCGCGTGGTCGCCACCCTGTCCGAGCGCGACCAGTTCGCCGCCGGCAATCTCCCAGCCCACGACGCGGTCCTTCCCGAACGTGTGCCAGCCGGCTGTCGTCTTGCCGTCGAAGAGAAGCCGCCACCCGGCCGCGCGCTCCGCGCCGGTCAGCGTGTTCGCGCCGATCGCAGGCGCCTGCGGGCGGGCGACGCTGAACGCCGCGGCGAGCACCACGGTGGCACAGAGAAGCACGAGGATGATCGGCACCAGCAGCCGCGTGAGCGCCGCCGACTCTTCACGAGACGTCGCCATGGGTGATCTCCTGCAACGGCCGCAGCCTCCTGCGGCCGGGGTCTCAGCCGTTCGGAACCTTCATGTTGACGGGATCCCAGCGAACCGCGTGCTTCTCGTAGTAGCTCTGGTTGCACGCGAGCGCGGGCGCCGCGGCCCGGTATCCGAACACGGCGTCCTCAACCACCGGCTTCCCTCCGCGGATGGCGGAGAAGAAGTTGCCGAGGTGATCGAAGTGCGCTCCCTTATATCCCTGCTCCACCTTGAAGACGGTCGTCGAAGCCAGCATTTCCTTCCGGCCCGCCGGCTCGGGGTCGTGACGGAACTCCTTCTGCACGGCGCGCGTCGGATCCCATTTCCTGTTCTGGCGCAGCGTGACGTCGTCCCACGTCACATCCATCGCGCCCTCGCTGCCGACCAGGCGGAGGTACGTGCTGCCGGAGGTGCCGTCCACGAAGTTCACGCGCAGCGACAGGTTGAACGGCGGGTGCTCCGGCGTTTCCGGGTACTCGAACATGCCGAGCATGACGTCCGGTGCGTCGCGCCCGTCCTTCCAGTAGCGCAACCCTCCGGACGCGATGATCGCCGTGGGTCCCAGCGAGTTGGTGATGAAGTGCAGGCTCGAGAAGAGGTGCACGAAGAGGTCGCCGCTGACGCCGGTGCCGTAGTCGCGGTAATTGCGCCAGCGGAAGAACCGGATGGGGTCGAACGGCCGCTTCGGCGCGGAGCCGAGGAATCGATCGAAATCGACGGTCTGCTCAGAGGCGTCGAGCGGAACGGCGTACTGCCACGCCCCGACCGGCGAGTTCCTTGCCCAGAACCCCTCCGCGTAGTTGAGCACGCCGATCGCGCCGGAGGCAAGCAACTCCCTGGCCTTCTCGTTGCCGAGCGAGCTCACGCCCTGGCTGCCGACCTCGAACACCGCCTTGTTGCGGCGCTGCGCCGCGATGACCGCGTCGCCCTCGCCGAGTTGTTGCACCATCGGCTTCTCGCAGTAGGCCGCCTTGCCCGCGTCCATGGCGTCCACCGAGATGCGCTGGTGCCAGTGGTCGGGCGTGCCGATCACGACCGCGTCCACGTCTTTGCGGGCCAGCACCTCGCGATAGTCGCGCGAGGTGAAGATCTCCGATCCCCACAGCTTGCGCGCGCTCTCGAGCCGGCCGTCGTACAGGTCGCATGCGGCGACCAGCTTGACGCCGTCAATGGTCAGTGCGGTCTTCGTGTCCTCGACACCCATGCCGCCCGCGCCGATCAGCGCGATCTGAATCCGGTCGTTGGCGCCTTTCCGGGCCTGGAAGCCCGGCTCGCCTTCGGGTCGGGACATCGCGCGAACACTGGCGCCCGCCGCGATCGCGGCCGCCCCGGTGACCGATCCCAGAAATGCCCTGCGCGTCTGCCTGGATGGGCGATTCATCGCTCGTCTCTCCTCCAACCTACAACCCGTGCTCGGTCCGCGACAGGATCTCGCGCTGGATGTCGGGACTGAGCAGCACGAAGTAATCCGAATAGCCGGCGACCCGGACCATGAGATTGCGGTGCTGCTCGGGATGGGCCATCGCGTCCAGCAGCACGTCGCGATCGACGATGTTGAACTGGACATGGTGGCCGCCCCGGTCGAAGTAGCCGCGGATCAGCGCCGCCAGTTTCCGAAGGTCCTCCGTCGTCCGGAGGCACTCGGGGTTGATCCGCATGTTCAGGAGCGTGCCGTTCGTGCGCGCGTGATCGAGCTTGGCCACCGACGCCGCGGCCGCCGTCGGCCCTCGGCGGTCGTGCCCCTGCACGGCCGACACACCCTCGGACAGCGGTGTGCCCGCGCGGCGCCCGTCCGGCGTCGCTCCGGTCATCTCGCCCAGCGCGATGTGAGAGGTCGTGGGGAGCAGGTCCACCCAGTAGCGGGCGCCCTGCACGTCCGTGTGCGCTTCGACCTCGTCGCAGAAGATCCGCTGCGTCAGCGCGGCCAGCGCATCGGCCTCGTCGTCGTCGTTGCCGTAGTGCGGGGTCTTGTTGACCAGCGCCTCGCGGAGCACTTCGCAGCCGTCCCAGTTGCGGTCGAGCGCGTCCACCAGTTGCGCCATCGTCACCGTCCGCCGTTCGAACACGTGCGTCCGGATCGCGGAGAGCGCGTCGGCGACCGTCCCGACGGCGACCCCTGACATGGTGGCGATCTTGTAGCGGGCGCCGCCCGCGTGCCAGTCGAGCGAGCGCTCGATGCAGTCGTCGATCACCGCCGACGTGAACGGGACCGGGCAATGCGTCGCGTAGGTGTCGCGGACAATGTTGTCGTAGGCGACTTTCTCGTCCACGAAGTGCGCCACCTGGGCGCGATAGGCAGCCAGCACCTGCTCGAAGCTCTCGAAGCGACGGGGATCGCCCGTCGCGGGGCCAAGACGCTCGCCGGTCAGCCGGTCGAGGCCATCGTTCAACGCCAGCTCGAGGCACTTGGCCAGGTTGAAATACCCGCTCGACGCCATCCGGTCCTTGCCGTCGCAGAAGCCGGCGACGCAGCCGTTCAGGCTGCTCGCGCGGGCGTCCTCGAGCGTCTTGCCGCGGTTGACCATGCCCAGCACCAGCACGTCGCTGTTGAACATGGCGGGCATCCCGAGACCGAGACGAAGCAACTCGCAACACCGCAGCAGGAACCGAGAGGAGGATCTCGAACTGATTTGCGCCGACAGCCCCGGCTGCGGAAGCCGGGTGTGGTCCAGCGCCGTGAGGCACATGAAGGAGAGTGGGTTGGTCGCGTCCTGGCCGTCGCGCGTCAGCCCGCCGATGTTCAGGTTCTGGAACTCGGGGTACGAGCTGCTCGTCTGCGCTTCGCCCGAGTCCTTGGCGAGCGTGATCTCGTCGAACTTGACCCACATCAGGTCGAGGAGTTCCTGTGCCTGGTCCTGCGAGATCTCACCGGAGTCGATGGAGTGCCGGTAGAACGGATAGAGATACTGGTCGAATCGGCCGGGACCGAAGGCGTGGCCGTCAGTTTCGAGGTTCAGGACGAGGTGCGTGAACCACATCGCCTGCAGCGCCTCGTGAAAGGTCCGCGCGGGCAGCGCCGGAACGCGCTCGCAGACCGCGGCCATCTTTCGCAATTCGTCGCGACGGGCCGCGTCCGGTTCGCGGGCCGCCATCTCGCGGGCGGCGGCGGCGTGTCGGAGGGCGAACGCGACGGCCGCGTCACAGGCCAGCAGCACCGATTCGAGAAACTGCCGGCGGGCGATGTCGGCCGGATCGGAGGATGGGATCGCGTCGAGCACGCGGTGCGCGTCCGCCCGGATGAGGTCGAACCCCTTCGACAGGACCTTGCTGTAGCCGGCGTTGATGTGGCCGATCGTGCGTGAGCGGAAGTAGTGGTAGAGCACGCCTCGCTCGTCGGCGCGCCACATCCGCTGCGGCACCGCCTCCATGAGCCGGTCGGCCACCTGTCGGCCTCGCCAGTGCGGGAAGACCTCCACGCGCAGGATTCGCTTGGTCTCGTCGTCCACGAAGAACGGGGTGTTGGAACGGGTGGCCAGCCGGTCGAGGTCGCGCTCGACCCAGGCGCAGTTGATCTCCGGGAACACCGGTGACCCGCGCGGCTTGCGCGTCTTCGTGCCGATGATGACCTCGCCGTCCTGCACGGCGACCTGGTGCTCCTCGAGGATTCGCGCGATCATCTTCCCGCGGCGCAGGACGAGTGGCTCCCCCTCCGTCTCACGGTCACTGCGCGTGACCGACAGTGCGCGGTCGGCGAAGAGCTCAGGCACGGCGCCAACGTTGCGCGCGACCCCCGCCAGCACCCTCGGGGAGGCGCCGGACGTCGGGTGAACCAGCGAGTCGGGCAAGAAGCCGACGCGGACCATGCACAACGCTACTGCAGAGGGCGCGACAGATCAAGCCGACTGTGCCATGGCAGGCGGCCTGACGCGCCTCATCGCTGAACCGGGCTCCCGGCGAGCCCGTCTGACCTTCCCCGCGCGGCGGCCGAGCGGAAAGGGACATTCCTATCGAGGCTGGCACGAATGCGCGGCGAACTTGTCACCCACCCTGTTCCCGGCGATAATCGCGCCAACAGACGGGAGCATTCGATGCCGACACCGGTGTACGAGGGTGGTGGGCTGGTTATTCCGGTCCCGCCGTCCACCAAGACTTTTGCGACGCGGCTCCGCCAGTCCCTGCAGGAATTCGAGAAGCAGCTGAAGGACACGGAGAACTTCCGAATCATCGCCATGCTGGGCGGCCGGGCGTACTCGGTGGAGCACATCGCCGTCCGCGGCTCCGAGATGGTGGTGATCGACGGGCCGGCGGAAGAGGTGAAACGCTATCGGATCATCTGTCATGTCAGCTCGCTGCAACTGATGCTGCAGGTGGAACCGAAGCAACCCCACGAGAAGCGCGGGCGCATCGGGTTCTTGTGGCCCGAAGAGCCGGAGGGTGCGGAGGAGCCGGGCGAGGGGCCCGATGCCCTCGAGGCGCCGATGGTCGCGCCGGAGGCGACCCCGGCCGAAACTGGACAGTAGTGGGAGACCGGCTCGGGCCGGACCTTTAGTGGGGCCGAGGCGCTGGAACAGCTGGCCGCCACCCCGTTCGACGTCGTCGTGACCGATATGCGCATGCCGGTGATGAAAGGCGCCGAACTGCTCGAACGGGTGCGGACCCTGCATCCCCGGGCGATTCGGTTGCTTCTGTCGGGGCAGTCCTCCGAGGAGACCATGCTGGCCTCGGTCGGCCCCGCGCACCAGTTTCTGGCGAAGCCGTGCGATGCCAACCGGCTCAAGGACACGGTCCGACGGGCGTGCGCCCTGCGCGGGTTGCTCGACAACGTCAATCTGCAGAGGCTGCTGTCGCAGCTCGGGTCGCTGCCCAGCCCGATCTCTACCTCAAACTGGTCTCCGAACTGAGGTCACCACACGCGTCGATCCACCGGGCCGCGGCCGTCATTTCGACCGATCCCGGGATGACCGCCAAGCTGGCTCAACTCGTCAATTCGGCCTTCTTCGGCATTCAGCAGCACGTCGCCGACCCGTGGTGTGCGGCATCGGGTGCGATGACCTCAGGGGCGAGGAATGTGGCCCGCCAGCCGCAGGTCGCGAGCCGCAGGCCTTTGTAGCGCGGGGCTTCAGCCCCGCGATGGGCGAGCTTGAAGGCCCGCCCTGGCAGCCGCCACTCACGGGCCTCGGGCCGCGAGCCTGATCCGGCTAGAACGTCAGGTCGACCAAGTACAGTACGTAGTCGTTACCCTGCGGAGCCAGATACGCAATCCGCGAGCCGTCCTCGGACCACGCGGGCAGCAGCACGTTCCGGGTGCCCTCGACGTTCAGCTTGCGGCTCTCGCAGTCCATGATCACGAGGCGGCCCGACGGCGTCGCGAAGGCAATGGCTCCCATTGCGAACGGGGACCACCCGAAGGTGAGGCCCGGCATGACCAAGCTGCCCGAGCCTTCGGCGACGACCTCGCTGTGAAGGGTCAGCACGTTCGTAGCGGTCTGACCGGTTGCCGGCGCAAACGCCCGCGACGGGTTGCCCGGATCGATGGTGTTGAAAGCCGTGCGGAACGTCGTTGACGAGGTAAGAGCCAGCGTCGGGAGCCACGGAGCACTGCGAGCGGCCTTCCAGAGCCAGTAGTGCTGAGCCCAGGCAGGCGCGCTGGCCGCCTGGGACACGGACCCGTCCGCCACCGCTGCGAGCACATGGCCCTCGGCGGTGGACACCTGGGTGTAGCCCCACACGTAGATCTGCCGTCCTTCGGGCGACCACGCGAGCCTTGCAGGCCGGCCGTGGAGCATCTGCTGGGAGATCGACGCGAGCCGCACCGGTCGCGAGCATTTCGCCTTCCTCGCATCGATCGACTCAAGGCGCCGCACCCCCCGCCCTGCCGGCGCGGCGAGCGGTCCATCGACCTGCATCACATGACGGTAGCCGTCGAGGGCGTCGGCCCTGTCGCCCACCCGGAGTGTCGTCTCGCGCACCGACCGGACGTAGCGGGCCTCCTTCGCGGCAGCCAGGTTGAACTCGGACGTCACGTCTCCCGGCGCGGCCTCACGCGCCCGCCCGAACGAGGCGACGGCATCGCCGAGCTCGCCCATCGCCATCTGCACGGTGCCGAGCGCATTCAGGACGTCCGCGTTCGCCGGCCAGCGCCGCTCGGCGTTCCGGAGCATCACCAGCGCTTCGCCGAAGCGCCGCTGCCGAAGGTACGCGTCCGCGATGTCGAAGTAGACGGGCTGGAAACCGGGAACGGCCGTGCGAACGACGTTCCACGCGTTGCGCGCGGCCACGTAGTTTCCCTCGGCGAACGCCGACCAGCCGAGCACGTAGGGCACCCATGGGGGGGCGGCGAGGTGATCGGCTGGCGCGGACAGAAACGACCACGCGGTCTTGGTGTCGCCCCGCTGGTAGGCGTCCCAGCCCTTGCGGGCCTGCTCCATCAGGACTGCCGGCATCGGTTCGGTGCCGGCAGGCGCGGTCCGCACCTCGTCCCGCAACCGGGCCGCGTCGCTCGCGGCGGAGCCGGCCGACGGACGGAGGCGGATGGTGGTCGGGTCGACCGCCGACCCCGTCAGAGTTGCGAGGGCGGGCGTCACATCCTTGTCCGCAACGGTGCCAACCGGAGGCAGTGAGGGTGTAGCGGGCGGCGGAGGCGAGGGCGGAGCGGCTCCTGGCACCACCGGCTGAGCGGCGCGATCCGGGTAGTCGGCGCCAGCGGCGGGCGCGTTGACCGGGGCCGTCGGCGCAGCCAATGCGATGTGCCCCTTCCTCGCGCGAACGCTCAAACCCTCTCTCCGAACCGTAACCGTGATCCTGTGGAACTTGCCGTCCTCGTTGCCTGCAGTCGGCCGGTACCCGAGCACGTAGTAGGAGCTGGTGTCGTTCGCGATCTCGTGGAGCGCCTTCTGGAAATCGTTCTCGTTGCGGATCGCCAAGCCGCCCGTGTCCACGGCAAGGCTGTTCGGGCCGTCGGCCCCGATGTCGAACAGCGGCATCTCGGCGGCCAGGCCGCCGCCGCGCCCGGAGACTGTGTTGTAGATCCGCTCCTGCGGCGGCGCGTCGAGGATGCTGCTGTCCGCCGAGCCCCGGTTCAGGCCGCGCGTGTCGAGTGCGTAGATCCGGACGTTGGCTCGCGCGGCACGGCCGATGACAGCCTGCATCTGGCCCGAGAGATCCTCGGAGAAGAAGCCGTCGGACAGGTAGACAATCGTCTTGCGCCCCGTGATTGGGGCCAGGCGAGCGACCACCTGATTCAGGGTGTCGAGCGTGCGCAAGGCCGAGTTCCGCACGTCGGCGACCATCGACCGGCCCTTGAGCAGAATCTGCGGGCGCGGGCCGTCGCCCTTGCACTGATCCGGATCATCCGCGCAGGCTCGAGACACGACATGGCCGATGACGCGGTCGTCGCCGCGGTCGATACCGACGGCCTCGAACAATGACACGATCCGCGGCCAAGTGCGCATGTCCAGCTCGCGCGAGCGGACGTTGAACACGGGCTGGACGCCGTCAATGGCCGCCCTCAGCTCCTCATTCGACCCCGTCAGTCGGGCGTTCACCATCGTCCCGCCGGCGAGGACGCCGCCGACGTCGCCGTCAGCGAAGTCAGCATCGAGGAAGGCCGCCGCCGCCTTCTTCGCCCGGACGACGCCACCTACCGCGATGTGTTCGACATCGAACCAGAGGATGAAGATGCGCTGCACGGCCTCCGGCGAAAGCGCCGCCGTGGTGGGCGCGACCCAGGCTTGACGCCGCGCCGCATCAGCAGCCGCCTGCGGGCCGCGGACGACATAGAACGTTTCGACGGCTTGCGCCGCTCCCTGATCGGACAAAGTGAAGTCGGCGGCCGACAGGTCGTCGACGAAGCGACCGGCCTTGTCCTTGACGATGACGTCCACCTCGATGAGGGTGGTGCCACTGCGGAAGGTGGGCGGTTGCTGGGCGGATCGGGGAAGCGACGCTCGGGGCGAGCGGCCAGGCGTCGAGGCCACGACCACGACGCCGAAGAGCACGCACAAAGCGGCAGACCACCGGAACGAACGCGGGTGAGGACCGGTCGGAGCCATTGGTGCGAGCCTCCGAGACGACAATAGGACGTATAAACGGGGTCTCCGCTGCGCTGGTCAACGTAACGCCCGCTGTTAGACACCGTGCGCGCCGTTCAGAAAAGCCGCCCAGGCACAGGGCCGATTATCGCCCCTTTTGGCCGACGGATCCAGGACAGGTCGCCGCAACAGAACAAGTCGAGGCGAGCCGGACGACGGGAGTGCACACCTCCGTGTCCTTCCGGCAAGCCTGCGTGAATTGACCTGACCGTTCTTGCTGCCGTTGGTCTGTCGGCTCGCCGGAGCCAGGAGGACGAACCCATGGGCATCAGATCCCACTCGATCTCACGACCGCACCCCCTGCCGGAAACTCGATTCTCCTCCGTATGACGGCTCGGATCGCCCGCGACGACGGGCGCCGCGCGCGGCGCCGAACATCTGAGGGGCTGGCTCCGCCACATTCGACACGATTGGTGTCACGCGTGGACACACCAGGCCTCGGGTTCTGGCGTCTTCGGCGGATTGGTGGAATCTCGGTCAGGCGGCGCGGCGTTCGTAGTGATGCTGCACGCCGCCGACGTGCGCGACATCGACAATCGCTCCAGCGTCGGGCGGCTGAATGCGCCGAGGCACCGGAGCGTCCTTGTCGAGCGACAGGGCCTTGCCGTCCGTACTCATGAGCCGCGCGGCCATGCGCTGCGTCGCCACCTGCGCCGGATTTCGGTGCGGTGCCCGCCTTTCGTTCGCGGCCCAGGGAAATGTAGGCGGCGATCTGCCGCGTCTCAAGCGTCTGAAACGTCGCCTCGCCTTTGTAGCCAGACGATAGGACGCATAAACGGGGTCTCCGCTGCGGCGGTGAACGTAACGCCCGCTATCGGACGCCGTGGGCGCCCCCTCCGAGCCCAGACACAGAAAGTGCTTCGCCCAGGCTGTCGCTTTGAACCCAAGAACCGCCGTCGCAATCGTCCACCTCGCCGTGACTCTTCAGAGACTTGGCCGCACTTTGGAGGCAGTTGCTCGATTGAAGGAGGCGCTTGTCGTCGATCCGACAAACGCGGAGGCGCAGACCTACCTGCGTGTTCTGACGACGCCAAGCAGCAGGTGACCCAAAGGCGGCCTACTACGAGCGCTGGACGTCGGTCCGCGACTCAGCGTTCCTTGACCTTTGCTACCCGTGCGCCGACCCGATCCGATCGCCGATCGTACACGACGAGCTTCACGTAACGAGCCTTCTCGGTCACCGGCACTCGAATCGTGTAGGGGATGCCGACCTGCTTGAACTTCTGGTAGGTCGCGTCGGTCAGGGAGAGGTTTATCTCCTGCCACGCCTCGCCGACCACCGCACGCCGCGCATTCCCGCAGAACAACGCAATTGCAATCCGGCCCAGTCGACGGTCCGCCAGATTGCCCAAGTAGAGTGTTCGCGGATCAATCCTCGCCTCGACGACGACCTCTTTGGTGCCGACGACGTTTCCCATCGTCGCCCTAGCCTCGATGGCAATTTCGCCGGTCTCTTCGAGCGTCTTGCCGGCGGTCATGATCCGGGCGACCTCGGGCGCGGCGAGGGTTGCCCCGGTTCCGGTGCGGTTCGTGTCTATCGCGACCGCAGCGGCATCCAGCGCCTTCCCGATGCCGGACGTGTGAGCGATCACGTACTGACGTCGCGCCCGTACGACAACCCCCGGTCGTGTCACGCGCACGTTAACCTCGTGTGGGTGGTCGTCGCTCTCGGTCGGTGGCACGTCGATGCCGAGCAAGTAGGAGCCGGACAGCTCGGTAATCAGGCGATCCACGTATTGGTCCATCGTTCCGATCGCCAGGAGAAGCGTTCCTCCGGCTCTTGCCGTCAGGTTTTCGACACCCTCGCTCAGAAGGCTGTCGTCCTCGCCCGGCGTCGGCGACAGGCGCCCTCGTACGTCGGTTATGGACATGCGCTGGAGATGGAGCGTGTACAGCGAGACCTGGCCCTCCGCGAACGAACGATCGATTCTCGCGAACGACGACGTCGATCGCATCTCAGGCATAGGCATGCCGCCCGTAATGAAGACCATCACTTTCGGGCCGCTCACTTGGCGAAGATAGTCGGCGATCGCACTCATAGCGTCGATCGTTCGCTGGCCGCGCAGGTGCGTCTGGATCTGCATGCGCTGAACCTGCAGGCGCACCCGATGCGGACAATCGGGATCGGAGTTGACGACCGTCTGCCTCGACGAAGAGGGACTCGCGCCGGTCCCCGCGGCTTGGGCGCCGCGACCATAGATCCCGTAGCATCCGCGGTTTATCAGATCTTCAAGAACACCCGGGTCTCCACGCTCGACGCCAAACGCCTCTGCTAGGCCGATATTGAACTCGTCTTCGTCCCTGGGCGCACCTGCGAGCACAGCCGACAGTGCCTTCTTCGCGGTCAGATGGTCCGACGTCATGGACAGCCGTCCAGGCAGCCTCGGAATGGTCGTGACCCCGACGCGGTCCTCCGGCATTAGCCGATCGATCAAATTCTCAGCCGTGCGTCTGGCGAGAATCCCGTCGGCAGTTTCCAGGTTGTCCTCGTCGATGACGATGAGAAGGCTGCGTGGAACGAGCGCTGGCCGCACGGGCGTTGCGGCCGCACCGCGGGGCGTTGCAGCGGAATCGGAAGAAGGACTGGCCGTTTGGACGCGAGACGTCGTGTCGTACTGCAAGAACTGCGCGGTGACAACGGGGCGCTGCCGTCGGTCCACTGTCACGACGAAATCCGCGGGCACCAAGCCGACGACTGGTCTGCCTGACTGGTCCACAACGCTGACGTCGAGAAGGACTACCTGGACACCCGACTTGAACGTCGGAGACTGTTGTCCGCCTACCGTGGCGAGAGCGAGGACGAGCGCGAGAACAAGGTGTGCTGGACGGCACTTCGTGGCCATAGCACCTCCTACGAGGCTGTCCGAGTAACCAGAGCTGGACGCGCAGGACGCCCGCTATCGGACGCCGTGGGCGCCCCCTCCGAGCCCAGACACAGGGCCGATTATGGCTGTCGCGCCGGAGTTGTCAACGACATTCGCCCGGCATTCGCGCTGACGCTCCTCAGTTGCCACGCGTGCGGCTCGTACGACCGTCGTCCGCACGCCAATCGGGCGGACCTCCGGCGACGGGGCACCTGCGCACGCCGATCACGCGTATCAGGTGAATACCGCGACGTCCGTGTCCTGGTTGAACGAGCAGGTCCCGAGCAGCGGC
>Ga0209745_1000832_pt1 | contig 18651 bp, 9 predicted proteins | sample BarGraNGADG00312_FD_184495 | JGI IMG/M metagenome (GOLD analysis project Ga0209745, IMG submission 184495) | Arctic peat soil microbial communities from Barrow, Alaska - Barrow Graham LP Ref core NGADG0004-312 (SPAdes) (version 2) | ecosystem: Environmental > Terrestrial > Soil > Wetlands > Peat ...
GGCCCCTGGTAGCCGCCGTTGAGCGCGACAGGTGCGCCGTCATGCACAGCAGCCCGACGGCGAAGAGAAGACGCGTGTTCCCTCAACCGCGTCGGACCAATCGAATGTGACCGGCCGGGCGCCTGGGCGACGCTCCTTTGGTCCAACTCCCTCAGGATCCAAGTACGCGCTTGAGATTCTGGACAAGGCCTTGTTGTGGCACGGAACCATGAACGCTATCAGCGGCGACATGAGCATCTTGAGCCCGCTGGGTCGCATCTCGACACCCCGCGTGAACCGCGTGCCCTCCCCGACCGGCTCGACCGTGTAGGTCATCCGCGGCTGCAGTCCGGCGAAGTCGGCGAACAACGCTGTCAAGTCGACAATCCGGGGCCGCTGTCCAGACGCGGATCACGACCGACGTGGCGTGCCACGGCAACGGCCCTGCACAACTATCCACGCGCAGTCCGGACCACAACACGCGATCTGTTGGCGGTCAGATCAAAGTTCATAGTTCCGGACACCACACCGGTGCGGCTTCGGATCGAAAGCACAGGCTGGGCAGGAGTCTTGCGTTACGTCCGGATCGCCTTTCCCCGGGCGAACAGGCTGGGTGGCGCATCCGTGAAGGGCTCTCTCACGAGTCACCCAGAAAGGTCTGTCAGGCTTGATCACCATGGACAACCTGATCGTCGCCGTCGCCCAATACCTGCTTTTCTTCATCCTGGTCACGGCGACCGTCATCTGGTTCTACCTCCCCCGCCACGACAAGGTGGGGTTGGCCGTTCAGGCGATCGTGTCGCTGGTCATCGCGGTCGTCCTTATCAAGCTTGCCGCGGCCATCCACACAGACCCCAGACCCTTTGTCGTCGACCCGTCGATCAAGCCGCTGTTCGCCCACCCGCCCGACAACGGATTCCCCTCCGACCACACCGCGGTGGGGGCGACGGTTGCCGTCCTGGTGGCGACCTACCGCAGGTCGCTCGGGGCCGCACTGCTTACCGCGAGCATCCTCGTGGGGGCTGCCCGTATGGCCGCGCACGTGCACCACGCTCAGGACATTGTCGCTGGGGTGCTGATCGGCGCCGTGGCCGTGGGGATTACTGCCGCCATCTGGCGGTGGGCTCAGCCCCGGCTACCTCGGCGACTGGCCGAGCTGACCTCCGCATAGCAGGTCGCCGAGCTGGTTTGGTGGTAACGGTGTTGGAGCCGGTGGCCTGCACGGTGGCCACGGGCGGTGTGCCCCGATCCTTGCCCTTGGTCGACTTAGGGCCAGGAACATCGATGAAAGCCAGTCCCCGCGCGCAGTGCGAACCATGCCGTTGGCCGTTGGGAGGGTTCCGCGTCCAGTCGCCGCGAACCTGCCTTGCCAGGCGAGAACCGTCGACAGGTAGGAGGCTGAGCGGTTATGGGCAAGGATCGCCGATTGCGCCCCCGAGGCAAGCGCGAGGTCTCGGCCCCGTGCGCACAGGTAGTCACCGGCGGCGGCGGCGTCGTAGACATCCTGCGGGTCGGCACGCCCGTCACCGTCCGCGTCAACCCCGAAAGCCGCCCAGGTGCCAGGGATGAACTGCATCGGGCCGACTGCGCGATCCCAACGACGGTTGCCGTCCAGCCGGCCGCCGTCGGTGTCGGAGATCGCGGCGGTGCTCACGCCATCCAGCACCGGCCCCAGCACTGGCGGCACTGCGCGATGGCCGGCGTCGATCGAGTGCCCGGCCAGCAATCCCGACTCCACCTGACCGATGGCGGCCAACAGGCTGAGGGCACCGGAGCCAGCAAACCGGCGCCGTCCCAGGGTCCCCGGCCGTCGACTGGTCACGTCATGCTCCGATACCCGCTGTCGGCCGTCGCCCGGACCGGCTGGGCGGCCTGCCGCACGCCGCGGCCCCAGCCGCCGACAGCTCTTCGTCCACCGACTCCTTCTCAAAGAACTGTCCAACCTGCGCATGCCCGTGCGGCTCGACAGCCCCTCGGCGTCGACGCAGCAACAGCACCGTCACCCAGGCCGCGAGCAAGAGGCCCAGAAGAACGGCTGCCGCCGCCTCCAGGATGCCGCCGAGCGGCGCCGTGGAGAGCACGGCGGCCCTGGTGTGTAGCTGCGCGCCCCCGATGGTCCAGGTGAAGCTCCGCGTCGCATCGGGCAGCCCGCCACGTCGGACCAGCACCCGCACCTTGATCGAACCCGGATCCACAAGCTGGGTTGCGAGCGACCACCTGCCGTTGCTCAGCTGCTCCGCCCTTTGGGACTCGCCGCGCCCGGAGGCACCGAGGACGGAGACCAGGACCTCGCGGACCGGCCCCGGAGACGGCCGACGCGTGTCGAAGACGTCAACCAGGACGACGCTGGCCCCCGGCCGGTTGGGGCTGATCGAAACGGTCTCCTGCAGGTCGGCCACGGCGCCGTCCACGACCGTGCTCGGCGAGGTGGTGGCCTGCACCAACTGTGGTTCCATCGCCGGCTGAGCGCTGGTAAGCACTCCGGCAAGGGCCAGTACCCCCAAGGCCGCGACCGCCTCGGCCATGACGGTTCGGCGGGGGGTACCACGCTCGCCGCGACGGTGCAGGCGCAAGGTGTTCAGCAGTGCCAGAGAGCCGGCCAGGCCGGCGAGCATCAGCTTCGCGAGCAGCGTCCGGCCGTAGACGGTGAACAGTGCCGCGTCGACCGAGCCGATGACCTTGCTGCTGAGGAATACCCCGGTCACGACCATGACAGCCACGCAGACGGCGGCGGGGGGGCCGAACCCTCTCAGGACCGTGCGCGTGAGGTCACGACTCGGGGCGCCACCACGGACATTCAGGACCAGGACGACGGCCAGGACGGCCACGCATCCAGCCCAGGTGGCGGCCGCGCCCAGGTGCGCCGCTGAGGCGATGACCCGGGTGATGTTGGGGGCGGCGCCGGCCCCCGAGTGCCCCAGGAGGGCCGTCCCGCCACAGGCCATGGCAGCCCCCGCACCGAACAACAGCCGGTTGGTCATGGTTCGCAGGGTCCGCGCCCGCGCCGTCGCCGAACACACCAGAAGCAGCAGGCCCGCCTCTCGCAGTGCCCAGCGCTCTCCGTAGGAGCTCCACAGCAGCGCCGCACCGGCGGTGCCACCGACGACGAGCTGGTTGACCAGCAGGATGACCGCGACCCCGGCCCCGGTCATGGCTCCTCGTGCGCAGACCATGCGGGCGAGGCGTGTGGCGCGGCCGGCGTCCTGCCCGCCTGCGCGGTCCAGCAGGCGGATGGCCAGCGCGCCCCCCAACGCTGCGGACAGACCCAGCAGGATGAGCCAGCGCAGCCCGGCTTCGACCGGGGACGGCGACGGCTCGGCCAGGCCGCCGGCCGTCACAGATTGACCCACCCCGAAGACCAGTACCCCGCTCGTGGCATGCAGGTCGTCGCTGGAGAGGGTCTCCCAGGAGACGCGGTAGGAGCTGCGGGCCAGGGTGGGAAGATCCGCCACCACCTCGACCGGTTGCTCGGTGTCCCCCGCGTCGCCATGTCTCACGAGCCTCAGCCCGGTGGTCGTGACGTGTCGGCCGGTGCCATCCACGATGTCGATCCGGGTTGCGCCAAGGACCACCGACTCACTGAAATCGAGTCGCAGCTGGGTGGGCGCCGCGGCCAGCACCTGCCCGTCGGACGGGTTGCTGGCGGCGAGGAACGCGTGGGCCTGTGCTGCCGGCGCGGGACCGGCCAGGGCCGCCGCTGCCGCCGCGAGGAACACCAGCACCAGCCGCGGCAGCAGCCTGCTGCGGCTGGCGGCACCCCTGGGGCGCAGCCCGCCAGGGAGAGCAGTCACAAGACCGGGACGTGGCGCAAGTGCTGAGCACCGGCGTCGATCGAGACCAGCTCATGGGGTCGCAGCGCCCCTCGCGTGTTCTGATACACCAAGTAGTAGGTCTGACCGGCACGAAGGGTGTGACCCTGTTTCATCAGCGATACCCGGCGGGTGCTGAGCGCGCGCGCCTCGCTGAGCAGGACTGGGGGGTTTGCGCCGTCCAACTGAAAACGGCTGGCCTTCTCCGGGTCGAGCACGACATAGCTCACGGTGATGAGCCCCCCGTCCGCCACCACCGCTACGCGTGAGAACCGAACGCCCAGGGCTTTCTCCATCACAGCGTTCTGCGGCACAGGTTGGCTGGCCTGGGCCTGGGCCTGGGCCTGGACGACGTTTCCGACGATCAGGACCGCGAGCAACGCCATGACGGCGAGGACAATCCACTGGACCAACGGCCTGGACGTCTTCTCGATGGGGGCGACGGTGTGATCAGGCATAGTGCTCCTCCCTGAGGGCTCCCGGGGCCGCAGGAAGAGTCGCGGCCCCGGGAGGGTTGTCGGGCTGCCCTACGGCAGTGTGTAGCGGGTGGACACGAACGAGTCGAAGTACGCCGTGCCGGACATGGTGCTCGCCGTGGTGACTCCGGCCGTCAGGCCGAGTCGAGCCGTCTCCACACGCAAGGTGCTGGTGTTGCCGGTCTGCGTCGAGACGACCACTCCATCCAGCTGGAGCCTGAGTGATCCGGCGGTGGCGCCGGTGGCCGGCCCTGAGGTCCAGTCGACCCGGATGGTGTGGACACCGGCCGGAAGGTTGACCCAGGCGCCGGTGAGAGCGCCGCCTGCCGAGCGCGACATGACGGTCCGGATCTGGTTGACCCCTGTTGAGGTGCGGTGGAACTGCACCGCCAGGACCTGCGCGGTGGCCGTTCGTGCCTCGAAGAGGGTGAGCGCAGTGTTGGCGTTGGCGTTGGTGGTCAAGGTGTTGGCGTTGAAGGCGAACGACGCGTGATAGCTCGTCTCAGCGGTCGGTGAGAGGTCGGTCACGTAGCGATTCGCGTTGGTGCCATTCCCGGCCAGGGTCGCCTGGAGGCCACTGTTCGCGCCACCGTTGGGGATGCCCGCCGCCGCCGTGACCGATGGCCCGCCCGTGCTGCTGGACCACGCCGTGAGGCCCGAGCTGAACCCGTCGGAGAAGATGGCGTTCGGGCGGGAAACCGTGACGGTGGTGTTCACCGCGTTGCTCCAGTTGCCGGCGAGGTCCATGACCCGCAGGTTGAACCGCTGCGCACCCGTGGGAATCCCCAAGAGAGGCACGGTGGCCATGATGCTGGAGCCGGAGGCGTTGAAGCCGAAAGCCACGACGGTGCCATGGCCGACGCCGGGGTCGGTGGTGCCGAGCCAGAACTCGGCGACCGCGATGGTTGTCTTGTTGATGGGCGCGGTCAGGGTCAGCTCGGTCGCGCCGTTGGTCGGGTTGGGTGACCCCACCGCGGCCCCGAGAACGGGAACGCCCTTGTCCACGACCAGGTTCATCGTGAATAGGGAGCCCCAGTTGCCGGCCGTGTCCTGACCACGAACGGACACGTGGTGAGTGCCGTTGGTCAGCGACCTGACCTGGGAGATGGGGATGAGCCCAAAGACGGACTCGGTCGAGCTGTCCATCGCTCCGTCCACCGCGGCCAGCTGGAACCCGGTGCCGCCGGCGCCAACGGTGTCCAGGAAGCCCTCGGCGTCGGTGACCGCGTTCTGCAACCCGTTCGAGTTGGCGTCGGTGATGGTCGCTGAGACCACCAGGTAGCCCGGGTGGGCAAGTGATGTCAGGACCCCGTTGGTCGGGTTCGGTTTGACATCGGCGCCGTCGACGCCGGGACCGGTCAGGTCCACGGGCAGGGAGATGTCCAGTGGCGGACCCCACAGACCGAGGGAGTCATGGCTGTGTACGAAGACGTGGTGCATGCCCTCGCCAAGCGCCAGGACGGTTGCGGCCGGGATGACCGGGTCCTCGGAGACGACCATGGCGGTGCGGTTGGGGGTGATCACCGTGCCACTGCCGTTGGCACCCACGGTGTCCAGGAAGTACTCGGCGCCGTTGATGGTGCCTCCGGCAGTGCTGTCGTCCCCGGTTGCCGAGATGGCGACGTCCAGGGAGCCGTTGGCCGGTGAGGGGGTGGCGCTGCCGTTCGTGGTCTGCGGACCGGTCTTGGGCAGGTTGAAGATGGTGGCACTGACGACGCCCCAGTTGCCCGCGCTGTCGTGCGCGCGGACGAACACGGTGTGCTTGCCCGCGGGGAGCGCGGTCAAGGTCGTCTGCGGGATCGTGCCCCTCGCGCCAACGACGATCACGGCGGGGGGGAAGGCGTTCATCGGGATGCCGAAGCCGGGGGCGAGGCCGGTCGGGCTGGCGTCGTCGATGACGATCTCGGCACGGTCGACGTTCGAGCTACCCGTGGTGGCGTCGCTGAGGTCAGCGGTCACCGTGACAGCGCCCAAACCGTTTGAGGGGTTGGGGGACGCGGCGACGTGGGAGGGGACCGGGCCGACGCCATCGCCGCTGGGCGCAGGCGCATTGGTGTCCAGGAAGGTGAGCATGCCACCGAAGGCCAGGGACAGCCCGCCGATGGTGGTGGTCTGTCCGTTGTTGTCCAGGCGGCCGGCTGACTCGTACAGGGCGTACTTGGCGTCAGCTCCGCTGGGAATTGAGACGATGGTGTCCACCGTGCTTCCGGGGAGGATCTCCGCGCTGACCTGGGTATCGGCGTATTTCATCGCGTGACCGTCCAGGGCGACCTGCGTCTGGTCGTTGCCCAGCAGGCTCATGGAGTGGGTCTGCGAGCCGACGTTGACGTAACGCAGCAGGAGCCGGTGACTCTGGTCGGTGCCGATCGGGTCCGTGGCCGGGAACGGCTTACCGTTGATCAACCGGTACTTCGGGGCGAAGTCACGCATGTCGAAGCCCGCCGGATTGGCGTTGAGCGCGGGGTCGATCTCGCTGAGAACGACCACTGCTTCATCGTCGCTTGCCGTGCTGGGGTAGCCGGCCGCAGGTGGGCCGTAGGCCGACCCGTCGGGGGCGAGAACCACCAACGCACCGGCCAGGCCCATCGCGACCTGCCGGGCGCCGTTGGCCGTGTGGCCGGCTTCGTAGACGAACGTGCCGGCCCGCGCGGCCGTGAAGGTGTAGGCCGAGGTCGCCCCCGTGGCCACACCGATCTCCTCCGCCTGGGTCGACAGGCCTGTCGACCCAGCTGCCGAGAACGCCCCGATCGGCTGCCCCGGGAACGCCAGAGAGACGTGTTGATCGGGCAGCTGGTTGTGCAAGGTGAAGGTGACGGTGTCGCCCTGGTGGACAACCAGCAGCGGTCCTGGGGCCGTGGCCGTGCCTGTGCCGCCGGTGGTCGAGAAGCCCCAGATGTCGATCGGCGCACCCCCGTTCATCGAGGTGGTGCCCTTCATCGCGTAGAGATCACAGGAGGGGGTCGTTCCGTTCGCGGTGCAGCCCTTGGGGGCCAGCTTTCCTACGGCTACCGCGGGGACCGCCGCCGAGGGGTGCAAAGCCGCCGCCGTGGCAGCCTGGGCGCTGATCGGGATGGCGAGCAGGCTGATCGCCGCAACCATGCCCGCGGCGGCCAGGAGTGCGACGCCCCGCAGGGTGGACGAACGCGGGCCTGACGTGCCAGCCGAGTCGATGAGTGTCATCGCCAGTCCTCAATTCGCCTGGCAACCGGCGGGAGGATCGATGCGGAATACCGTCATCATCCCTCCGAAGGTTGCGCCGTAGTTGGTGGATTGCACAAGCGAGTGGCTGTGGGCGATGTGGTAGTACTCGCCGCACTCGTTGTTGGAGGTGATCGTCGTGGGCAGAGGGTTCTTCGTCCCCAGGTAGGGGCTCTCGCTGAACCACGTGTCGGTGCCGACGAGAAGCTGGTCGGTGATCGCCGGGATCTGCGTGGGAATGGGATTGGTCAGGGCGTTCCAGTGCTCAACGTCGCGCCAGTCCATCAGCGCGTCCACGGTCTGCCCGGGCTGCACGTCGATGTCGTACTTCTGGTACGACAGGTCCTCACCGGCGGGGCCGGCCAGGGCCTGGCCGTCCTTGTTGACCACCCGCTCGTCGCTGCCGTGGGGGTGGAACGGGTAGTTGACGGTGCCGGCGTTGAGGTATCGGATGACGGCGGGCAAGGGGTTGGCGCTCGAGTCGTACGGGCTGATGTGTACGAGCGCACCGTAGGGCTGGCTGGGCAGCCACGAGGCGTTGTTCGGCGCGAGCGTGTCCGGCATGCTGCGCCCGTTGATCATGAAGTACCGGGCCCGGAAGGCATTCCAGTCGATCGGTTGCGACCTCTCGACCGCCAGATGCAGGTCCGGGTCAACCTCGGAGAGCAGGAACACGTACTCGTGTGTCGGGCTGTACGCAGAGTCGGCGCGGCTGTTGACCTGACAGGTCGTTGCGCCGGCCGGACAGGTATTGCCGCTGGGGCGCACGACCAGGGCGCCATACATGCCCATCTGCACCTGCTTGTTGACGTCGGTGCCGCTCTCGTAGAGATAGGTGCCGGGGGTGCCGGCGAGGAACGTGTAGGTGACCGAGCCGTTTGCGGCGTCGGCGCCCTGCACCAATGAGGTCAGCGAGCCACCAGCGTCATACTGCGGCTGGGCAGGGTTGCCGTTGGCCTTCACACCCTTCTGTCCCGGGAAGACGATGGACGTCGCCTCGGTCAACGTGTTGTGCAAGATGATGGTGACGGGCTGACCGGACGTCACGCACAGTGTCGGCCCGGGGAGCTGGAAGCCGCGCGTGCTGTTGCCGTAGCTCCACATGTAGATCGAGTTGCCGTCCGGCGTCGAGACGTAGCCGTCCTGGGCCGTCAGCGAGAACGTCTGGTGTGCGTCGGTGTCGCACAGCAGACCCTCGGATGTCGCGGCCCCGGCTGTGCCGGGGTTGGTCACCAGTGCGGTCACGACCAGCGCAACGACCGTCGCGGCGACGGCGAGCCGCCGCGGGGCGAGGTGGGAAACGAGATTCATGGCATCTCCTCGGTCGGTGTCGTCACGCGTTCGCGACGGTCTGCTGTGGATAGGTGCCCGGCGCCGCGACGAGGATCTTCGTCATCATGCCGCCGTAGCCGGGGCCGCCGCCGTTCTGGAGGTACGAGTACTTCCGGTCGTAGAGGAAGTACTCCCCGGGAATACTCGGGGCCACGAAGATGACGTCGCGGCTCTCGCCGGGGCCAACGTCCACGGTGTTGGTGGTGATGTAGTTGCTGATGCCGTCGCGGCCCTTGAGCAGGCTGGCGTCCTTGGCCACGATCTGGAGGTCGATGTTGTCGACGCTCATCGCGTGGTTCTGGTAACCCAGGTTGGACATCCGAAGCAGGACGCGGTCACCGACGTTGCAGGTGATCAGCGAGGAGATCGGCTGACTCTGTAGGCGGCCAGAGGGCGACAGGTTGCCGGTGGTGTCTCTCGCTCCGTTGGGCGCGATCGTGTCCGGGTAGCCTCGCCCGTTGAGCAGCCAGAAGCTGGGGTCGTAGTCGGTCCAGTCGCTGACCTGGATGTGGGCGTCGCGCCAGTGGGCCGCCGACCACAGCTCGGTGATCATGAACGCGAACTCACGGTCGTAGCGGGTGGAGCCGTCGCCGTCGTTGTAGGCGAACTTGCCCGGCCCGAACGCGCCGGCACCTGTCGCGTTCTGCTTGGGCCTGACGAACACCATGCCCGTCATGCCCATCTGCACGTGCTCCACATCCTCGAAGTGGCAGTGGTACATGTACGTCCCGGCGTCGTGCGGGCGGTAGAAGTACGACAGGTCGCGCCCGACCGGGACGGAGAGCGAGAGCTCGGGGACGCCGTCGAACAACGGGATCGCGTTGACGAAGCCGTGCCAGTGGATGGTGTGCCCGTCGAACAGGTCCGGGCGCACGAGCAGGCCCAGGTTGGTCAGCGTGATGGTGATGTCGTCCTCTTCGTCAAAGGCCATCATCGGAGCGCTGATCTGCGCCTTGCCCCGTTGTGCGGCGATCTGCGCAGAGGTCAGCCCGGTGACGTCGCGGAAGCCGAACACGTAGGTGTTGCGTCCGGCGGGCGCCAGGGAGTCCGGGAAGAACGGTGGGTCGTCGGGGGCGCCTTGCGGCATGGAGACCCAGCCGTCGGTGCCGGCCAGGTGCACCGTCTTCTTCGGGTGCGCTACCGCCTGGACCAACCCCCCGGCCGCCTTCATGCTGGCCCCTGCCACCGGCGACCCCATCAGGGTGGCGCCGGCCACGACCACTCCGCCGGCGAGGAACGACCGGCGGTTGAAGCCGTGGAGTGATCTGTTCTCGTTCACGGGATCTCCAAAGGGATGAGTCGGGCGGGGGCGGGAGTGGACCGCAGTGCGGTGGTCATGGCTTCAGCTGGTCGGAGCCGGCGTCGTACCGGTTGAGCGCTGATGGCCGGGACTGCCCGTCGATGTCCGGGGTGGGGGCGGTGACGGTGTAGGTCCAGCCCAGCGACGGGCTCGGCCCCCATCGCACGATGGTGCTGGCGACACCACGTCCCCGGGCCGGCGATGTGACGCTCACGTGGTAGTCGCCCATGAGGCTCGGCGGCAGGATCTCGGTCACGATCACCGCCTGACGGAACGCCGGGTAGGTGCGCAAGGGGGCGATGTCCACCGACACGTCGAACGGACTCACGAACAACGGGTTGCTGCCCACGGTCGTGTTGCTGCCACCGTCGGTTCCCTGAGCCGTCTGGATGAGGGAGCTGATCGGCGAGAGCAGGCCTGAGCCGTCTGCGGCACCCATGTCCCAAGGGTTGGCGTCCGCAGCTGTGATTCCCGACTCCAGGCCCCCGCTGTAGGTGCCGGCGCGGTTGTCCCAGAACACGTCGTTCAACAAGGTCGGCTTGCTGAACCGCGTATTGGCCAGCGTTGTCGAGCCCGGGAACAGCTGGGTGTTGCCCAACCTGGCCTGCAACGGGTCGCTGTTGGCGCCGGTGGACAGACCCGCAGGGGCCGCACTGCCGTCGCTGGTCACGGCGGTCGCGGTGGTGATGTTCTTGGCCACCGTGTTGTTCACGATATTTACGAAGACCGCGTCGTCCAGGGCCAGCCCACCGCCCTCGTGGGCAGAGACGTTGTTGGCGATGGTGTTGTTGGTGATCGCGATGGTCTCGGGGGTGGCCCGGCTGATGTGGCTGCCGCTGGTCTGCAGCAACCGCACGCCGCCGCCGTCGTCGTTGGCCAGGTTGGCCTGGATCACGTTGGCGTCGATCGTGGTCGGCCCCGATCCGGGGGACAACGCCGTCGGGGTCGCCGGCAGCTCGCCTGCGATCATGACGCCGCCGCCCTCGTCGTAGGAGGCGTTGAACCAGATCCGGTTGTGGGTGATCTTGCTGGTGCTGTTACCGACCGGGGCGTTGTAGCCGAAGGCCGAGACTGCGCCGCCGTACTCGGCGGAGTGGTTGCCGCAGATGGCGTTCGCGTCGACCAGGTAGTTGTTGCTGCCGGTGAACAGCCCGACACCGCCGGCGAGGTTGGTGCCGCCGTTGTCACGGATCTGGTTGTGCGCCAGCACCAGGTTGTCGTTGTGGTTGTTTCCGACGTAGGGGGTGCCCACACGTACGCCTCCGCCGTACGAGCCGCCGTTGCCACGGATCACGTTGTCGGTCAGGTGGAGCCCCACGACGTTGTTGTGTACGTAGATGCCGCCTCCCTGGGTGATCAGTGCACCGGTGGCGCCGTATGGCGTCTTGACCCCGCCGGTGATCGCGTTGACATTGCCCGCGAAGTCCGACTGTGCCCCGCCGGTGATGCCGAAGCCGTCGATCGTCGTGGGGTAGGAGGTGGGCTTACTCTCATTGGGTTCGTTGAGCACCGTGACCACGGCGGCATCGGGCACTGCCGGGTCGCCCGAGTAGTTCAGGCTGCTCAGCAGGGTGATCCAGTTGGTGCCGCTGGGATTGTCGGGGTTGAACCCCGCACCATCGATGATCGATCCCGGCACGTACGCACTGCCCTGGAAACCGCCTGGGCCGACGCCCTGGATACGCACCTGGTGGTGGACTATCACGTTCTCCGTGTACTCACCCAGCGGGTTGTCGGAGGTCTGGGCGTTGGGCCAGACCACGACCAGCCAGTATCGGCGAGAGCTGGTCGGGCGGGCTGCCTCAAGAGCGGACTGGATCGAGGCAAACTGCTTGCCCGGGCCCACCTCGGCGATCAACGGGTTCGTCGCACTCGTGCCCTGCGTGCCTGATGTTGTCAGCGCTTGGATCGTCAGGGCGTTGTACGTCGAGAGGCCGTTGCCTGCCGTAATGCTCAGCGTGACCGCTCCCGACATGCTGGTCGGCACCGTGAAGACCACTTTGGTGTCCGACCAGAAGCTGGTGGCCGTCGTCGTGCCGTTGAGCTTCAGGTCGGCGGCGCCGGTCCGGGTGCCACCGAAGCCGATGCCGTTGACCGTCACCACTCGCAGGGCCGGCGTGTTGCTGCGCACGTACGGCCGGTCGACCGAGAACAACTGCGGTGAGGCAGCTCCCAGGTCGCACATGGTCGGGTTGGCCACCGTCGTGTCCGGTCCCAGGACCGTCGCGGCCACCTGGGTCGGCGCCTCGTCGGTCACCGTGTACTGACCGGGCCAGCCCTGGAAGTTCGTGGCGATCGTCCTGAACCGGGGGTTGTAGTCGGGGTTCAGCGCGCCGGGTTGACCCGGGTCGTTGCCGACGAACCGGTACATGTTCGGGCACGGCCCAGCGGGCACCGGGCAGTTGAACGTGTCGGTCGAGGGGACGAGGGCCTCGTAGAGGCCGTTGAAGTCGGTGTGGGTGGTGTAGCTCAGCCGACCGAAGGAGTCATACAGCCCCACCGGCACGAAGGGCAGGCCCTGAGCCTCGCCGTAGTTGACGCTGCGCTTGTCCAGGGTCAGACCGAGGTCGTTCAGCGTCAGACCCCAGAAGTGGGTCGGCAGCGGGACGTCGGTGAACAGGTTGAAGTTGGGTGCGGTGGCCTGCCCGTTACGCACCGTGACCAGCTTGTCGGTGCACGAAGGCCGGTCCTGGCCCTCGAACGTGCTGCCTCCGCCGGCCAGGAACGCCGGGTTGCTGACGCTCACCGTGTGCAGTACTCCGGCGCACGGAGAGATGATGCCGGCCTGCTGCGACGGTGGCTGATGAGGGACCGGTGCGACCGTGCCCAAGGCGGCGTCGGCGGCATCCTGCGGGGTAGCCGGGGGGTAGTTCTGCTGAGGCAGGTAGGTGTCACCGTCGAAGATGTTGACGTCCTCCTCAGCGGTGGCCTTGTACATCGGCTTGCCATCAACGGGGTCGCTCGGGATGTCCACCGAGACGATGTAGTCGCCCGCGGCCAGGTCGCCGAAACCGTAGTTGCCGTTGACCGTCTGACCCGCCGAGGTGGGGTCGGTCGTGTCGCTCGGCCCGACTGCGACGCCCAACATCGGCGCCTCGACGCAGAGCCGGTTCGCGGTCGCGCCGAACTCCGGCAGGGCCTGCTGGTCGGTCAGCAGCGTTCCGTTGTACTGCCGTGCGGTGCAGCCGCGCGGTGGCTGCCAGGTCTCGGAGGTGTACGAGTCCCCGATCTTGGATCCCTTGACCAGCGCGCCACGGTCGGGGCCCGTCGAGTTCAGGGGCACCATCTTCTTGCCCTCGCGGCACTGGTTGGCGACGTCGGCGGGTGCGGTCACGTCGCAGGGCACCGAGTTGTACAGACTCACCGGCACGTCGGGGATGCCCGGCTGGTAGGACTCGCTGGCCGCCTGCGCGGGGTCGAGCTCGTTGCGGGTCGTGTCGTAGCTGACCGTGCCCACGATGCCGCCGTTGGTGCCAGCGGCGTAGGGCCGCACGCCCCAGTCGATCCGGGTGCCGAGGCCGATGATGGGCAGGAAGCTCAGGTCCACGAGGGAGCCGAGCTTGGTTGTGGCCGCCGGCTCGTTCTCACCCTGGTAGGTGATGCCCGTCGTCTCGTAGCGAGTGTTGAACGCCTCCAGCACGAGCCACTTGCCCATCGGGTAGGTCTCACGGATGTCGTAGGCGCCGCTGTCGTCCGTCGTGGCCGTGTTCGTGGCCTGGTCCATCAGAGTGTTGTCCCGCTCGCGGACCGTCAGGGCGAACGACGGGACGGCGCTCTCGCCGGGGTCCCGCTTGCCGTTCGCGTTGGCGTCCACGAACACGGTGCCGTGGACGTGGGTGAACCAACCGACGAGTAGCTCGACGCCGACGTCCGTCAAGGCACCTCCGGAGACCTCGACGTTGACGCTCCACAGGATGTAGTCCTGGTCGTCGTCCCACATCGTCAGCTGGTAGGTGCCGTCGGGCACGTTCTTGATGTCAAAAGAGCCGTTGTCGGCGCCGCGGCCGACGTACACCTGGGCGTCACCTGCTCCCAGGTCGGACAGAGCGACCCATGGGGCCTTGATCGGCGCGCCGACCTTCGTTCCCGCGAAACCGTCCGGGCCCACCTGACCGCCTTGGCCTCCGATGTACGGCAGCCCAGCAACCACGACGCCCTTGATCTCACCGGTCGGCACGTTCCTGGTCGGGATCCTCATCGCCTGGGTCCGCACGAAGCCGAACTGCACCGATGGCACCGCCTCGTTGCCCTTGGTCTGTTCGGTGTCGAAACCGGTCGCGCCCTCCTGGCTCCAGATGTCGTGGTCGTGACCACCCTCCAGGGTCGTGGTCTGCACCCACTGGTACGTCTGGCCGGCCGCAGGCACCGGCGGCGTGACGGTGGCGGCGAACCGGTTGGGCCCCATGTTGGGGATGACGATCTCGCCGGTCGCGTCACTGACACACCTACCCGTCGAGGCGGGGTCGACGATCGGCTTACCGGCGTCGTCAAAGGCGATCGGGTTGTTCGGGCGCTGGGCGTCGGTGAACAGCTGGGGCCGCCCCGTGTGCATGTACCTGGTGCACAAGGCGTTGCCGTAGTAGTCGACCCCGACGGTGCCGAAGACGTCCGAAAGGTGCGCCGTGAAGCCGGCCAGCCCCTGCTCGGCGTCGACCTCGTAGGTCGCGTCCACCGGGATGTTGTCGTTGAACACCTGGATACGCAGGGTGGTCAGCGGCAGAGGCGTCGGGTTCATCTGCACGCTCACCCTGGCCGCCGGGTTCGGGGTCGTGCCGTCAGGCAGGAACGCGTTCTGGCCGTCGACGACGGTGAAGTGCTGGCCGTCGATCTTGAAGCCGTCCGCGGTCACCGAGATGAGGTACTTGCCCGGTGCCAGGCCCTGCAGCGCGATGGCGGAGCCCAGGTCGCCCTGGGCGCCCTGGGCGATGATGGGCGCCTTCCCGGAGGTGTTGCGAATCGAGGGCCACTGGCAGGTGTCGGCAAAGTTCGGGTCCGTGCTGCCCACACCAACACCAGCGGACGCCGGTAGGCAGTCTTGCGTGCCCTGGTTCAGGGCCGTCCCCGGGTCACCGACGTCGTCAAGGTTGATCAGCCACTTGTACGCGGTGATCGGATCACCTTGGTGAACGAAGCCCGGGCCGCTGTTGACCGACCGGGCGCTCTTCACCTGCAAGGTGATGCTGCCAGGCGTGGCCGCCGCGGCTCGTGGTGCCAAACGCGGCACCGTGAGCTGGGCGGCGACGATGGCAAGCGCTGCCAGCAACACAAGTACTGCACGTCCGCGGTTGACCCGACGTCCCATGACGACCTCCAGTGTCTAGACCTTTGGGCGAGTATTGCGCTCTGAAATCCTTGCCTCGGGCCACCGAACGGCCACCTCACGGAACGCTCATGGCGAGCCCATCTGGACGTCATTCACCCTCACCCCGCTGGTCACCAACGGTGAGATGGCGGTTATGTATCCGTCATGGTGGAGCGGCACATTCACGACATCCAAAGTGAGGGTGACGAGCTCATCGACGTCGGTTCGTGGGTGAACAAGCATCGCCGCAGGTGTTACTGAAGCTCCTGGTCACCATCGACCGCGAAACCCAAAAAACCTTGCGGTTCGTAGCCATCTGCCGTGTGCTGGGGGTGTTTCAGGTGAGCTGTACTGATATGGACGCGATGCGTGCATTGTCATGGCACGCCGTAGTCCGTTTGGCCTAGAAGCCTTTAGCCACACTGGACGGATTTGTCCACCGGTTGGGCCATTAACGTCCCTGGTCCTTAACAAGCCCTTAAATCGGGCCTTACATTTCCTTAGGCAAGGCGGTCCTACCTGAGCGCCTTCGTGGATGACAGGGGTTGGGTATGGCTGTCTTGCTTGTGGTGGACGACGAACCGCGGATCCGCACCGTCCTGAACCGGTCGCTCTCGGCGCAGGGCCACACCGTCTATGAGGCCTCTGACGGTCAGGCCGCGCTGGACCAGCTGGACTCTCGCGACATGGACCTGGTCCTCCTCGACCTCGCCATGCCGCGGCGCGGAGGACTCGACGTCCTTAGCGTGCTGAAGCAGCGCGAGTCCAGCCCGCCGGTCATCGTGCTGACCGCCGTCACCGAAATATCTGCCCGGGTCCAGGCGCTCGACCGAGGCGCGGTGGACGTCGTCGCCAAACCCTTCTCCACCACCGAGCTGTCCGCGCGCATCCGGCGGCACCTGCACCACCAGACGTCACCACCACCCGGTGAGCAGCGCTACCTCGAGGCCGGCGGTGTGCGGCTCGACCTGCATCGCCGTCGGGCCGTCAGCGCCAATGGACCGGTGAGCCTGACCGGGCGCGAGTTCGCCCTGCTCGCCCACCTGATGCGGCGCACCAACGAAGTGTGCTCCCGCGAGGAGCTGCTCCACGACATCTGGGACCTGGACTTCGACCCCGGCAGCAACGTCGTCGACGTGTGCGTCGGCCGGCTGCGCTCGAAGCTGCAGCCCACCCCTCCGATCGAGACGGTACGCGGTGCCGGCTACTGCTTCTACGATGAGTGAGAGCGGCGCACTCACGGGCTTGGCGGACGCCAGCCCATTCGGCCGCCGTCACCTGCTCGGCGCGTGGACGGTGTGGGCCGTGGGTTGCGTGATCGTCATGTTCGTGCGGCCTGGCGAAGAGACCATCCCCTATCACCTGGGCTGGGCCGGCTTCGCACTCGCCTTCGGACTCGGCACCTGGAGCAGGTGGCAGCTGGTCACGGCACTGGCCTGGTACACGCTCGCGACGGGGGTCGCCCTCGAACGAAGCTGGCTGCTTGGCATCGTCGGCTGGGACGAGACCACCGAGATCCCGCTGATGTTCTTGCTCGCGCTGCTGCTGGTGTGGCACGTCCGTCGCCGCCAGGCCGCGCTGGCTCACGTCACGAGGCTGGCCGAGCGCGACGTCCAGGCCTGCCTCGACCGCGAACAGCTGATGCAGCTGACATCTCACGAGCTGCGCACTCCGCTGACCATCGCCCGGGGCTACATCGAGCTCCTGCAGACGCGCGACCTGGAGCTGGAGAACAAGCAGGACCTCTCCGTTGTCGCCGACGAACTCGAGCGACTGTCGCGGGTCAGCGATCGGTTGATCCGGATGATCCGGCTGCAGGACGACACCACCAGCGAGATCGTCGACATCGACCAGGTGATGGCGCAAGCGGTCGAGCGCTGGCGGGTCGTCGCCGACCGTCAATGGATGCTGGACGCCGGGGCCGGATGCGACCTGGGGTCGCCTGAGCGGCTGCGCACCGGCCTCGACACGCTCGTGGAGAACGCGATCCGGTACACCTCGGTGGGTGACACGATCCGGCTGGTCGGATCTCGACAGCTCGAGCACCTCGTCGTGGGCGTGTTCGACACTGGCGTCGGCCTGAGCGACCACCAGATCATGGCCATCAACGCCGGCGAGCACCCGCTGCCCACGACAACGGCGGGAACCGTGGCGAGCACGGACACGGGCACAGGCACAGGCACAGGCACAGGCACAGGCACGGAGGACCGCCTGGCGGGAACCGGCCTCGGCCTGAGCATCGTTCGAGCGCTCGCGCACGCGCGCGGTGGGACGTTGCACGCGTCGCACGCGCCCGACGGGGGAGCCGCGATGATCCTTACTTTCCCCCTGAACTCGCCAGGCGTGGTCGGGCCGTTCCTTCCCCGAGTTGCTTCAGATGCCCTGCTCATCCAGCCCGAGTTGCCCACGGAGCGGCACGCGCCGAGGATGCTCGTGGCGCCCGGCGTCAAGGAGAGTTGACGCGGCCTCAGATGCACCCGTCCCCGCGGGAGCGATCCCCTCTGAGCCGAAGCTGAAACATCGGTTGGCTCTATCAGTGATCGGTCTCCATCCGGCTCCAGAACTCGTAGCGGGCTCCGACGGCGTCCAGCCAGCTCTTCACCGCCGGCACGATCCGTTCGGCATTCGCGGCCAGAAAAGTCGAGTCGTCGTGGGTCCCGTCGAGTGCTGCCCCGATGTGCGGTAGCTCCTCCGGAGGAATCGAGAACGCGCCGCGCTCGCCACCGCCGTCAGATGTCCTAGCGGATGCTAACCGAGATCGGAACGTTCACATAGCGGAAGAGCACGACGGCACCCAAAGCGTTGACCGCGACCATGAACGCTGCAGCGCACGAGTTGCGGGGTGCCTCGGATCGGTACCCAGACTGCCGCGGCGAGGGCGACGGCTACGTCAAGGCGAAGCAGGTTGCCGGCCCGATGCCGCCCGGAGCTGAGAGCTGGTTTCCTCATTCGGCACGATCGCACCCTGGCTTGCACGACGGGCGCCACCCCTGCCGCCGTTTGTGGCCGCGGCGATCGGGGGAACCGGGTCAGGTGGCAACACCATCGGCATCGTCCAACTCGGACCACGCTGACAGTTCGCGGCTCGCCCGCAGCCGTCACCGAGCCCCGCGCAACCGACCCGTGGTGCGGGTGCGCAGATAGCCTCCGAGAAGTGCGGAACCTGAGCTTGCCGGGTCGGACAGGATGGATTCGAAGGCAAGCTCGGCAGCGCCGATCATGAGCAGATCGGACGCAAGCTGGGTGCGACTGATC
>Ga0209745_1000834_pt1 | contig 18635 bp, 14 predicted proteins | sample BarGraNGADG00312_FD_184495 | JGI IMG/M metagenome (GOLD analysis project Ga0209745, IMG submission 184495) | Arctic peat soil microbial communities from Barrow, Alaska - Barrow Graham LP Ref core NGADG0004-312 (SPAdes) (version 2) | ecosystem: Environmental > Terrestrial > Soil > Wetlands > Peat...
CAAAGATCACAAAGACCACGGAGGACGGACGACGGAAGCCGTCCGTGACCGTGTGCCTGAGTCCTTCGCTGCACAAACACGGCGACGTCTGTGCGCCATCAGGACTTAGTGCTGAGCGACTGCAACCCGCCACATGCGGCGAAAGCCGATCGCGGCGGCAATTGCGAGTCGAAGTACTGAAAGCGCCGGCCGGTGCCGGGCAAAGCCCGGCGTGGCACCCGGCGGCCGCGGCGTGCGCGAGCGCCAACCCGGTTCGCTCTGGCGTTCGCGTACGCCGCGACCGCCGGGTGCCGGTCCGCGCCCGTGACCGGGTGCGGACCGGCCGGCGGACTGGATCGTCTCCGCGTCCTTTGTGTCCTTTGTGTGCTCCGTGGTTGTCGGCCTTTCCGGATTCTCCGTTCATCCGGCGGTCGCTACTGGTCCTTGATCGACGTCGCGAACGCCAGCGCGAGCAGCGCCTGCTGCTCCAGCTGGTGCGCCTTGCCCGAGCCGGTCGCCGGGCTCGCCGACGCGCGCCGCTTCACGGAGGTGACGCCTGGGTGGGCGAAGATCGTGCGGAGGCGCGGCATCACGTAGAAATGCGCCCCCATGTTCTTCGGCTCCTCCTGCACCCACACCACTTCGCGCGCCTCGGAATACTCCGCCAGCGCCTTGGTCAGCGGCGTCGTCGGGAACGGATAGAGCTGCTCGAGGCCGAGGATCGCCGTGGTCGTGTCGCCCCGGCGTTTCCGTTCGGTGCGCAGCTCGTGCACGATCTTCCCGGTACCGATTAGGATCCGTCGCACGCCGGACGATGCCTCCTCGTCGGGGAGCACGGTCTGGAACCGTCCCCGGGTCAGCTCGTCGATCGGTGATGACGAGCTGGCGTGGCGCAGCATGCTCTTCGGCGTGAACACGATCAGCGGCTTGCGCCAGCTGCGGAGCGCCTGTCGCCGCAGCAGGTGGAAGTACTGCGCGGAGGTGGATGGCTGGCAGATCTGCAGGTTGTCTTCACCGGCGAGCTGCAGGAAGCGCTCGATCCGGGCGCTCGAGTGTTCGGGGCCCTGGCCCTCGTAGCCGTGCGGCAGGAGCAGCACGAGGCCCGACAGCAACCCCCACTTGTCTTCACCGGCGCTGAGGAACTGGTCGATGATGACCTGCGCGCTGTTGACGAAGTCGCCGAACTGCGCTTCCCAGAGGACGAGCGCCTCGGGGTAGTCGCGGCTGAAGCCATACTCGAAGGCCAGGACGGCCGCCTCGGACAGCGTCGAGTTGTAGATCTCGCATCGGGCCTGTCCCGGGGCGACGTGGCTGAGCGGCATGAACTTCCGCTCGTCCTCGATGTCGATCAGCACCGCGTGCCGCTGGTTGAACGTCCCGCGTTCGCTGTCCTGTCCGCTCAAGCGAATCGGCACACCCCGTGTGAGCAGGCTTCCGAACGCCAGCGCCTCCGCCATCCCGTAGTCCAGGCGCCGCGTGCCGGCCGCCATCTCGGCGCGCTGCTCCAGCAGCTTCTTCACCTTCGGGTGGATGTTGAACCCGTCGGGCCACGACGTGATCCCCGTCGCCACCGCGCGCAACTCCTCGAGTGCGATGCCAGTGTCCACCTCGTACGACGCGTTGTGGCAGCCGCCCTGGTAGCGGGACCAGTAGGCCGGCAGCTGCGCCAGCGCCACGCGCTCCCCGATCTTCTTGGCGTCCTCTTGCGCCTGGCCGTACTCGGCGCGCACACGCGCGGGGAGGTCGCCGACGTCGAGACCGGCCCGCGTCGCGAACACCTGCCACAGCGGCGGGTGGTTCTTGATCGCCTTGTACATCCGCGGCTGCGTGATCGTCGGGTCGTCCACCTCGCTGTGGCCGTGACGACGGTATCCGACCATGTCGATGAGGACGTCGCTGCTGAAGGTGTAGCGGAACTCGGCGGCGAGTCGGGCCACCCGGGCCATGGCGGGCAGGTCCTCGCCGTTGACGTGGAAGATCGGGATCGGGAGCCGGCGCGCCACGTCGGTCGAGAATGGCGACCCATGCAGTTCCCTGTCTGACGTCGTGAACCCGAGCTGGTTATTGACGACCACGTGGATGGTACCGCCCACGGTGTAGCCGGGTAACCCTGCGAAGTTCAGCGCCTCGGCGGTAATGCCCTGCCCTGCGAACGCGGCATCGCCGTGGAGGACGATCGCCATGATCCGCTTCCAGGCGCCGTCGCCCTCCCGCATCTGACGCGCGCGCGTCCGCCCGACGGCGACGGGATAGACCGCCTCGAGATGGCTCGGGTTCGAGACGAGCTTCACCCGAAGGTCCCGGCCGCTTCGAGTCCGATAGGCGCCGGTCGCTCCCATGTGGTACTTGACGTCGCCGCTGCCGAGCACGCTCTTCGGATCGGGATCCTCGAAGCCTGCATAGACGTCGAGCACCGGGCGGCCGACAATCTGAACCATGACGTTGAGCCGGCCGCGGTGGCTCATGCCGATCAACGCTTCCTCGAGCCCCCCGCCGGCTGCCTCGTCGAGGACGTCGTCGAGCAGCGGGATGAGTCCGGCGACGCCTTCGAGCGAGAACCGCTTCGATCCCGGGTACCGGCCGTGCAGCACCTCTTCGAACAGCTCCGCGCGGACCAGGCGTTCGAGGGCAGCCTGGCCGTCGATCGCAGGAATCGGCTGCTCGATACGCTCCTGCACCCAGCGGCGACGCGCGGGGTCGGCGATGTGCATGAACTCCACGCCGATGGGGCCGCAATACCAGCCACGGGCCCGAGCGGCCAGGTCCCCCTTCGCGTCCAGTTCGGGGTGCGGCGCTGGCTGCGCTAACAGAAGCGGGTCGAGAGCCGCTTCGAGATAGCCCCACCGCCGAAACGCATCGAGGACGCGTTCGTCATCGACGAGCCTGACCTCGCGCTGTTGCGCCATCGTCTTCTGCCTCTGTTGTTCGAGAACACTCCCGATGACCAGTGTCGCGCAACGCTGCAGATCTTGTCTACCGTGGCTGACGACAAGGCGGACGTCGCACACAATCGGTGGCCATCCGGGCGTGATTGCGGGTAAGCTCGTTGTGTGAGATCCCAATCCATGACACGCAGGAAGATCGCCCGCTTCTGGTGGTGCCTCGCGGTGGTCCTGGCGGCTGCTGTCGCCGCGAGCGCCCAGGACAAGCCCGCACCGAGCCCCGCGCAGACCGTGGCGCTCGATCGACCCGTGGCCGTCGATCCGCGCATCACCATCGGCTACCTGTCGAACGGCCTCCGGTACTACATCCGGACCAACGCCCGACCCTCGCAGCGCGCTGAACTCCGGCTCGTCGTGAACGCCGGGTCGGTGATGGAGGAGCCGGACCAGGTGGGCCTCGCCCACTTCATCGAGCACATGGCGTTCAACGGCAGCGAGAACTTCGCCAAGCAGGACCTCATCCGGTTCATGGAATCGATCGGGATGCGCCTCGGCCCCGGCGTGAACGCGAACACGTCGTTCGACGAGACGGTCTACATGCTGCACGTCCCCACCGACAACCCCGAGGCGATGCAGAAGGCGTTCCTGTTCTTCGCCGACGTCGCCCATCGCCTGTCGTTCGACGCCGACGCGATCGACAAGGAACGTGGCGTCATCATCGAGGAATGGCGGCAGGGACGCGGCGCGGCGGCGCGCATGCAGGACCAGCAGTTCCCCATTCTCCTGAAGGGCTCCCGCTATGCCGAGCGCGTGCCGATCGGCACCCGGGAGAACCTCGAGCGCTTCAAGCCAGAAGCGATGAAACGCTTCTACACGACCTGGTATCGCCCTGACCTGATGGCCGTCATCGCGGTCGGCGATTTCAACAAGAACGACGTGGAGCGGCTCATCAGGGAGCAGTTCGGCCGAATCCCCGCGGCCGAGGCACGGAAGCCGCGCCCCGACTTCGACGTCCCGGACCACCCGGACACGCTCTACGCCATCACCACCGACCCGGAAGCCACCATGACGACGGTGGCGCTCTACAACATGCTTCCCCTCCGCGAGCAGACGACGGTAGGGGCGTACAGGCAGCGGCAGATCGAGCGGCTCCATGTCGGGATGCTGAACGCCAGGCTCGCGGAGCTGGCCATCAAGCCCGACGCGCCGTTCATGAGGGCGGGCATCCAGCGCGGCATCTTCGTGCGAACGAAGGAAACGGCGTCGTTGATGGCGCTGGTCAAGGAGGACGGCATTGCCCGCGGCCTGACGGCGCTGGTCACCGAGTCCGCCAGGGCCGCGCGGTTCGGGTTCACGCCTGGCGAACTCGAGCGGGAGCGCATCGAGGTGCTGCGCGGTTACGAGAGCGCGTTTGCCGAGCGCGACAAGGAAGAGTCGGCGGACCTGGCCGCCGAGTTCGTTCGGGCCTTTACCCAGCAGGAGCCGACACCGGGCATGCCGTACGAGTACGGCCTGGTCCAGCGCTTCCTGCCCGAAATCACCCTCGAAGAGGTCAACAAGGTGGCCCGGGACTGGACCAGCGGCAGCCGCGTCGTCCTGGTCAATGCGCCGAAGAAGGACGGGCTGGCGGTTCCCGACAGCACGCAACTGGCCGCGGCCATGAAGAGCGCCATGAGCGGCGACATCAAGCCGTACGTGGACGTCGCCACCACCCGGTCGCTGATGGAGCGCCTGCCCGAACCGGGCAGGGTCGTCAAGACGACGACGCGGGATCGGTTCATGATCACCGAGTGGGAGCTCTCCAACGGCGTGAAGGTCGTGCTGGCGCCGACCAGCTTCAGGCAGGACGAGGTGGTCTTGCGCGCCACCAGCCCTGGAGGCACCTCGCTCGCGGGCGACAAGGACTACGTGGCGGCCATGACGGCCGCGCAGGTCGTTGGCGCGGGAGGTGTCGGTCCGTTCGACGTGATCCAGCTCCGGAACGCGTTGTCCGGCAAGGCCGCGTCGGTGACGCCGTTCATCAACGACACCGAAGAAGGGCTCGGCGGGATCGCCTCCCCCAAGGACCTCGAGACGCTCTTCCAGCTCGTGTACCTCAGTTTCACCCAGCCGCGGGCCGACGTGGCGGCCTTCGGCGTGATGACCGCGCAGGCGAAGGCGATGCTCGCCAACCAGCAGGCCAGTCCCGAATGGACGTTCAGGCAGACGCTGGAAACCGCCCTGACGCAGAACCACTACCGCGCGCGGCCCATGACCCCGCAGATGGTGGACGAGATGGACCTGCAGCGCTCGTTCGCGTTCTACAAGGACCGTTTCGCGGACGCAAGCGACTTCACCTTCGTGTTCACCGGGAGTTTCGACCTCGCGACGATCAAGCCGCTGGTCGAGCGCTACCTGGGCGCGCTGCCCTCGCTGGGCAGGCGCGAGACCTGGAAGAACGACGGTGTCACCCCGCCGAAGGGCGTCGTGGAGAAAGTGGTTCGGAAAGGGATCGAGCCGAAGAGCCAGGCGGCCATCGTCTTTACCGGCCCGATCCAGTTCGACTCGGCGCACGAGGTTGCGCTCGACGCGCTGTCGCTCGTGCTCGAGGGGCGGTTGCGCCGCTCCCTGCGGGAAGCGCTGCGCGGCACCTATGGAGTCGAAGTCGGGGCCCAGGCGTCGAAGATCCCCGAGGCCAGGTACAGCGTCACCGTGGAGTTCGGCTGCGACCCCGATCGCACCGAGGAACTCGTAGCGACGCTCTTCAAGGAAATCGAGCGGCTGAAGGCCCAGGGGCCGACCGAGGCCGAGGTGGGCGACGCGCGCGAGGCCATGATGGTGGCCCACCGCACCGACCTCGCGGAAAACGCCCGTCTCGCGGCGAAGATCGTGGACCGCTACGAGATGTCCGAGGACGTCGCGCAGTTCTTCGACCTGCCTGGCGAGTTCCTGAAGGTGAACGCGAGCACCATCCAGGACGCGGCGCGGCGCTATCTGGACACCGCCAACTACGTGCGTGTGACGATGTTCCCCGAAACCGGCGGCCAGAAGAAGTAGACGAAGGCGAGGACGCCCGTGTGTCCTTTCGAGCGCGGTCCGCCCCCGGCGTTCTTCGGCGCCGATGTGATATACTCTCACAGTCAGGTTGGGTAAGAGCACTCCGCTCTGTCCGCGTCCAAGTCGAAGTGAGCAGGAAGAGCCTTTCTCCATCCCGCTCGAGGGCCGCATCCGGACCCTGGGCGATCAGCACCCCGATGAACGGACGTTGACGGTCCGCCATCACCATCCACCGCGTCAAGCGGGCAGGAGATTAGGCATGGGTCGAAAACTCTACGTAGGGAATCTGCCGTACGAAGTCGGCGAAGCGGACCTTCAGCAGCTGTTCGGCGCGGCGGGGACCGTTGAATCGGTCAACGTCATGCGCGACATGGCCACCGGCCGGGCGCGCGGGTTCGCGTTCATCGAGATGAGCACGGACGAAGAAGCCCAGAAGGCGATCACCCAGTTCAACGAGCACTCGATGGGCGGGCGCAATCTCACGGTCAACGAGGCGCGTCCCAAGCCCGAGCGTTCGGGCGGCTTCGGCGGCGGCGGTGGCAACCGGCGCCGGTCCGAACCGCGCTGGTAGCGACGGCAGCGGCGGGCGTCACATCCTGACGCCCCGCTGCGACGGCGGGCATCGGCCCGACGAGTCTCGCGACAACTGACCCGGGGACGGTTCTTCCGAGGATGCCGCATGTGCACGACCTCGGAAGGAACGTCCCCGTTTTTCGTTTCCCCTCGGTAGGCCTTCAGGACTCATGCCAGGCGCTTCGGGCTGTTCCGGCTCGCGCGCGACTACGGTTGCCGCGAACCGGCCGCCGGCTGCTTGTAGATCTTGCCGTCCTTCATCACGAACGCGACCTTCTGGAGCGTCGTGATGTCGGCGGTCGGATCGCCGGGAACCGCGACGAGATCGGCGAACAGCCCCGGCTTGATCGTGCCGATCCGCTCTTCGAGCCGCATCACCTTGGCGTTCACGGCAGTGGCGGCGAGCAGGACCTGTGCGGGCGTCATCCCGTCGCGCACCATCCACTCGGCCTCGCGGTAGTCCTCGCCGTGTGAATACACGCCCACGTCGCCGCCGAGACCGATGACGACGTGGTTCTTCATGGCGAGCTGGAACGCCACCTTCGCCTGCTCCATCGATCGCGTCGGGGGGCCGCCTCGCTTGTAGGCGCCCGAGTACTCGGCCGAGGCCTCCGCGGCGGTGAGCGTTGGAAAGAAGGCCACGTTGCGTTCGGCCATCATCCTGAAGACCTCGTCCGTGCCGCCGTAGCCGTGCTCGATCGTGTCAACGCCTGCCACGACCGCGCGTCGCATTCCCTCGGCGGTCGACGCGTGGGCCGAGACCGGCTTGCCGGCGCTCCGCGCCTCGTAGACCAGGGCCTTCAATTCGTCCTCGGTGAAGGTCGGGACCGACGGCCCGGTGCCGCGCCGATAGTCCGCGTAGACCTTCACCCAGTCGGCGCCGTGTCCCACCTGCTCCCGAACCGCCTTGAGCACCTCGGGGACTCCGCTCGCCTCTTGCGCGCCCTTCGGCGTGTCCACATTGGGCGCGAAGCCGGACGGGCCGGGGCCGTAGCTGGCGGTCGCAACGATCGCGCGGGTGGCGACGAACAGGCGCGGGCCGGGAATCAGCCCTTCGTTGATCGCGCGCTGCACGGAGACGTCGGCGTATCCCGCGCCCTCGGTGCCGAGGTCACGGATGGTGGTGAATCCGGCGAGCAGCGTCCGCTCGCAGTGCCGCACCGCCTCGATGGTGCGGTAGGCTTCCGGCTCCTTCAACACCTGGTCGTTCCACACTGTCTCGTTGTACGCGTGCAGGAAGATATGCGTGTGGGCCTCGATGAGGCCGGGCAGGAGCGTCATCCCGGGAAGGTCGATCGGGCGCGCATCGGGAGGTGCGTTCACCGTGGACGCCGGACCGACGGCGGCGATCTTGTTGCCGGTGACAAGGACGACCCAGCCCGGGTGGGCCTGATCGCTGGTCGCGTCGAACACCTGCTGCGGGCGGAGCAGCCAGCTGGCGGCTGGCGGCGGCGCCTGCACGGGTGGCGGCGCCTGCGGTCGCTGCGCACGCAGGTCGATGGCCGGCACGACGGCCCACAAGATCACGGCAAGAAACAGGCTCGCAGACAACGCTCGGAATGTTCGCTTCATGAGAACGGATTATACGCGCCGATTCGACGCGGACCAACGCGCCAGTGCCGCGTGACGCCAAACGTTGCTGCCGGCTCGCGGTTCTTCAGCGTGCGCCGTGAGATCGGTGCAGCTCTCGAGAAGATGAGGGACGAGGGGATTCCAATCCCCGCTATACTGGACCCATCCCTGATGCCTCGATCGCGACTCGTCCACGCGCTGTCCTTCGCCGTCGGGCTGGTCATGGCCGGGCCGGTTTCGGCCCAGGTGCTGCCGTCGCAGCCTGTGACGTTTCTCGACGGCCGCCTGACCGTGTCCGGCGACGTCTCCGCTGCCTTCTCGACGAGTGACCACGAGACGTACTTCAACTACGGCGACTATCAGTACGACACGATGCGCCTGGTGCGTCTTGGCGCGGCGGCAGCGTTGCGCCTGGGGCCGCGCGTGACGGCGGGTGCCGACGTGAGGGCCGAGGGTGAGACGAAGGGCGGCCCCTGGCGGGTCTACCCGGTGTCGCTGTTCCTCCGCGTCAGGCCGTTTGCGGCCTCGTCGTTCGCCGTGGCGGCCGGCATCGTGCAGCCGGCGTTCGGCGCGTTCATGCAGCGCCGCTACGGTCTCGACAACCTGCTGATTGGGTATCCGCTCGCCTACCAGTACACGACAGGCGTTCGCGCCGACGCGCTGCCGGCAACAGCCAACGACGTGCTGAACAACCGTGCGCACGGCTGGACACCGAATTACAGCATCGGCGCGGGATCCGGCGTCTCCGGGCTGCCGCTGATCAACGCTACCGGGTGGAGCCCTGGCGTCACCGTGTCGGCTCACAGCGCGACGATGTCGGCGACGGTGGCCGTCACAAAAGGGGGGCTGGCCGCGCCCGGCAGCGTGAGCTGGAACGGCGGCTGGGAGGTGACCGGACGCGTCGAGCTTCGGCCGGCGACCGGGCTGGTGCTGGGTGTGTCGGGGGCACGCGGGAGTTTTGTCGACGAGCGGCTCTCGCCGATCGTTGCCACGGCGGTGTCGAACCGTGATCCCCGTGAAACGGCGGTCGGCCTGGACGCCGAGTACTCGTGGGGCTACTGGCTGGTACGGATGGAAACCGTGATCAGCCTGCGCACCTATCCTGCCTTCCTCGCGCCCTACCTCCTGGATCCCTTGACCGCGGTGGGGATTGACGGGGAGGTGCGCTATAAGATCCGTCCTGGCCTGTATGCGGCGGCGCGCGTCGGTCACCTGGCGTTCGGCACCATCGACGGCTCGGCAGGGCCAGCGGGGTGGGATGCCGACGTGACGCGCGTCGAGGCCGGCCTGGGTTACTCGATCATCCGGAACGTGCTGGTGAAAGCCGTCTATCAGTACAATCGGCGCGACTCGACCCGCTTGCCATCGCTGAGCCTGGGGGCGGCGCAACTGGTTGTGAGATTCTGATGCGGCAACTGCTCAGCGCCACCTGCTCGGCGGTTTTGCTCGTGATGCTGACGGCGATCCCATCCGCCGGTCCTGAGGCGACTGCGGCCGTGGGCGCGCTCCGCGGCCGGGTCGAGGTGCTGCACCCGCTGTCGGCCTCCCACACGATGCAAGCCGGCTCCGAGGAGCGTACCGTTACCGAAACCCGTCTTCAGTCGGTCGTGTACTTCGACGACGTCCCGCCAGATCCGGAGCCCGTGTTGCCCATGCGAGGGCGGCTGCACCAGGCCAACGAGACGTTCGTGCCGCACATCCTGGCGCTGACGACCGGGAGCGTGGTGGACTTCCCGAACGACGACAAGACGTATCACAACGTGTTCTCGCTCTCGAAGGCGAAGCGGTTCGACCTTGGCCGCTACGCCGCCGGCCGCTCGAAGTCGGTCACGTTCGACCAACCGGGGATCGTGCGCGTGTTCTGCGACATCCACTCGCACATGAACGCGTTCATCCTCGTCTTCGCCCACCGGTTCTTCACGGTGACCGACCAGGACGGACGCTACCTGATCGAGCAGATCCCCCCGGGAACCTACCGGGTCACCGCCTGGTACGAGGGGATTGCGCTGCAGACCTCGCCCGTGACGATCCCGGCCGGCGGAACCGCCGACCTCGACTTCCGCCTGCGGCAATGAGAGTCCTCGCCTCGCTCACCAACCGGATCTTCCTGGCCAGTTCGCTGCTGGCGGTCATCTCGATTGGCGCGGCGATTTTCGTCGTCAACGCCCGCGTGACCGAGGACGCCGAGACGGGCCTGCAGCGGGAACTGCAGGACGCGGCCGGGCTGGTGGCCGAGTGGCGAACGACGCTGTCGGAGAACTTCTTTCTGGCCGCCAGGCTGATCGCCGATGCACCCAAGCTGAAGGCCGCGGTTGACACGGGCGATGCGATGACCGTGCTGCCGCTGGCGCGCGAGTACCGCCGGCAGGTCCACTCCGACGCGTTCATCGTCACCGATCGGCTGGGCCGGGTGCTGGCGGCGGCGGGCGGGGACGGATCCGTCGAGGAACCGCCCGCCGCGGCCGTGGAGCGGGCGCTCGCCGGCCACGAGTCGGTATCCTATCGCCCGCACCCCGACGGTCTCCTCGAGGTTGTCACCGTGCCGATCGCCCTCCAGCCGCAAGTGATCGGCAGCCTGAGCGTCGGGTTCCTGTTCGACCGGCGGAGGGCCGAGCAGTTCAAGCGGGCGACCGATATCGAGATCGCGTTCGCCATCGGTGGCCGCGTCGTCGCCGGGACACTGCCCGCCAGGGACCTGCCGTCATTGACCCCGCTTCTCGCGTCGCCCGGCGGTGCGCACCTCGCGCTTGGGGACAGCGAGTATCTGGGCCTCGTGCGGTCGCTGGCGACACCGGCCGGTTCAGACACCACCTCGGCGTCGTCGGCCATCGGCCCGCAGGGGGCAGCCCCGGCGCCGTTGGTGGTGGTCTTGCAGTCGCGGTCGGAGCGGCTGCGCTTCCTGCGCGACATCCACTCGGCCCTCGGTCTGACCGCGGTGATCGCCGTCCTCGTCGCGGTGCTGCTGAGCTACATGGTGGCGCGGACGGTGACACGGCCCCTCGCGGCGATCACCAACGGCATGCGTGAGATTGCCGCGACGGGAGACCTGACGCGCAAGATCGACCTGCCGCCGGGCAACCGCGACGAGGACGCGCAACTTCTGGCCAGCACGCTGAATCGGCTCACCGAGTCGGTGGCGCGCTTCCAGCGGGAGGCTCGCCAGCGAGAGCGGCTGTCGTCGCTGGGCCGGCTTTCCACGGTCATCGCGCACGAGATCCGCAATCCGCTGATGATCATCAAGGCGGCCGCCCGCACGCTCCGGCGGGAATCCAGCAACGAGGGCGAAGTGCGGCAGGCGGCCGCGGACATCGACGAAGAGGTGGGCCGCCTGAACCGGATCGTGACCGAGGTGCTTGATTTCGCGCGCCCGATCCGCTTCGACTACGGCGAGGCCGACCTGTCGGCCCTGTGCGCGCAGTCGGCGACCGCGGCGTCGGCGGGCGAGGCCGACCCGGTGGTGCGGGTGGTGTCGCCGGGGCCGATGCCGGTCACGACCGACGCCGAGCGGCTCCGCGGAGTGCTCGTCAATCTCATCACGAACGCCAGGCAGGCGGTGGCGTCCAGCCGGCCGGCGGGGGGGGACCCGCCGGTGTCGCGGCCCGCGGGCGACACCGACGTCGAGGTCCGCGCGGGGGCGATCGGCAGCGACCGCGTCGTGATCGAGATTGCGGACCGGGGGCCGGGGATCCCCGCCGACGTCCTTCCGCGGGTCTTCGACCCGTACTTCAGCACCAGGCGCGAAGGGACTGGCCTCGGACTTGCAATCGCCCGGAACGTGATCGACGGCCTGGAAGGCACCATTACGCTCACGAGCAGCGCCGACACCGGGACCCGCGTGCGGATCGAGCTGCCGCGGATACCGGACGCCGCCCGTGACGCACGCGACCCCCTTCGAAGGTGAAGTTATGGCGACGCATGGCTCGATCCTCGTCGTAGACGATGAAGAGAAGATCCTCCGGGCGCTGACGCGCGCGCTGCGCGACGAGGGGCACGAGGTGACCGAGACCGGCGACCCGAGGCAGGTGCAGCACCTGCTCGCCGAGCGCGCGTTCGACATCCTGGTGATCGACAACGTGATGCCCGAGATCACCGGCCTCGAGATCATCCGCAGGATCGTCGCCTCCACCCAGGAAGTCGACCGCCCGCAAATGCTGATGATGACGGCGCATGCCACGGTCGAGAGCGCGATCGAAGCGATGAAGCTGGGCGCGCTCGACTATCTCCAGAAGCCCTTCGAGATCGACGAACTGCTGGTCGTCGTCAGCCGCGCCCTGGAACTGCAGCAGTTGCGGGTCCAGAACCGCTACCTGATGAGCGAGCGCGACGAGGAGTTCAACAACTACGGCATCGTGGGCGGGAGCGCTGCCGTCCAGGAGTTGCTGAAGACGATCGAGCTGGTGGCCGAGACGAGGAGCACCGTCCTCATCACCGGCGAGACCGGGACGGGGAAGGAGATGGTGGCGCGCGCCATCCACTACCGCAGCGGGCAGCGCGACAGGCCGCTGATCAAGGTGAATTGCGCGGCCATTCCGGAGTCGCTGCTCGAGTCCGAGCTGTTCGGGTACGTGCGCGGTGCCTTCACGGGCGCCATCAACAACAAGCGCGGGAAATTCGCCCTCGCCGACGGCGGCACGATTTTTCTCGACGAGATCGGCACGATGAGCCCGGCCCTGCAGGCGAAGCTGCTTCACGTCCTCCAGGACCGCGAGTTCGAGCCGCTCGGCGCCGAGCGCACGCAGCGCGTGGACGTGCGCGTGATCGCGGCGTCCAACCGCGACCTGCGCCAGATGGTCGCCGAGGGGAAGTTCCTCGAGGACCTGTTCTACCGCCTTCACGTCATTCCCGTGCAGATCCCGCCGCTGCGCGAGCGCCGGGAGGACATCCCGCTGCTCGTCGAGCACTTCGTCAAGAAGCACCGGAAGCTGGCCGGCAAGCGCATCGAGCGGATCGAGGACGGCCTGCTGAAGACGCTCGAGGAGTACGACTGGCCGGGGAACGTGCGCGAGCTGGAGAATACGATCGAACGCGCCGTCGTGCTGTCCACCGGGCCCGTGATCACGCCTGTCGCGATTTCGGCGATCGGCTCGCCGAAGACGCAGACGTCCGCGCTGCCGTCGCTCGAACTCCGGGGCAACGTCGAGTGGGTCGAGCGGGAGACCGTTCGGCGTGCGCTCGAGGCCTCGCGTGGCGTGAAGAAAGATGCTGCCGAGTTGATGGGGATCAGCCAGCGCGCCCTGAGCTACTACCTGGCGAAGTACCGCGTCGAGTAATTTTCTGCGTTGTTACGCTTTTCGTAAGCCCCTATTCCCATCCCGTGACCGGCGCGTTCCTTCCGTTTGACAACCGCTGGAATATGCCATCGTGATGGTAAAGTAATGGTGTGTTAACAACCATTGACAAGGCAGGTCGTGTGGTCATCCCCGCAGCGGTGCGCCAGCGCCTTGGGCTTCGGGCCGGCACACCGTTGGAGGTCTCGATCGACGATGCGTCGGTTCGTCTCAGGCCTGCGGCCCCTCCCCCGCAGTTGGTGCGGCGTCGAGGTCGGCTGATCGCGCGTCCCACGGTCGCGAAACGCGACCTTCCGACCATTGACGTTGCGGCCTTGATCGAAGAGGAGCGCAATCGATGGCCATAGACGGGCGCGTGTTTTTCGACACGTCCGTCCTGCTGGCGGGCCTGATTGAGATGGGGGACGCGTCGGTGGCGTCCCGGCAGATTCTGGACGCGGTTGCGACGGGGGACGTCAAGCGGCCGATGACCGCCTGGCACTGCTGTCTGGAGTTCTATTCCGTTGCCACCCGGCTTCCGGCCGGGTGGCGACTGGAGCCGGAACAGGCGCGCCTCCTGTTGACCAGCGAGATCATGGATCTGATCCATGTGTGCGATCTGCCGGAAGCCGCCCGAAGGCCGTTCCTCGCGTCAGCGGGGGCGGAGCGCGTGGCAGGCGGTCGCGTCTACGACGCGCACATCGCAGAGATCGCGAGGCTGGCGGGCGCGCGTCTGGTCGTCACCGATAACCGGCGGCACTTCGTGGGGTTGATGCGACACGGAATACGAGTGCTGACGGCGGTGGAGTTCACCGACGAGCACGGATCGTAGAACGCGTGAGAGGAGGAGACAGATGGTGCTATCCGACAAGTACGGCGACGTGCTCGGCCTTGCCCAGCAGTTGGGCGTGAAGAACGGCAACTGGAAGGAGGAAGATGGGAAGATCAAGTTGTGGGGCACCACCGAGTACCAGCTCGACGCGAACCTGCTCTGGGACAAGATCAAGGAGCACGAAGGCTGGGAGCAGGAGATCGAGGCCGATATTCGAACCGAGCGCACGGACATCCACGGCATCTACGAGGTGAAATCGGGCGACACCCTTTCGAAGATCGCGAAGCACTTCCTCGGTGACGCGAACCGATACCCGGACGTCTTCGTCGCCAACACCGACCAACTGAACGACCCGAACATGATCCGCGTCGGGCAGAAGCTGAAGATCCCCAACCCCTAAAAAATGGACCGGGGGCCGCCGTAGCGACGGCCCCCGACGTCTGGCGCACGGGCCGACCCTACTTGTGTGGCCGGGAACCGCCTAAGACCCGATGCTCGTGGTCTCCAGGGGTGTTCGTCAAAAGGTACCCGTCGGAGTTGGGGAGCCAGAGTTCCGACAGGACGAGCTTGCCTTCGACCTTGTCAAAGATCAACTCGGGGTCGGGGTCAGCGTCGTGCCTTCCAAGCCGAGTGATCACCGGAAACATGATCGAGGCCGCGTTTCCGTCCTTTGACCGCAGGACGACTCTGCCTGGCGCCGCCTCGAAGTCGTAAGCGCCGGCCGGCATCTCTTTCCCTGCCGCGACAAACGCGAAGTCGATTTTCACGCGCGCGGTATTCTGGGCGTATGCCGTCGTGCCGAACCCAGCGACGCCGATGACAAGCGCGGCGACGACAGAGCCGATGTGCAACAACCGACGACCTGTGCGAATTCTCGATTCTGTTTGCATGCAAACGTTCCTTCGGGAGGCTCTTCCCGGAGCGGTGATGACGGGGCACCCTCTTGGCAGACAACGGCACAATGCCGCGGGTGCAGCCGGCAATTTGTTGTGATTAAGGTCCCAGATGAGTCAGGCATGCAAAATCATGCCCAACGCCGCTGGAGCACAAAAACCTGAGCGATTCTCGTTTGCGTGGTTCGTGACAAGTGACCGGCGCCGCATGGAATCGATGCAGCGCTAATCGATTCCATGCACCGATGCGCCATGCCTCGCCGACTCAGCGCGACGACAAGGGCTGGCGAGCCGAGTTCCGCATCCCCTTCTCGCAACTCCGCTTCGAGCCGGGAAAGAGCGACACCTTCGGGACTCGCCGTCCCAGACCCGGCAACGACGTGACCAGTTGAGAGGTGCTATCATCGGTACTACGAACAGCACCTGTATCGGAGGAGTCATGCGCGCGTCCACTAAGTTCTCAGAGGACGTCGTTCCACTGAGCGATCTGAAGGTCAACCCGGGCCGGGTTGTGCACCAGGTGGATCGGACACGCCGGCCGGTCCTGCTCACGAACAGGGGCCGTGGCGTCGCGGTCGTGCAGGCGCTGGCTGAGTACGAGGCCGAGACCGAGGAGCGGGCGTTTCTGCGCGGCGTCGTCCAGGGATTGATGGAGCTGGACGAGGGTCGCGAGACGGATCTCGCTGACGTCAAGAGCCGCCTCGGCCTGGTCTGACGTGCCGGCCAGACACACGATCAGCTTCGCCGAGTCCGCGGTCGCGGATCTCGAGGACATCCGCGCGTGGTATGCCGGGCTCGAGGTCCCCGAGGTGGGCGAGCGCCTGGTGCGAGCGGTCGTCTCACAGGTCGAGCGCCTTGCCGAGTTTCCGGAGAGCGGCCGGGTCGTCCCCGAGTTCGGCGTCGCCGCGCTGCGCGAGATCATCCACCCGCCCTTCCGTATCGTCTACCGCCTGGATGACGGTCGGGTGCGTGTCGTGCGGGTGTGGCGCAGCGAGCGACTGCTCGAGGTGCCGTAGTCTCGGCGCGACAACGAAATCGTCATCATCGCGGGCGGCGGCGGCCGGGCCGCCCCGGAGAGCGCCCGCCGGGTCCGGCGGCGCCCGTCCCACGGAAACCGGCCGGCTTGGCGGAGGGGTGGCGCGGTCTCGCGGCCGGAGCCCGGCCCGCGACCGCACCTGCTTGCTTCTTGGCCTCGGCGTTCGCTCTCGCCGCGGCCTTCTCCTGGCGAATGGCAGCAATCCGCACCGCCCTCGGAATCTCCAGCTGGCCAGCGGGTCGGGCCGCATAGTCGAAATCTGGCACCGTCACGCGCGGCAGGCGTTTGCCGATCACCTTCTCGATGTGTTGAAGGTCGGCCTCCTCCTCCGGCGCCACGAAGGTGAATGCGCTGCCGACCGCCTCGGCCCGCGCGGTCCGGCCGACGCGGTGCACATAGTCCTCTGGCACCTTCGGCACGTCGAAGTTCACGACGTGGCCCAATGCCTCGACATCGATACCCCTCGCGGCGATATCGGTTGCGACGAGCACCTGGAACTTCCTTCCCTTGAATCCGCTGAGCGCCGCCGTGCGTTGCGCCTGCGACCTATTGCCGTGGATCCGCTCGGCCTTGACGCCGCGACGGACCAGGAACTCGGCGACGCGGTTGGCGCGGTGCTTCGTGCGGGTGAAGACGAGCGCGTCCTGCACGTCGCCACGCTCGAGCAGGGCGACGAGCAGCGCGGCCTTCAGCGACTGTGGGACCGGATAGACCGCCTGAGCGATGCCGATGGGCGGTGTCGCCGGCCGGTCGAGATGGATGCGCACGGGATCCTGAAGAAGTTCGCGCGTCAGCTCCACGATAGGCGCGGGCAGCGTCGCGCTGAAGAACAAGGTCTGGCGACGCGCGGGCAGGTGCCGGAGGACCCGTCGGATCTCGGGCAGGAATCCCATGTCGAGCATCCGGTCGGCCTCGTCGATAACCAGATGCTCGAGGCTCCCCATCTTGGCGTAGGGCGCTCGAAGATGATCGAGCAGGCGGCCGGGCGTGGCGATGATGACGTCCACGCCGCTCCGGAACGCGTGCTCCTGCGGCCCCATCCCCACGCCGCCGATCACGGCCGCACCCGTGATCGGCGTATGGATCGCAAGGTCGTTCAGGTGCTCGAGGATCTGGAGGGCGAGTTCGCGCGTGGGCGTCAACACAAGAGCGCGCGTCGCCCCACGGGGGCTGTCGATGAGGCGGTGCAGGATCGGCAGCAGGAACGCCGCGGTCTTGCCGCTCCCGGTCATCGCCGAGGCAAGGACGTCGCGCCCGGCCAGGGCCGGCGGAATCGCGGCGGACTGGACGGGTGTGGGTCGGGCGAAGCCAAGTTCCTTGAGGCCCTTCGAGAGACTCGGATGTAGCTTGAGCGTGGCGAATGGCATGTGTAGAGCATCTCACGCCCGGCGTTCCGACACCACATGAGGTTGGCAACCTCGACAGGGGACGGACGAAGGGCGCAGAGTACAGCGCAGAGTACGGCGCTTGAATGCAACCGCGCCAGCGGCGATACTGACCAAACCATGCAGAACCAGGTGAGACGGTGGGTGGTCCTCGCAGCACTGGTCGCTACCGCGACGTCGATCGGCATCGCGTACCTCCTGTCCGAAGAGGGGCTGCCGCGGTAGATGCTCGCGGGCAGCGCCAGAGCGGCGCGGTGGCTTCGACAGGGCATCCCACGGTCTGCGGACGGAAATGAGATCCAGTGACTTTCCCCTGCCCGACAATCTGGCTTGAATCACTGCCGCTGGCGGGAGGAGGGGCGCTGCCCGGACGCGTCCTTCCCGGGCCGATGGAAGGGATCACGGCCGGTGCATTCTGCGCCGTCATGAATGAGCTCGGGCTGGTGTCCGCCTGGGTGACGCCGTTCATCCGGGTGTCGGAAGGGATCCCGCGCCAGGCGCGCCTGCGCGATCGGTTGACCGCATTCTCTCCGCTGCCCACCGTGGTGCAGGTCATGGGCACCGACATCCCGATGCTGGCCCAAACCGCGGCCCGCCTGGCGACGGAGCCCGGGGTGGTCGGGATCGACCTGAACTGTGCCTGTCCCAGTCGCATCGTCGTCTCCGGTGGCGCGGGCGGCGGACGGCTGCGGCATCCGCGTTGGATTCGCGACGCGCTGCTCGCCCTGCGCCGCGCCTGCCCGACCAAGGGAATCAGCGTCAAGATCCGAGTGGGCGTTGAGTCGGCAGAGGAGCTGCCCTGGATCTGTGGGGCGGTGCGGGAGGCCCAGCCGGATTTCGTCGTGCTGCACTACCGTACGGTGGAAGAGATGTACCGCGCGGCCCCGGACGGCCTGCGGCGACTGGCCCGGGCCCGGGAATTGCTGCCTGGCGTGACCTTGTTCGGCAGCGGGGATCTGTATACGGTGGCGGCGGCCGCGCGCATGTGGGCGGTCGCCGGGGTCGATGGTGTCACGCCGGCCCGTGGCCTGGTCGCCACCCCGTGGCTGTTGCGGGATATCGAAGCGGCCTGCCGCGGCGAGGACGTCCGTGTCCACACCGACGAGGAGAAGCGCGATTTCCTGCGCCGCCTGATCTCGCGGGCCGAGCGCGACGGCGCCTGGCGCAAGGGTTTCGTGCT
>Ga0209745_1000838_pt1 | contig 18605 bp, 17 predicted proteins | sample BarGraNGADG00312_FD_184495 | JGI IMG/M metagenome (GOLD analysis project Ga0209745, IMG submission 184495) | Arctic peat soil microbial communities from Barrow, Alaska - Barrow Graham LP Ref core NGADG0004-312 (SPAdes) (version 2) | ecosystem: Environmental > Terrestrial > Soil > Wetlands > Peat...
CCGAGAACAGCACTGTCAAGCGGGCCTGCAGTTCGATCTGGTGTGCGCCGTGCAAGAGCGGATGGCTGTCCACGAAGACGGTCCGCAGTTCGAGCCTGACGGGAATCCGGCGGGCGGTCTCGACGCCGACAGCGACTGAGAGCGCCGGGCTCGCCGCCGTGGACTGAACGTAGTCGTCGCCGTACCAGTACCGCTTCACGCCGAACCCACCGGCAATGAACGGCCGCCACGACGCTCGGCCGAAGCTCCGCACGTATTGCATCCCGTATAGGAGCGCCCGCGACACGGACTGGCCAACACCCGGCGGGCAGGCGTTCGACGTGAAGGTGTAGATGCAGTAGCGATCGACGTCGTTGTCGTATGGCCCATAGACGAACTCGAACGCCAGACTGTCATGTTCCGTGAACCGGACATCGACAACGGCCCCGAGCAGCCACGTTCGTCCGAGGGTCACTTCGTCCTCCAACGGCCCGTGACTGAGGCTGGTGTCCTTGCGCTCGAGCATCGAGTATCCGACCTCGGCGCCCACACGGACCTGCGCTCCGACGAGGGCTGGTAATGAGACGATCGCGAGAAGCACTGTAGGAACGAGCCTGCGCGGTCCCATGCGACCTCCTGTCCGATCGACGCCCAGACCGCCCCCCAAGCCCGACGGCAAGCGCCAGATTCGAGGAATCGGGGATACCCAGTTTGTACCCTAGCACGTTTGATCGTTCGCGGAGCACGAGCGAGCCAGCGTGCCGTGTCCCCGTCCAGGTTGCGATGTCGACAACCCGTCGGAGTCAACCAATGGGAGCTGGTTGTGGCAGATGTGCGGGTGGCTCAGGCCGGCGATGGTCTTCGCTTCGCGCTCGAACCGGGCGCGGCGGTGAGGATCGGCGCTGACGTCGGGCGGGAGCACCTTGATCGCGACGGTGCGATCGAGGCGGGTGTCGCGGGCCTTGTGGACATCGCCCATGCCGCCGGCCCCGATGGCGGAGAGGATCTCGTACCGGTCGAGGCGGGCGACCTACGGTCCGGGAGGAGCGGTCCTCCTTTCGCCCTCGCCTGAGGCAGTTCAAAACTCCGTCCCGAAATACAGTTGTTTGTTGGGACGTCGCGGAGGCGCTGCCCGATGTTCTCTGAGAATCCGGTGGTATTGTTTGCTAGGTTGACAGGCCATATCACAGCGTGATATACCTCCGGCCTCAGACTACGGAGGGAGCACAGTGTTAGGGTCGCTGAAGCTGAGTGTGAGGGCGATCAGATCGGAGATGGGTCTCAGCCAGTCCGAGCTTGCCGGTCTGGTAGGGATTGGCAGCCGGGCTATCCAGAGCTACGAACAGGAGTGGCGGCAGCCGTCAGAGATGGTAGAGCGCATGCTGCTGCTGCTGCTGATGGCACATCGCCACGGCGCCGAACTGTCGCGACTTCGTTGTTGGGAGCAGAAGGAGTGCTCGCCCGGTGTGCGCGAGAGGTGCATCGCCTATGTGACGCGCCAAGGGCACCTCTGCTGGTTTCTTACGGGGACGATCTGCGAGGGCCAGCGGCAGAAATCCTGGAGCGACAAACTGCGGTTGTGCCTCGACTGCGGCTTTATGCAGGGGCTGCTGAGACCGGTTGGGGCTGAGACTCATAGTCCGGTCTTCAGCTCGGTGACGTTCTAGTAGATGGGTCACCGAACCAGACAACCGCCGGCGTCGTGTGGCCGCGCGAGCGACCCATTATCCAACAAGGAGAACCACCGCATGACAAGGCACATCATGAGAACCAGGTCCTTTCCGGGGCTCAGCGTGCTGCTGTTGGCCACGGCATTCGCCACGACAGGCTTCGCGCAGGCTCCAACGCCGCCGCCGCAAACCTTTCAGCTGACGATCGTGCGGGTGAAGCCCGAAATGGGACCCGCATGGCAGGAGTACCTGAAGAACGACGCCAACCCGGCGGTGATCAAGTCCGGCGTCAAGCAACGAAATGTCTGGACGACGGCTGCCTTTGGCGAAGGCGGCGAATACGCCATTGTCACACCCATCGCTGACCTCTCGCAGTTCGACGACCCCACCCCCTTGTTCAAGGCGCTCGGACAGGAAGGCCAGACGGTGCTGCTGGCCAAGCGGCAGCGGCTGATCATCGATTCGCGCACCGTCTTCATCACGGCGCGGCCCGACCTGGGCGTGGCGCCGAAGCCGGACTATCAAGCCAAGCTGGGGGTCAGTTCCAGGACCATTGTGGCGCAAGGCCACATGGCGGACTTCGTGAAGCACACCAAGGAACTCTCCGCGGTCATCGCGAAGACGAATGCCAAGGGCGTGGTGGTGAGTCAGATCGGGCTTGGCGGAAATCCCAATGAATTCATCACGCTCACCCTGTTCGATTCATTCGCGGATCTCAGCAAGTTCCCCGCGGCCTTCGCAAAGGCCTCGGCGGAAGCAAAGCTCGCCTCCGCGCCCGCCGGCACTGTGGCGAATTCCGAATGGCGGGTGTATCGCTTCGTTCCCGAGTTGAGCATCATCCCGCCTCGATAGGCAGAGAAAAGGCAGGACTCCATTCACACAAGGAGATGAGACCATGTACGCAAGAGTGACAACTACCCACATATCGCCTGCCAAGACAGATGAGGCGATTCAGCTCTGGAGAGATTCGGTCATGCCTGCCGCCAAGCGGCAGAAGGGATTCAAGAGCGCGCGCCTGCTCGTAGACCGTAAGACGGGCAAAGGCTTATCGGTCGTCATGTGGGAGACATCAGCAGACGCCCTGGCTACTGGCGAGAGTAGTGCTTATCTCAAGGAGCAACTCGCCAAGTTTGCGAGCCTCTTTACCGCACCTCCCGTCGTAGAACAATTTGAGGTCGCTGCCGAAACATAGATCGCGGTTGCCAGGATTCAACGTCCCGGAGTGACCCGATGGCGCTGAATATCGGTACTCGTCTTGGCACGTATGAAGTGTTCAGCGCCATTGGCGCCGGTAGCATGGGCGAGGTTTACCGTGCCCGCGACACCAAGCTCGGCCGCGATGTCGCGCTGAAGATTCTGCCCGACGCGTTTGTGGCGGACCCAGAACGGCTCGCGCGCTTCGACCGCGAAGCGAAGACACTCGCCTCGCTCAACCACCCGAACATCGCGCAGATCTATGGGTTCGAGGAGAGTGGCGGCACGCGGGCGCTCGTCATGGAGCTCGTCGCCGGCGAGGACCTATCACAGCGAATCGCGCTTGGCCCCATCCTCCTCGCTGACGCGCTTGCGATGGCGAAGCAGATCGCCGACGCCCTCGAAGCCGCGCACGAGCAAGGCATCGTCCATCGCGACCTCAAGCCCGCGAACATCAAAGTCAGAGACGACGGCACGGTGAAGGTGCTGGACTTCGGGCTGGCGAAGGCGCTTGACGCCGGGTCTAAAGACCCGGCCTACATGGATCTGATGAACTCTCCGACGATGACCCGCCTTCGCCAAGGCTACGGCGTGGCAGGCGGCGAGCCAGGCACCGAGGCGGGGATCATCCTCGGGACAGCGGCGTACATGAGTCCCGAGCAGGCGCGCGGCAAAGTGGTCGACAAGCGCGCGGACATTTGGGCGTTCGGCTGCGTGGTGTACGAGACGCTGACGGGAAAGCGGGCCTTCGAGGGCGAGACGCTGACCGATGTGCTGGCGGCGGTGGTGAAGAACGATCCAGATTGGAACGCCCTGGCACCGGACACGCCCCGGCTCGTCAGGTCGCTGCTTCGACGATGCCTGCAGAAAGATCCAGGCAAACGCCTGCACGACATCGCCGACGCGCGGATTGAGATTCAAGAAGCGATGGTCGAGCCCAAGGTGCCCTCGCTCGCCACGCCAGAGCGACGCCGCGCCGCGCGGTGGACCGTCGCACTTCCATGGATCGTGACGGCCGTCCTGGCACTGGCGTCGGGTGGCGCATACGTCCGCCGCGTGCCCGTGGATCAGGCCGCGACGAAGCTGTCGGTCCTGCCTCCGGAGAATGCCGCGATCTCATCGGCCTCTGCTCCGGCCATCTCGCCCGACGGGCGCCGGCTGGCGTTCGTCGCCAAGGACTTGGCAGGAAAGACGATGCTGTGGGTGCGGCCGTTGGACTCGCTCGCCGCCCAGCCGCTCTTGGGCACGGAGGATGCCGACCAGCCCTTCTGGTCGCCAAACAACCGCTTCCTCGCCTTCTTCTCGCAGGGCAGGCTGAGAAAGATTGATGCGTCCGGCGGCGCGCCGCAGACGGTGTGCGACGTGACAATCAACGCGACCACGTACGGGGGCACGTGGAACGCAGACGGGGTCATTCTGTTTGCCTCAAGCAGCCTGGGCCCAATCCAGTCCGTTCCCGACGGGGGCGGCCAACCCAGGCCCGCCACCGCCGTCGACCGAACACGGCAAGAGCGGGGACATGTGTTTCCGCACTTCTTGCCCGATGGCCGCCATTTCCTGTATCTGGCGCAGAGCGGAGCCCGCGAACAGAGCGGCGTGTATGTGGGGTCGCTCGGCTCCAGTGAGACGAAGCGCATCTTGAACCTCGAGTCGGAAGTGCGGTACGCGGCGCCAGGCTACGTGCTGTTCGTGCAAGGTGGCACGATCATGGCCCGGCCGTTCGACGCCGATCGCCTGGCGCTCGGGGGCGATCCGTCACCGATCGCCGATCGCGTGGTGTTCGACCGAACGTTTGCTGACGCGATGTTCTCGGTCTCCGACAATGGCGTCCTGGCCTATCGCAGCGGCGGCTCGAGCGCGACTCGGCAGTTGCAGTGGTTCGATCGCGCGGGTAAGCCGCTTAACACGGTTGGGGCCGTGGGTGAATACTTGAACCCGGAACTTTCCGCCGACGGCAGGCGGATTGCGGTCGAGCGCATCGATCCCAAGGGGGACCGGGACATCTGGTTGCTGGAGTCGCCGGCGGGAACGGCCCAGAAGTTCACATTTACACCCGGCGACGAGTACATGCCCGTCTGGTCGCCGGATGGAAACCGAATCGTTTATGCCGCCACTCGGCCGGGCACACCGGGAGGTCCGAATGTGCTGTACCAGAAGGCTTCCAGTGGGGTGGCGAACGAGAATCCCCTCTACAACTCCTCCGATGCGATCGCTCCCGCTGCCTGGTCGTCTGACGGGCTTATCGTCTTTCGACGCGTGGTCAAGGGGTTCAACGAGGCGTGGATCCTTCCGCCGTTGGGCGATCGCGTGCCGTTTCAGTTTCTCCAAGCGGGGAACTTCACCAGGGCCATGGTCCAGATATCTCCTCACGGAAAATGGGCGGCGTACTATTCGAACGAGACAGGTCGCCCCGAAGTGTACGTTCAAGGCTTTCCGAAACCCGCGGCACCACAGCAAGTCTCGGTCGACGGAGGAATCCAGCCGCGATGGTCTCGCGACGAAACGGAGCTTTATTATCTCGGACTCGATGGCCGCATGATGGCGGTGGAAGTCAAGAGCGACGCCGCCGGCCTCAGGCTCGGGGCCCGCAAGGCGCTTTTCCAGACGCCTCAAGTCGGAGGGGCGCGAACCATTCTTCGCTTTCGGCAGCAGTACGACGTCGCGCGTGACGGCCGGTTTCTCATCAATGTGCCGGTGGCAGAAGAAGCCAGCGCGCCGATGACCATCGTTCAGAACTGGGCCGCTGGCTTGAAGAAATGAGCGGACGACGCTGGCCGTCGGAACCAGGCTCGGCTCGTACGAGATTCAAGCTCCGCTCGGGGCAGGCGGCATGGGCGAGGTCTACAAGGCCCGCGACACCCGGCTCGATCGCACCGTCGCAATCTTTGACTTGGGCTTTGCGGTGTCGCCCGATGCAGCGCACCTCGCGTACGTCTCCGCGGAGATCGTGGCGGTGCTGCACCGTGCCAACGCCGAGGACGATTCTGTCTGCGCGAGAGCCGACGGCGGCCGGTTGCCGCGATGGCCTGTGCGCGGGTTTTTGCCGAACTGCGGCCCGACCGCAGCGTCACGATAGACGGCGTGCCCGAGTACGCCGGCCTGGAGGTGGCGGGCGTGGGCTCCTACCTTCGGCCCGTCACGCAGTAGGCCCGGACGCGGCTTCGAGGCGCGTCCGCACTGTTACCGATCGCGGCGCGACCCGCGTCGAGTCCTCTCCATCCCCTGCCGGAACTCCGCGGAGTTGATGAGGGCGACCAGCACATCGGCGTACTGGCCGTCACGCAACATCGGAATGTAGGCTCTCGCGCCCGTGCCGTCGGGTCTGCGGCCCAGCAGGCCCTGGTAGAACTGGTCGAGCATCTGCCTGGCTTCGGGCTCCGTCCGCCGCCGCCGGAACTCGCGGCTCTGGAGCATCGAGTCAACCTGCGAATCGAGGTTGCCCCGCTCAATCTGCGCTGCCGCAGACCTCAGGCCACCCGGATCCCCTTCACGCCCGAGCACGGCAACGTAGAGTCTGGCGGCCACCACTTCCGCTTCGGCCCGAGTGTAGGTTCTCGTCCCCCATTCGCTGGGCCGCCGAGAGCGCTGACCTTGCTCGTCCGGACGACGATCCCGCTCGTTCCCCCCCGCCGTGACGGCCATGGGGATTGCGACCAGGGCGACGAAGATCAACAGTCGAAATCCGCGTGTTCTGGGGTTGTCCATCGGTGCAGGTCCTTTCGATAAGTTTCTCATTGTACAGCAACCGCTCAGGGATTCGGATGACCTGACCCGCTAGCGCGCGGCGATGGCATAGCCCAGGAACCCGCCCACGACTGCCCCAATCGGCGCTCCGATAAGGAAGCCGTGGAGCTCTGGATTGTCGCAGTGGCAAGAGTTGGCTGAGATTTGTGCGCCGATGACACCGCCGACGACTAGGCCACCGATCGCACCGAGCACCAGACCCAACACCGCGCGGTTGCCAGAATTCCGGCGGCCGCGCCGCCCCCGGTACGGCCCCTGCGCGTCGGGCGTGAGCTTCCGATTGGCAATCGTGATCGCCTGGAGGTCCAGGTTTGCCACAAAACGACGGATGTGGCTCGTCGCCGAACCGTTCGACTGTTGTGCCGCCTGATGCCCGACCCAGAACCCGCCAACGGAGGTGTCGCCGCCGCAAGTGCTCCCAAGCACCCCGGCTGGCTCGATCGCGTTGAACAGGATGCCGGGTGCCAGGATGAGAGTACCTTCGTCGGCGCTCTGCGCTCGGGCGCTCGTCGGCCACGGCAGCAGGCAGGCCACGATCAAGGCGCACGCGGTTGTCTGCCGGGCGCGCTTGACTCCAGAGTGCAACGGGCTCTTCATTGGTTTCCCCCCTCAGATTATACCCCGGAAGGGCTCGCGCAGCTCTCTTCCGACCGGGTCGATGCGGAGGTGATCACGTTCCGTCAGGGAAAGGTCACGAAGGTCGTCGTGTTCTAGACGCCCCAGTCGAGGATCACCTTGCCCGACTGGCCGCTGATCATCGCCTCGAAGCCCTCAGCGAACCGCTCAATTGGGAAGCGGTGGGTGATGACCGGGCTCACATCGAGGCCCGACTGCACCATCGAGGCCATCTTGTACCAGGTCTCGAACATCTCGCGTCCGTAGATGCCCTTCAGGAACAGCCCCTTGAAGATGACCTTGCCCCAGTCAATCGCGACCTGCTCCCCGAAAATCCCGAGGAGCGCGACCCGGCCGCCGTTGGCCATCGTGTCGATCATCGACTGGAACGCGACGCCCACACCACTCATTTCGAGGCCGACGTCGAAGCCCTCTGTCATCCCGAGATCCTTCATCACGGATCGGAGATCGGTCTTGGTGGGATCCACCGCCCTCGTCGCGCCCAGTTTCTGGGCCAGGCAGAGGCGATAGTCGTTCACATCGGTGATGACGACGTGACGGGCGCCGGCCTTCTTGCAGATGGCCACGGCCATGATGCCAATCGGGCCCGCGCCGGTGATAAGGACGTCCTCGCCCACCAGGTTGTAGGACAAGGCGGTGTGGACCGCGTTGCCGAGCGGGTCGAAGATCGAGGCGATATCGTCGGGGATTTCCTTGGGGACCTTGAACAGGTTGAACGCGGGCAGGCAGAGGTATTCGGCGAAGCTGCCCGGCCGGTTCACGCCGACGCCGACGGTGTTCGGACACAGGTGGCGTTTGCCGGCGCGGCAGTTGCGGCAGTGGCCGCAGACGATGTGCCCTTCACCAGACACCCGGTCGCCCGGTTGGTAGCCGACAACGGCGCCGCCGACCTGCTCGATGATGCCCACGTATTCGTGGCCCACGTGCATCGGCACCGGGATCGTCTTCTGCGCCCACGCGTCCCACTTCCAGATGTGGACGTCCGTGCCGCAGATCGCGCTCTTGTGGATGCGGATCAGCACGTCGTTCGGGCCGATCTCCGGAACCGGCACTTCCTGCATGACGAGTCCGGGGCCGCGCTCGGCCTTGACGAGAGCGCGCATGGTCTTGGTCATATCGGCGACGAGGGTATCACGATTCGTTGTGCGGCCGAAGCGCCGGGCAGGCGTGCTGGGCAGGCGCCGGGAAGGCGAACTTCTGGTGTGGCGCGCACTTCTGACACGGGGGGCGGGATGCACGGCGTGCCCTCGCCGTTCGTGAAGTGGATTCGGGGACGCGGTGATCACGAAAGTGGGCTGTGGTACTAATCAGCTGGATTACAATTCCGTCTTGCCAGGCAGCCCAATTGGGCTGATTCCACCCGACCCCGTTCGGAGACGACAATGACAATGACGAAGAATCGCCTGCTGGCCTTGCTCTTCCTGGCTCTCGCGGCACTGCCGTGGTCCGCCGTCGCCCAGACGGGCGCCACGCGGGTTCCAGCGATCGATGACCTCCTCAACCTGAAGACCCTCGGCAGCCCGCAAGTGTCGCCTGACGGCACCTGGGTGGCCTATACCGTCAGCTCGACCGACTGGAAGCAGGACGCGTTCGTCACCCAGATCTGGCTGGTGCAGGTGGCCTCCGGCCGGAACTTCCAGGTAACGCGCGGTGACAAGTCGTGCGGCAGTCCGGGGTGGTCGCCCGACGGAGCCTGGCTGGCGTTCACCAGTTCTCGCGCGGGTGACAAGAGCCAGATCTTCGTCATCCGTCCCGACGGCGGCGAGGCGGTGCAGTTGACCAACGCCGAGAACGGCGTGGGCGGCTACGCCTGGTCCGGCGACGGCCGGCAGATCGCCTTCACCACGAGCGATGTCAACGAGAAGGACGTCAAGGCGCGCAGGGACCACCTGGGCGATTTCGAGGTTGTGCGCCGCGAGTACGCGCACCAGCATCTGCGGACGTTCGACGTGGCAGGGGCGCTCGCAGCGCCCGTCGCGGGCACGGAGCGCACCAAGGGCAAGGACTACACCGTGTCCTCGTTCTCGTGGTCTCCGGACAACCGGCGCATCGCGTTCAGCGCCACGGTCAACCCCGACCTCGTGCAAAACGGCACCGCCGATATCTACCTCCTGGACCTGTCCACGAACGCGGTTCGGAAGGTCGTGGACCTCGCGGGGCCGGACAACGGCCCCCGGTGGTCGCCCGATGGCCGGATGCTGGTGTTCTCGTCGGCGATGGGGAACTCGAAGTCCTTCCACGCCAACAGTCGGCTCGCGGTCGTGCCAGTCGACGGGGGCGTGCCGCGCTCGATCACCGACGGGTTCGACGAGCAGCCGGGGCTGATCGACTGGTACGCCGACGGGATCTACTTCGGGGCGTCACAGAAGACAGCCTCCCACCTGTTCCGGGTGGATCCGACGACCGGCAAGACGACGCGTCTCAGCCAGCCGGATACATTGATGCTCGGAGGGGCCAGCATCACCAGGGACGGCAGGTCGGTGGCCTTTACGGCTGCTTCGCCCACGACGCTCAGCGAGATCTACGTGTCGTCGATCCAGCCGTTTGCGCCGCGTCGCCTGACGACGATGACCGACCAGGTGAACGGCTACCGACTGGGTCGTCGCGAGGTTATCTCGTGGAAGAGCAAGGACGGGGCGGAGATCGAAGGAGTGCTGATCAAGCCCGCCGACTTCGACGCGGCCAGGAAGTACCCGCTCCTCTGCATCATCCATGGCGGTCCGACCGGGGTGGATCGGCCGACGATGATCGACACGCGCACCTACCCGTCGGATATCTGGGCGGGGCGGGGCGCGCTGATCCTGAAGGTCAACTACCGCGGCAGCGCCGGATACGGGGAGAAGTTCCGGCAGCTCAACGTGCGCAATCTCGGCGTGGGCGACGCCTGGGACGTGCTGTCCGGCGTGGATCACCTGGTCAAGCTCGGATGGGTGGACCCCAAGCGCGTGGGGTGCATGGGCTGGAGCCAGGGCGGGTACATCTCGGCGTTCCTGACGACCTCGAGTGACGCGTTCGCCGCGATCTCGGTGGGCGCTGGCATCTCAAACTGGGCCACCTACTACTACAACACCGACATCACCCCCTTCACCGTCCAGTACCTTGGCGCCGACCCGGCGACCGACCCGGAGATCTATGCGAAGACCTCGCCGATGACGTACATCAAGCAGGCCAGGACTCCCACCCTGATCCAGCACGGTGAGCTGGATCGTCGTGTGCCGATCGCCAACGCGTACGAACTCCGCCAGGGGCTGCAGGATCGGGGTGTGAAGGCCGAGATGGTCGTCTACAAGGGCTTCGGCCACGGCATCACCAAGCCGAAGGCGATGCGCGCCGTGATGGAGCACAACCTGGGGTGGTTCAACCACTACATCTTCGGCGACCCGCTGCCGGACTTCGCGAAGCCGGAGTTGCCCAGGAAGGAGTAGGCTCTCGTCGGAAAAGACCCCCCCGAACCGACGCGACGCTGGTAAGATCCACCCCGCTTGGAGAAGGGCCGAGGCGGCATGATCATGAGCGCAAACGGGCGGGGGTCTGCTGAAGGTCTGCTGGGTGCCAGTCTGGTTGGCCGGGTGATCACCGTCAAGGGCTGGTACGCGGAGGTCGCGCTGTAGGCGGAGGCTGAGCCGGTCCGGGAGCTGTCGATGCTGTTGATCAAGAACGCCGAGGTGTACACGCCCGCTCGCGCCGGGCGAGTGGATGTGCTGATGGCTGGCGGCCGGATCCTGCGCGTGGAGCCGGAGATTCGCATGCCGGCCGAGTACTGCGAGGTGTTCGACGCCGCCGGGCTCGTCGCCGTGCCCGGCTTCGTGGACGCCCACGTTCACATCCTCGGGGGCGGCGGAGAGGGCGGGTACGCCACGCGAACGCCAGAGCTGGCGTTGTCCGACGCGATTCGCGGCGGCGTGACGACCGTGGTCGGCTGCCTCGGGACCGATGGCGTCACGCGCAGCCTCGCCGGTCTTCTGGCGAAGGCCCGCGGCCTCGACGAGGAGGGCATCAGTACGTTCGTGCTCACCGGCCATTACGCCGTCCCGCTGCAGACGCTCACCGGCAGCATCGAACGCGACCTGCTGTTCGTGGACAAGATTATCGGGGTGGGCGAGGTCGCCATCTCCGATCACCGCTCGACGCAACCGACCTTCGACGAGTTCGTCCGCCTTGCGGCCGAATCGCGGCGCGGCGGCATCCTCTCGGGCAAGGCGGGCATCGTCAACATCCACCTGGGGGATGGCCGCCGGGGGCTGGATCTGCTGCGCCGGGTCATCGCCGAGACCGAGATTCCGGCCACGCAGTTCCTGCCCACCCACATCAACCGGAACCCGGGCCTGTTCGAGGAGGGGATCGCGCACGCGAAAGGCGGGGGGTTCGTGGACTTCACGACGTCTTCGATCCCGGCCTACATCGCGGACGGCGAGGTGAAGTGCAGCCAGGGGCTGCGCCGCATGCTCGACGCAGGCGTGGCGGGGACGCAGATCACCTTCACCTCGGACGGGCAGGGAAGCCTGCCGACCTTCGACGAGCAGGGGCGGACGGTCGGCGTCGGCGTGGGCCGTGTCACCAGCCTCTTCCCGGAAGTGCGGGACGCCGTGCTCCAGGAGCGGGTGCCGCTGGACGTCGCGCTGAGGGTCATCACTGCCAATCCCGCGCGCATCCTCAAGCTGCGCGGAAAGGGCCAGCTGGCGGCCGGTCACGACGCCGACCTGGTGCTGCTGACGCCGGGGGATCTCGAGATCCACAGCGTCGTCGCCCGGGGCCGTTGGCTGATGAAGGCGGGCGCCGCGCTCGCCAGGGGCACCTTCGAATAGGCCGAACCCACGTCCGAGGATCGCACGCATGAATCCCACTGGATCCGCGACCGTCGTCCCGCCCGAGAGGCCCTCGTGGCTGAAGCGGTTGCACATGCCCCACACCCTCGTGGTGGTGTTCGCCCTCGTCATCCTGGTGCTGGTCCTCTCGTGGGTGATCCCGTCCGGGCAGTACCAGCGGATGAACGTTCAGACGAGCGCGGGTGTCCGCAGCGTGACCGTGGCGGGGACCTACCAGCAGGTGCCGAAGGTGTACCTGGGCCCGCAGATGGTGCTGATGGCGCCGATCAAGGGGTTCCTCGACGGCGCCCTTCTGATCTGCTTCCTGCTGATGATCGGCGGCAGCTTCGCCATCTTCCAGGAGACGGGGGCCGTGGAGTTCGGCATCAGGCGGCTGACCGCGTCGATCACGCGGCGGCCGTACCTGGAGGGGATGATCATCCCGGCCCTGATGGTGGTCTTCTCGCTCGGCGGGTCGGTCTTCGGGATGGCCGAAGAGACGATCCCCTTCGTGATCATCTTCATCCCACTGGCGAGGAGCCTCGGGTACGACTCGATTGTCGGCGCGTCGATTCCCTTCCTCGGCGCGGCGGCGGGCTTCGCGGCGGCGTTCTTCAACCCGTTCACGGTCGGCATCGCGCAGAGCATCTCGGGCGTACCGCTCTACTCGGGTCTCGTCTACCGTCTCATCACGTGGGTCATCGGCACGACGGTCATCATCGCCTACGTGATGCGCTACGCCCGGAAGGTGAAGCGCAACCCCGGGATCAGCCTGGTCCGAGACATCGACCGCGAGCGCGAGGCGGTGCAGCCCCACTCCGGCGCCGACGTCGGCTGGGACGCGCGGCACGTGGCCACGCTCACGCTGTTTGTCGTCTCGATGGTGCTGCTCGTCGTGGGCGTCCTGAAGTGGCAGTGGTACATCGACCAGATCGCGGTGCTCTTCTTCGGCATGGGCATCGTGCTGGGGTTTGCCGGCGGGATGGGGCCGAGCCGCGTCGCGAAGACCTTCGTGACCGGGGCCAAGGACATGGTCGGCGTCGTGTTCATCGTCGCCTGCGCTCGGGCCCTGCTGGTCATCGCGCAGGACGCGAAGATCATGGACACCATCCTCTACGGGACGTCGCGCGTGCTCTCCGCGCTGCCGCGGGGTGTCATCGCCCAGCTGATGTTCCTCATCCAGTGCGTCATCAACTTCTTCATCCACTCCGGTACGGCGCAGGCGGCGCTGACGATGCCGGTCATGGCGCCACTGGCGGACCTGACGGGCATCACGCGGCAGACCGCGGTGTACGCCTACCAGCTGTGCGAGTTCATCAACCCGATCCTCCCCACCAGCGCGGTCACGATGGGCGTGCTCGGCGCCGCGAAGATCCCGTGGGAGCGCTGGGCGCGGTGGTTCTTCCCGCTGATGCTCATCCTGGTGGTGTTGAGCTTCCTGCTGCTGATTCCGCCCGTCCTCTTCTTCCAGTGGGAATGAGGCCGCGAGGGCCTCGACAGGAGCACGTATGCGTATCGAGCGAATCGAACTGAGGCACGTGAAGCTCGTCCTGGTGGCGCCGTTCGTCACCTCGATGGGCGTCGAGACCGACGAGGAGCACATCATCGTCCGGGTGGACGCGGACGGCGTGACGGGGTGGGGCGAGTCGGTCGTCGAGGGCACGCCGTTCTACTCCTACGAGACGACAGAGACCGCCTGGCACATCCTGCGCGACTTCCTGATTCTCGCCGTTCTCGGCAAGGAGATCTCCAGCGTGGCCGATGCGATCGCTCTCGGGGCGCGCGTGCGCGGGCACATGATGGCGAAGGCCGGCCTGGAATCGGCGCTCTGGGACGCGTTCGCCAAGGCGCAGGGCGTGTCGCTGTCCCGCCTGCTCGGCGGCACCCGCGAGCGGATCGACGTCGGCGTGAGCATCGGCATCCAGCCGTCCCCCGCGGACCTCGTCAAGAAGGTGACCGGGTACCTCGAGGAAGGGTACCAGCGGATCAAGATCAAGATCGCGCCGGGGAGCGACCTCGAGTACGTCAGGGCGGTTCGCCGTGAGTACCCGGACATCCTGTTCCAGGTGGACGCGAACTCGGCGTACGAGCTGGGCGACGTGGAGATCTTCCGCGCCATGGACGGGTACGGCCTGCTGCTCATCGAGCAGCCGCTCGCGCACGACGACATCTACGACCACTCGAAGCTGCAGCGCGAGCTGAAGACGCCGATCTGTCTGGACGAGAGCATCCACTCGGTCGCGGACGCGCGGGCGGCTCTCGAGCTGAAGAGTTGCCGCGTAATCAACATCAAGCCGGGGCGCGTGGGGGGCTTCACCGAGTCGCGGCTGATCCACGATCTGTGCGCGTCGCAGCACATCCCGGTCTGGCACGGCGGCATGCTGGAGTCGGGCATCGGGCGGGCGGGCAACGTGGCGCTCGCCTCGCTGCCGAACTTCACGCTGCCTGGTGACATTTCGGCCAGCAAGCGGTACTACCGCGAGGACATCGTCGAGCCCGCGTTCGAGGTGGCGCGTGACGGCACGATGGCGGTGCCGACGGGTCCCGGGATTGGCGTCGAGGTGGTGCCGGAAAGGCTGGAGAAGGTCACCGTGCGGCGCCAGGAGTTCTGCGCCTGACCGAACGGCGGCGGGCGGGCCGGCTCTTCCGCCGGCCGGTTGAGCAGGACTATTACGGCAGCAACGCGAACGACGGTTCGTGCCATATCAGCCCAAGGGAGCCGCGAGGTCCGAACCGAATGCTAGCACACGTCTTCCCGGCGCCGGGGGCCAATCCGACCATCGCGATTCTCGGCACTCGTGATCTCCTGGCGCCTGCTTCGTGATACCCTCGCCCTGCTCAGGCCGGCGTGACCGAGTCACCAAGGAGAATGCCCGTGAGGATGACGAGATTGTTTTGTACAGGACTGATCGTGCTCCTGGCCGGCGTCGTGGGGACGGCCGGTCCTCAGGATGCCAAACTACAGACTGGTACGCAGAAGATTCAGCCGGAGTTGTACGGCAAGAAGATTTGCGGGTGGCCCAGGCCGGAGGGCGTGCCGAACGAGGTGTGGGAAAACGCGTGCGAGGCGTGCACGTCCGTTCCGACCAGCCCGGAGACGTCCGCAGACGGCACGCTGACCAGCCACTCGTGCGACGGCGGGTACGAAATCCGGATCAAGGTGGTGCCGGGCGGAAAGCACCCTGCCGACGCCAAGCGCGTCGTGATGAAGGGCGGCGGCCTGGGTGAAGAGAAACCGCCCAACGGGCAGGAACACAAGGCCGGCGAGATCGCGGAGGTGGCGCAGACCTTTACCCGCTACGACGCGTCCTATCCCTTCATGAACGAGAAGGGGGTCATCATCGGCGAGACGACGATCGGCGGCCGCCGCGAGCTTTACAGCGATGAAGGGATGTTCGACATCATGGAGCTCGAACGTCTGGCCCTCGAGCGCGCGTCCACCGCCCGTGAAGCCATTCGGATCATGGGCGAGTTCGCCGAGAAGCACGGCTACGGCGATGGCGGCGAGTGCCTGACGATCGGTGACGCCAAGGAAATCTGGCAGTTCGAGATCTTCGGACCTGGCCCTGCCGAGATCGGGGCCGTCTGGGCGGCCAAGCGGATTCCTCCCGGTGAAGTGGGCGTGTCCGCCAACCGGTCGAGGATTACCACGCTGACCGACGACCCGAATCAGACGATGTACTCGAAGAACGTGTACGACGTGGCCGAGAAGATGGGCTGGTGGAAGAAGGGCGACCCGTTCCTGTTCAACCGGGCCTTCGGGATGTCGGGCCCGCCCACGCCCAACCGCCGTGAATGGCGCGTGCTCAGCATCCTGGCGCCGTCGCTGAAACTCGACCCGTGGGCGCCGGAACAGCCGTTCTCGGTGAAGCCCGACAAGAAGGTCACTGTCCGCGACCTGATGGCCATTCACCGCGACGTCTACGAGGGGACGGAGTTCGACCAGACCAAGAACCCGCTGGCCGGCCCGTTTGGCACGCCGAACCGCTGGTCGATGCCGCGGGACTACAAGCCCGTCGAGGGCTATTCGTCGGTGGAGCGCATGGTGGCCGTGCACCAGTGCTCGTACGTGACGGTGCTCCAGGCGCGCGCCGGCATGCCGGCGTGGATCGGCAGCCTCGCGTGGTTCGCGCCGGATGACGCGAAGACCTCCGTGTTCACGCCGTTCTACGCGGGCAACTTCAAGGTGCCGACCTCGTTCGAGATCGGTCGCCGCGACCGCTTCGATCGCAACTCCGCCTACTGGGCGTCGAACTTCATCGGCAACTGGTCGAACCTGAACTGGCGCGGCATGATGCAGGACATTCGCGCGAAACAGGCCGATGTCGAGAACAAGCTGTTCGCCGATCAGCCGGTCGTCGAGAAGATGGCCCTCGAGATTTACCAGACGGATCCCGCCCGCGCACGCACGTTCATCAGCGACTACTCGAACCGCGTCGCGCAAGAGAACTTCATGAAGTGGTGGGAGCTGGCCGACAAGCTCGTCACCGACTACCAGGACGGCGGATCGCGCACTACCCAGGAGAAGCGGACCATCCCGTCCGAGTGGCTCCAGAAACAGGGCCCGATTGGCACGAAGCTGCCGACGGCTCCCTCAACCCCGCCGAAGGTCGAGAAGAAGGTCGAGAAGAAGATCGAGAAGCCGTAACCCTGTCGAGCCGGAACCACAGCGTCTCGGCCGGGTGATTGGCGGCCGAAGGCAGGATCGTCGCGAGGGCCCGGGTTCGCCAGGAATGGCGGGTTCGGGCCTTCGTCTTGTCAGCACTGGTCGCGGCCACCGGGTACCGGCCATCCGATCACGCCGGACGGTGGTAGACCAAGCCTCAGACATCAATACGGAGCGAATTCATGTTTCGACGGCTCATCGGTCGGTTCGTCGGAGGTGTCGGCATTGCCGTCGTCATGCTCATGGCGCCCGGCGCGCCGGCCGCGGCGGACACCTACACAAGACAGCCAGGCATCGACGTTCAGCAGTACATCTTCAGGATCGAGCTGAAGGATGGGACCCGCGTCATCTCGGGCCAGGCCGACATCGACCTCGTGTTCAAGACAGACGGCGTCGCCGAGCTGTTCCTCGATCTGATTGGCGCCTCAGCCGATGGCAAGACCGGCATGACGGTGAGCGCGGTGACCAGCGGCGCCCAGACGCTGGCCTTCACGCACGAGCACAACCGGGTCCGCATTCAGTTGGGGCCGGCCGCCAAGACTGGAGACCGGCGTCGCGTCACCGTCCAGTACGCCGGTGTGCCGGCCGACGGGCTGCTCATCGGCCCGAACAAGCACGGAGAGCCGGTCTTCTTTGGGGACAACTTCCCGGATCGGGCTCGCCACTGGCTGCCGACGATCGACCATCCGTACGACAAGTCCGCCTGCGAGTTCGTGATCACCGCGCCCGAGTCGTACCAGGTCGTGGCCCCCGGCGCCCTGGTCGAGACCACCAGCCTGGCCGAGAACCGGCGCCTGACCCGCTACAGGGAGGCGGTGCCGATCACCACCTACTGCATGGTCATCGGTGTCGGCCGGTTCGCGGTTGAGACGATCGGCGACGTGCACGGCGCGCCCATCCAGAGCTGGGTCTACCCGTCGGAGCGGGATCCTGGCTTTGCCGACTTCCGGATCGCCCTCAAGCCGATGGAACTCTTCAGCTGGCGGATTGGTCCCTACGCCTACGAGAAGCTGGCCAACGTCCAGTCCAAGACCCGCTACGGGGGCATGGAGAACGCCAGCGCGATCTTCTACCGCGAGGGTGTCGTGACCGGCAAGGGCACCAACGAGGGGCTGTTCGCTCACGAGATCGCCCACCAGTGGTTCGGCGATTCCGTCACCGAGTCCGATTGGGACCACACCTGGATGAGCGAGGGATTTGCGACCTATCTCACGCACGTCTACAACGAGTACACCTTCGGTCGCGATACCATGGTTCGCGGCCTGCGGCGCGACCGAGAGAGCGTGATTCGGTACTACGATCGGAATCCGAAGTCGGCCATCGTCACGCCCGCGACGGAGAAACTCGACAACATCCTGAGCACGAACAGCTATCAGAAAGGTGGCTGGTTCCTCCATATGCTGCGCCGGCTGGTCGGCGACGAGGTTTTTTGGAAGGGGATCTCGACTTTCTACATGCGGCATCGCAACGGCAACGCGCTGACCGAAGATTTCCAGCGGGTGATGGAAGAAGTGTCTGGCAAGCCCTTGCGGGCGTTCTTCAGGCAGTGGGTCTACACGCCGGGGCAGCCCGTCATCAAGGGGAGCTGGACCTACGCCGCCGGCGTGTTGACCGTTGAACTCCACCAGGCGCAGGCGACCGACACGGTCTACGCGACGGCCATCGACATCGGCATCGTGACCGATCGCGGCGCCGCGCCGAAGGTCGAGGTGGTGCAGCTCGTTCAACGTGACCAGACGTTCACCATCTCGCTCGACAAGGAACCTCTCGATGTCGTGCTCGATCCAAACACGTGGCTGCTGATGCAGGCCGGCGAGTTCGCGAAGGGTGTAGGGGCGGGTTTGAAACCCGCCCCTGCACACCTGTCGGGGTCTGCCTAGAAGCGGTAGCTCAGCTTGGCGTAGCCGACGC
>Ga0209745_1000840_pt1 | contig 18585 bp, 16 predicted proteins | sample BarGraNGADG00312_FD_184495 | JGI IMG/M metagenome (GOLD analysis project Ga0209745, IMG submission 184495) | Arctic peat soil microbial communities from Barrow, Alaska - Barrow Graham LP Ref core NGADG0004-312 (SPAdes) (version 2) | ecosystem: Environmental > Terrestrial > Soil > Wetlands > Peat...
CGTTTACGGTTGCGAATAATTGCAGAAACCCGGCACGCTGCGTCTCTGCACACATAAGGCTGACCGTTTTCACGGACAGCCTTTATTTTTTATCTTTGCATAAATCTGCAACTCAATGTCGTTTAACGGCCTGGCTCAGTATGTAAGCTATCTTGAATCGCATGGCGACCTTGACCGTGTGAAATGTCATGTTGATCCCGTTCTCGAGATAGCGGAGGTTGCTGACCGTATGGTCAAGAACCGCGGCAGGGCTTTGCTCTTTGAGGATACCGGCACAGGTTTCCCGCTGCTCATAAATGCTTTTGCATCTGACGATCGCATGGCTGCTGCCATAGGAAGGAAGTCACTTCAGGATGCAGGAGAGGAAATACTTGCCCTGTCAGAATCCATGAGCGGGGCTCGCAGGCTTTCAGCAAAGCTCGCACGCCTGCCACACCTACTGAGTTACCTTAAGCTTGCTCCGCGTCGCAGGAGAGGAAGGGGTGAATGTCAGGAGGTGATTGTCCCTGTCAATGACCTGAATATTCTGCCTGTGCTGAAGTGCTGGCCTCATGACGGCGGCAGGTACATAACCCTTCCCCTGGTACACACCAGGCACCCTCTGACAGGCAAGGTCAATCTCGGCATGTACCGCATGCAGGTTATGGGCACTGATATTACAGGAATGCACTGGCACCGTCACAAGACCGGGGCGCGACATTTTGAGGCCTGGAAGAAAGAAGGCAAACGCATGCCGGTAACAGTGACCCTGGGAGGTGACCCTGTATATACTTATGCTGCCACAGCCCCTATGCCTGAGGAAATTAATGAGTACCTGCTGGCTGCGTTCCTGCGCCGCACAAGGGTGACCATGGTCAGATGTCTCACCAACGACCTGTGGGTCCCGGCTGACTCGGATTTTGTCATTGAAGGGTATGTCGATCCTGCCGAAGAACTGGTAATGGAAGGCCCATTTGGAGATCATACCGGTTTTTATTCCCTGGCCGGCCTCTATCCCCGCTTTCATGTCACCTGCATCACCCACCGTAAGAATGCCATTTATCCTGCTACCATAGTAGGAGTACCTCCCATGGAGGATGCCTGGATAAGCAAAGCTACAGAGAAGATATTCCTTGCACCGGTAAGGCTTGCCATCGCACCCGAGATAAGAGACATGCACATGCCTGCTGAAGGAGTGGCGCATAACCTTGTCATTATCAGCATCGACAAGACATACCCCGGGCAGGGAATGAAAGTACTTAACGCCCTTTTCGGGGCAGGTCAGATGATGTTCAGCAAGTACATCATCGTGGTCAGCAGCCCTGTTGCGGCAAATGATTATCGCGGAGTGGCGGAAGCTGTGTTTGGCAATGTCAGGAATAACATTGACCTCCTGCTCACTCACGGTCCTCTTGATATCCTTGACCATTCTTCCGACAGGTTCAGTATGGGAGGCAAGCTGGGCGTCGATGCTACCGTCAAGCTCCCGGAAGAGCGTTCAGCGTCACGAGGGTCAGCTCCCCTTCTGCTGCTGATTGATGCCGAGATCACAGATGAGGTCATCACCGGCGTGAGGACGATGGCTGAGTGGTCTCTCCCGGTGGTGGTGCTGACAATAAAAAAGCCCCCGGAAGGTCTTGACATGAGGAGCCTGGTAAAGGCTCTCAAAGCCCCCCTTACCAACCCGGGAACGGTGACCGTAGCTGTTGATAATGGGGCGGATGCTGAAGATACATCGATGGTTATGTGGCTTGTTACCGGCAACAGTGACCCGTCACGTGACTTCTACCGCCTTGAAGGAGGTGCAATATTCATCGATGCCACCTCTAAACCAGGTTCATTGCCGGCATTCCCGAGGGAATGGCCGAATGTGGTATGCTCTGACAAAAACACCATTGACCTTGTTGACCGGCGGTGGAAAGATTATAATATCGGAGAATTCCGTAAATCTCCTTCGCTGAGAGTATTGCCTCTGCTTCGGCCGGGGCTGGCCTCCGTTGAACCAGAAAACACTGTCAGGGGTTGAACACTGTCATAACACCGGCAGCAGTTCTTTCCATGGCTCAGGGTCTGAGGGATAACCCGGCCATTAATTATGCAATCGCCGTGTTCATCGTTGCGGCGTTGATCTACCTTGCCGTTCTGCAGTACTGGGTGCTATTGAGAACCAGGAAGCACCTGAGGGAGATGAAGGCTGCCTATGACAAGATCGATTTTCAGAGGGAGGAGCTGCAACTGAGGAACAAGGACATTACGGACAGCCTTACATATGCCAGGCGGATACAGACCGCATTGCTCCCTGCCGAGCACCATATCAGAAAAGTTATTCCGGACTACTTTATCTATTATCGCCCGCAACATATCGTCAGCGGAGATTTTTACTGGATCAGTGAAAGAAACGGAAAATACTTCATCGCCGCCGCTGACTGTACCGGCCACGGCGTGCCCGGTGCTCTCATGTCAATGATAGGACTTGAATTGCTTCAGAAGATTATTAATGAGATGAAGGTCGAAGAGAGCGATGGTATTCTGCTTACTCTGAACAGGGAGCTGGAATCAGCCTTTTTCAAGGAAGAGGACGGCAAAGCCCTGATCAAGGATGGTGTTGAGATGAGTATCTGCGTCATTGACCGCAAGTCGATGCAGATGGAGTTCTCAGGAGCGTTTCTCCCGGTATATATTGTGCGCAAGGACAAGCTTATTGAGATAAAGGGAGATAAACAGAACGTTGTTCAGTCGGTTCCCGGGGCCACATTCAACCGCAGCAGTTTCACGCTTCAGAAGGGTGACATCCTTTACCTCTTCTCAGACGGCTATGCCGATCAGTTTGGGGGCCCCGACAACAAAAAGTTCATGTACCGGAGACTGCGGCATATCTTGCTGACAATCAGTAAATACCCGCTTGCTGACCAGCAGAGAATTCTGGATGAGACCATCGCGACATGGATGCGTGATTTCGATCAGATAGACGACATGATGATACTTGGGGTCAGACCTTTCTGAGATCAGATGAGGGCATTGATTTTTTCTATGAGCAGTTCGGGGTCTATCGGCTTGCTGATATAATCATCCATTCCTACCGCAAGACACTGTTCCATATCGCCCAGCATGGCGTTGGCCGTAATGGCTATTATGGGAACATGAAGCTGAGTACTAGTCTCCAGGCCCCTTATCTTCTCGGCGGCGAGAAGCCCGCTCATCACCGGCATTTGCACATCCATCAGGATAAGATCGTATCGCGAGGTGCCGAACATATCAAGAGCCTCCTTGCCGTTGCGCGCCAGCTCGACGCTCTTAATAAGCGGTTCAAGCATGAGCTGGGTGATACGCTGGTTGATCGGATTATCTTCAACGAGGAGAATATTGAGGTCCTTCAGCTCTTTCTTCTTCTTTTCTGTGGGCAAGCCTTTGATAAGAGTGCTGGCAGCTGCCGGAGGCTCAATTTTTATGCTCGGCCGCAGGTTGATAAAGAATACAAAATATGAACCTGAGCCAGCAGATGTTTCCTGCCAGCTGCCACCGCTGCTGCGTATAAGCCTGCCGGCGAGAGGAAAGGGCTGACGCCCTTCACCGATGAACACCACAGGGTTGTTCGACGACAGTGTGAACTCGACTTTCTGCAAGCCGTTGTGAATACCGGCCTCCCTGACCTGTATTTTAATGGTTATCTTGCCGCTGGTGTCAGAGACGGCAGCACTCAGGAGATCGATAAGTATCTGTTTGATGATGATCGGGTCACCATTGTATTCCTTTGCTCCTTCACCCTTGTCATCATAGACTATCAGGCTCTGCAGGTGCCTCTTGTTGAGCTTCATCAGCTCTATGGTGTCCTGGATGGTCGGTCCGAGTTTGAACCGTATCTCTCCTCTCGGCTCAGAGGTCATGTTACCTGCTGTCTCCATGGTAAGCTCATTGACCACCTCCACCATTGTGCCGGTTGAAGCCAGGACTGTATCTATCAGTTCCTGCTGTTTGGGTGATGCGCCTGTCTCACCAAGCATGCTTCCCAGAAGAACGAGGTTGTTAAGTGGTTCCCTGATCTTGTGCGAGAAAGAGTTGATGACATCCTCATTCCTCTCAGCAATCGATGAGAGCTCTCTCATGATCGTCCTGTTCTCGGCGATGAGGTTCCGTATACCAATAATCGCAAATATCAGGGGCATAACAGACAACACCCCTGCCGCCAGGGGGATATATACCAGACTTGCCACTGCCGTGGTAATGGCAATGATGACCAGAAGCAAGGCAACTGCCACCGGGAGAAGAATGTGATCTCTTGTCCGTCGGGTCATCAGATCTGATTGCGGAATGGCAACAGGTTTTGATCTCATTGACATGTTGTATATTGCAGAATCAAATATGGAATTCAAAGATACATGAATTTCAATAAAGATTGAGTCCGGGATGATTTCCGTTGTTATAAAAGATTAAATTTGCTTAACGGTATAATTTTTGAGGTAGGTATTTAAAAGCGCATAATGAAAAAGGCCGTTGTGACACTGATAGCAGTTCTTCTTGCCTCCGGCATTACCCGGGCACAGGGAGGTGATACCCTTGTTCAGTATACGCCTGACTTCAAGTTTAAGGACGGCATTTACCTTAACTTTGACATGGTAAAGAACAATAGCCCAATTCCAAAGGCAAAACTCTTTACCTCAGTTGATTATAACGACAAGGATTTCTTTGACCAGGTGCTCTCATCTGATAAGATTTATTTTTATGACGGTATGGGCGTCAGGCAGGAGATTGACAAGTCATCAATATGGGGTTTTGCAAGGAATGGTGTTCTCTATATCAAGGTGCAGGATACCTACAACAGGATCACCTTCTTCGGATCGATAATCCACTTCGTGGCTGATGTTACCACCAGCTCGTCGAACTATAACCCTTACGGGTATTATAATCCTTATTCACCATACGGGTCATACTATTCCCCATACTCAAGATACAGTCAGTATTCAAACTACTATAGTCCTTACTCTTACGGTGGCTATCCTTACAACAGCAATTCGACAAGAACCAATCTTGAGATGTTTATGATCGATTTTGAGACAGGCAAGGAATATGAGTATGACCTTGAAAACCTGGAGTCATTGCTGATGAGGGACCCTGAGCTGTACGAGGAATTTGTCTCAATGCACAATAAGAACCAGAAGAAAATGATGTTCGTTTATCTGCGCAAGTATAACGAAAAGCATCCCGTTTTTATTCCGACAGAAAAATAATATCATAAATGTGAAAAGCACTTCTCTCCGTCCTGCTTTGCCCGTGTGCCATGATAGCGGTGCCGGAGTGTGAGTGGTTCAGATGAAGATGCAGCATTTCGGTTAAGAAACCGTCTTTTAGAAAAAAGCTATGGAAGAGATAAAAACATACACACAGTCGGAACGTGACTGGGCCATGTTCTGCCACCTTTCCGCATTTGCCGCGTACTTCTTCCCTTTCGGTGGAATCCTGGGCCCGCTCATCTGCTGGATATCGAGGAAGGACGGGTCGGCCTGGGTTGATGTAAACGGAAAATCATCACTCAATTTCCAGGCTTCAATGCTGCTCTATACAATCCTTGCGATACCACTGTGTTTTATAATCATCGGGATACCAATAATTTTAATCCTTATTGTTCTCAAGATTGTCTGTATCATCGTGGCAAGCATCAGGGCGTCAAGAGGTGAGGTCTTCAAATACCCGCTCTCGATACCGTTTGTACAATAATAGTCTGCGCCCCTTCTGCAAGCTGGCTCATTCGCTAAAATGATCCACCGGATCATTTCTTAACGCTCGGCCCCCCCGCTGCAAACTGGCTCCTCACTAAAAAAGCCCACCGGGCTTTTTATTAACGTTCGGCCCCCCCGGTTTTTTTCCTATTTTTGTTGGGAAATTAAATTGCCATGTCTCAGAAACCTTCCATACCGAGGGGTACTCGCGACTTCTCTCCCGCAGAAATGCTCCGCCGTAATTATATCTTCGATACCGTCCGGAGGAACTTCTCCCTTTTCGGTTACCTGCCGCTTGAAACACCTGCCATGGAAAACCTGTCAACCCTGCTGGGCAAGTATGGTGAGGAGGGAGACAGGCTTGTTTACAGAATACTCAACTCGGGAGACTTCCTTGCGGACCTAAATCCCTCAGATCTGTCAGCAGCCGGCAGCGCCGCAGTCTCCCAGCTGATATGCGAGAAAGGACTCAGATACGATCTTACCGTTCCGTTTGCACGGTTCGTGGTTCAGCATCGTGATGAGATCACTTTTCCTTTCAGAAGATACCAGATACAACCCGTCTGGAGGGCTGATAAGCCACAGAAGGGGAGATACAGGGAGTTTTTCCAGTGCGATGTAGATGTCATCGGCAGCAACTCTCTCCTTAACGAGCTTGAGCTGATACAGATCATTGACCGCATTTTTGGTGAGCTGAAGATAAGGGTGACAATCAGGGTTAATAACCGCAAGATACTTGCCGGTATAGCAGATATGGCGGGAGAAAAGGAGAGGATTACGGATATTACCGTGGCTGTTGACAAGCTTGACAAGATTGGAAAGGAAGGCGTCAGACAGGAGCTTCTTCAGCGCGGCATTTCCGCTGAGACCGTTGCAAAGCTGGAACCGGTGATAAGCCTCAGCGGTCCGACATCATCAAAGCTCCGCGAACTGAGGAATATGCTCGCCTCATCGGAAGAAGGACTGAAGGGCATTGCAGAGATGGAAGAGCTCTTCGGTTATCTTGCCATGGAGCCGGTGACATCAGCGGTGGAGCTGGATCTCTCATTAGCCCGGGGACTGAATTACTACACCGGGGCAATCATTGAGGTCAGAGCTGAGGATGCAGCTATCGGAAGTGTATGCGGAGGAGGGAGATATGACGACCTGACAGGTATCTTCGGCCTGCCTGGGGTCTCCGGCGTGGGCGTCTCTTTCGGCGCAGACAGGATATATGATGTGATGCTCATGCTGAACATCTTCCCGGAACAGACTGGCGCAGCTACAGAAGCACTGGTGGTCAATTTCGGCCGTGAAGAACTGCCGGAGCTGCTGAAGATAATCCGATCCCTGCGCGAGGCGGGTATTCCGTCAGAGATTTATCCTGACGCTGTAAAACTGAAGAAGCAGTTCTCCTATGCTGATGCACAGAAAATACCATGGGTGATCATCGCAGGCAGCGATGAGATTGCGGAACAGAAAGTCACTGTTAAAGATATGAGAACCGGATTACAGACTACCGTATCACTGTCTGAACTCCCGCTTTATATAAAGTCAGGAAAAGCTTCCTGATATTAAGCAGTAAAAGAGAGGATACTTATGCCATTGAAATGCGGAATAATAGGGATCACCAGTGTTGGCAAGACAACCATTTTCAATTGTATCTCCAACACCCGTGGTGAAACAAATACTTACGGTACGGGCGTGAAAGCCAACCTGGGAGTGATACAGGTACCCGATCAGCGGCTCTACGAGCTCGAGAAACATCAGACCACGCAGCGTATTGTGCATACAACCGTTGACATTGTCGACATTCCCGGCCTGGTAAAGGGACAGGGTGACAGCTCCGGCAGCCGGCTACTCAGTGAGATCAGGAATACGGATGCGCTTATACATGTCCTGCGATGCTTTGACAACGACAAGCTTCCTCATATTGACGGCTCGGTTGACCCTGTCAGAGATCTTGAGAATGTTGAGTTTGAGCTCCAGGTTAAAGATATTGAATCTGTCGAAAAGAAGCTCCAGAGGCTGGAGCGCGCAGCCAAAACAGGCGACAAGGAGGCAAAGCACGGCATTGAGATACTGAACCGGTACAAAGAGCACCTCGAGGGTTTTCAAAACGCAGTAAGCCTGCATCTGAAGCCTGAAGAGAAAAAGTATGTCGATGACATATTCCTTCTCACAATGAAGCCTGTGCTGTATGTATGCAATGTCGATGAAAAGTCGGTTGCAGGCGGCAACAGATATGTTGAAGCGGTGTCAGCCTTCCTCGCAGGCAGGGGCGCAGTACCCCTGGTCATCGCCGGCGCGCTGGAAGCGGAGATAACTACCCTCTCTGACCCTGCTGACAGGATGGAATTCCTGGTGGCGGCAGGACTGAATGAACCGGGTGTCAACAAGCTGGTAAGAGCAGCTTACAGCATGCTCAGTCTCATGACTTTCTTTACCGTGGGACCCAAGGAGATCAGAGCCTGGACCATTACTGCCGGCATGACTGCTCCGCAAGCCGCAGGAGTGATCCATTCAGATCTCGAAAGAGGGTTTATAAGGGCTGAGGTAATGAAATATGACGATTTCATAAGCCTCGGGTCAGAGCATGCATGCAGGGATGCAGGTAAACTTTTTGTCGAGGGAAAAAACTACGTGGTTGCCGACGGCGATATCCTCAATATAAGATTTAACGTATAACGTATTACGATACTGTTGAAACACCTGTTTGTCATATCTGCAGCCCTGATGTTTCTGACGTATTACACAGTATACGGACAGGATCAGTGGAGGGGTGGTGACATCAGGGAAGCGCTCAACAGGTTTGGCCAGGCTGAAGTACTGATTGAATATCCCGGGTACGATGCTATGTCACGGCTGGCAACACGCTTCTCAGTCTCTTCATGCGACGACAGGGAGGCTGTGCTGACACTATCACCTCTCACAGCTTCTGATTTTATCAGTACGGGCATCAGTTATAAGATAATTCTTCCTGAAGAAACCAAAGGCTTTTTCACCGCCTCTTCTGTCTCTGAAGCTATGCAGTGGCATTCATACCCCACATGGAAGCATTATGATACTATCATGCATAAAATTGCTCAAACCTGGCCGGAGCTATGCCTGCTTGACACTATCGGGTTCAGCGTCAGGGGAAGAGCCATTCTGGCGCTTAAGATATCCGATAACCCTGCTGCCGACGAACAGGAGCCTGCGGTGATGCTGAGTGCAGCCATTCACGGCGACGAGCTGGCAGGATTTATTATGCTCATGCGGTTGGCTGAATACCTTGCTTCAGAAAGCAGTAATGGCGGTCTTGCTGCAACACTCACCTCCGGACTGGAGATATGGATCAACCCCCTGGCAAACCCTGATGGTATGTACAGAGACAATGATACAATAATCTACCCGGTGAGATCCAACAGCAACGGTTATGATCTGAACCGAAACTTCCCTGATCCAGGGGTTGTCTCACAGCCACCACTTCAGACTGAGACAACTGACATGATGTCATTCATGGAGAAAAACCGGTTTGCTCTGTCTGTCAATCTCCATTCAGGGGCCGAGGTGGTAAACTATCCCTGGGACAGATGGACCAGGCTTCATGCTGACGACAGCTGGTTCTATGATATCAGCAGGCGGTATGCAGACACGGTGCACATATATTCTGACCCGGGCTATATGACACTTATTGATGACGGCGTGACCAGGGGATCTATGTGGTATATCATCACCGGCGGAAGGCAGGATTACATTACATACAGCCTCGGAGGAAGAGAGGTGACAATCGAAATGGACGATACAAAACAAACCCCGGGCCCTGACCTCGAAACTCTGTGGAACTGGAACAGCAGGTCACTTCTCCGCTATATCGGAGAAGCCCTGTACGGAGTCGGGGGAACTGTCACTGATGCCTCATCAGGCGACCCTCTCAGCGCAAAAGTATTTATAACCGGACATGACACCGATTCATCACATATCTATTCCGACACCCTTACCGGTGAATTCCGGAGGTACCTGGCTCCCGGGACATACAGTCTCACATTCACCTGTCCGGGCTACGAAGCCTTCTCTGCAGAATATGAAATTGCCAGCTGGAATTCTTTTGTGTCAGCAAATGTCCGGCTTGAACCGGAAGAACCTGTAATTTATCCCGATCCTCCGGTATCCGGACTGCTGATTTATCCCATTCCCTCATCCGGAAAATTCATGGTATTGCCTCCCGCATCGGTCGAAGGAGATATCATTGTCACCCTCACGAACGTATCGGGATCTGTGGTTGATACTTACCAGACAACGGTACAGTCCGGCATACCTGTTCCCTGTGACTACAGTAATATGCCCCAGGGGGTCTACATCATATCAGTCAGAAAACTCCCTGACGGGCCTCTTTTACGGGGGAAAGTGATAATCTACCGGTTGATATCCGGATGATCGTGGTTGATATCTTTGCTGCACCCTCTTGCAGATGAATTCAAAACAGGTACTTTTGGGGCTTCTTTACTATCTGATTTAAGTCACTATGAAAAGAACACTTATAATTATATATTTCTTTGTTGTTTCTGCCGTTCTCAGCTCACAGTCTGCATACATTCCTCCTGACAAGCCAAAGCTTATCATCGGGATCATTGTTGAGCAGCTGCGGTATGATCAGCTGGAGCGCATAAGGGATATCCTGCCTGACAACGGACTGAAGAAGATGATCAATGAAGGCACTTACTACCGTAATGTGTCTCTCGATTATCTTTCAACGCAGGCAGCCCCTGGTTTTGCTACTATTTCGACCGGCACTGCTCCCGGCGTGCACGGCATCACCTCTGACACATGGTTTCACCCCTTTAATGATCAGATGATATTCTGTGTCCAGGACCCGAACGCCAGTTCAGTGGGAGGCAGCTTTGAGACCGGCCTCTTCTCTCCGGTCAACCTGCTCTCTTCAACCTTTGCTGACGAGCTGCAGATGGCTACATGCGGTGCTTCAAAGATATATGGCATTGGAATTAAGGAGATGGGAGCCATACTCACGGCAGGCCATGCTGCTGACGGAGCGTTCTGGTATGATGACCGGACAGGCACATGGATGAGCAGTACCTACTATGCTGACAAGCTGCCGGTTTGGCTTATGGATCTCAATGCCATGCTCATGCCCGGCCAGTACCTGAACCAGTCGTGGAATACCCTCATGGATCCTTCGCTCTACCCGGGCTGCCAGCCTGATTCGAACGGACTGGAGCTGGGCCTGAATAAACAGAGCTGGTTTCCATATGACCTTAAAGCTCTCTCCACCACAGGGAAGCTGATGAATGTCTCCAGGGACTATTCCGTTCTGCGTCAGACCCCCTTCGCCGATGATTTTACCACTGAGCTTGCCCTCCGCCTTATAGACAACGAACAGCTGGGTCAGGATGATATTACTGATTATCTTGCAATTACCTACTCTGCAACCGATTATATCGGGCATCGTTTCGGACCTTCCTCCGTCGAAGCTTCTGATGCACTGGCACGGCTTGACAGGAATATCAGCAAGCTGCTCGATAAAATAGACAAGACCCTTGGTAAGAAAAACGTTCTTGTTTACTTTGTCTCGACGCACGGTGTATCAGAGATACCGGCAGTGCTTGAGAAGAGCCGCATACCCTCCGGATATTTCCGCCTTAATCAGTCACTGCAGCTCCTGCGCAGCTACCTCAATGCCATCTATGGACAGGGCGATTGGGTAAAGGGCTTCTTCGATAACCAGATCTTCCTCAACAAGGGGCTGATTGAAGATGCAAACATCAGCCTTGAAGATATCCAGAAGAAGGTGGCAAGGTTCATGGTTCAGTTCTCCGGTATTGCTACGGCAGTGCCGACATCAGCCTTTGAGATGAGCGATTTTGCCGGGGGCCTGCTGGTGAAGATGAATAACAGTTACAGCCCGCAGCGGTCCGGTGACGTGATAATAGCACTGAACCCGGGATGGGTGGAAAAGACGGATTTCGTCACCGGCCATAATTCACCGTATGAATATGACGGTCATGTGCCCCTGGTATGGTATGGGTGGACGGCCAGCAAGATGTCGGTGACCCGCAGCGTCAGCACCAGGGATATAGCCGGAACACTTTCCGTCCTGTGTAAGGTCCCCCTCCCCAATGCATCCAGCGGAGACCCCTTGCACGAGCTCTTCAGGTAGAACAGGTAAAATAACAGATCAGACGCTTAGCTCACGCCTGTTGTAAGTGTCCCGTATAAGGCATGCATCAACGACAAGAAGTGAATTCTGCTCGCATCCGTTTCCGATAACGATCATGTCTGCCCCCGCAGAGAACGCTTCATCGATCTTTTCAGGGGAATTTAGTCCCCCGCCCGTGATCAGGGGGATCTTTATCTCCGATCTCACTGCCCTTATCATGGCAGGATCAACAGGGGTGGCAGCACCGCTTCCGGCTTCAAGGTAAATAGCCTTCATGCCCAGCATCTCTCCGGCAAGTGCCGTAGCCACTGCAATATCATTCTTGTCGCGCGGCACAGGAGAGGTCTGGCTCATATACTCAACAGAGGTGCGGCCGCCGCAATCGACCAGGATATACCCCACCGCGATGACACTCTCTCTGATATGCCTCAGGAAGGGCGCAGCGATCACATGATTGCCTATAAGCAGCTCAGGATTGCGGCCGCTGATCAGCGACAGAAGAAAAACAGCATCTGCAGTATCAGTCAGCTGGGTGAGATTGCCGGGGAAAAGGACGACAGGTATGGTCGAGAGCTGCTTTAACCTTGCAATCAGGTGACTGACAGGTGAGCCGGTAAGACTGCCACCGGCAAGAAATAAATCAACCTTTACCTCAGCTGCCCGGCTCGCCGTGGCAATCAGTGTGTCATCACTGTATTTGTCAGGATCAATAAGCTGGGCAACTAACTTCCTCTTCCTGCAGGGTATGTCAATCTTCATGCTTCTTCTTCGTCCAGACTATTGTGTAATTGTCATATTTGGAGTAGTAAAGCGTGAACTGATCATTGATCCTGTCATTCTTCACGTACCCTTTTATCTCTCCGTTCGTGTGAACATCAAAAGGTTCGATAGTAATATCCTGAACAATGTTTATTCCTTCCTTGTCGCATATCTTATAGATAGACTCCTTGGCACACCAGTGGATATACAGGTGATACGTGCGGTCAGCCCATCTGCGTGTTATCTTTTCCTCTTTGTTAAGGAATTTCGAAGAGAAGGCGTTTATGTTGACACGCATATATTCCAGGTCAATGCCGACTCTCTCATGCCTGCTGATCAGTATTGCTGTGAGCTTGTTGGAGTGCGTTATGCTGATGAAATGCGAACCGTCTTTGATAAATGGCTTGTTGTTCTTATTATATACTATCCTTGCTTCCTTTCCCAGCAGCTCTGCGAGCAGGGCCCTGACACTCAGGAACTCCAGCTTACGTGAGGTGCTCCTGAATATGGAGTATCTTTTTAGGTCTTCAGGACTCATCTCCACCATGGACAGGAGGGCAGGCAGATCTTCCTCGATCTTCCATACTCCGATAATGGTGTCCTTGTTCAGAAAGTGTTTGGTGATGCAGCCCATACTTATCTCCAGGTGAGTGTCTCCATCAGGTGGATAATGTCATCCCTCAGGAAAGAGATGACAGGTAAAAGAGAGTCTTCATTGGGTTGAGCCATGAAATAAAGTGACCCGCGCAGGTAGTGCTGCGTGCTGTCAGTGGCGTAGAACTGCACCGCAGAAGCAGTGTTACCCTTAAGATCATATAGTATTCCATATACGTGGGATGTTTCGTCTGACCACAGCTTCTCTTCGATGGCATCCGCCCGTATGGTATGTTTGTACGCCAGCTCTCTTGACGATTCTGTCAGGCTGGCCAGGTCACCGTGAAGATTAAAGTATGTGAGATGTACCTTTGCCTTCAGCGTAGGAAATTCAATGTCCATCCAGCAGGTGTCGGTGGCTGTTGCCGGCCGGAGATTAATTTTACTGTATGCCGGATATTCTATCGAGTATGAGCAGGGGGAATCAAAGCGGAGGTATTGCTTTTCAGGCAGATCAATCCTGAAATATCCTGCCGGTTTTGGCACCGAAGGCTGACCACAGGCTGTTAAGATGAGTGCTGCGACCAGCAGTGTGATATGGATTGTATGCTTCATAAACCGGATTCTATTTTTTCTGCGCGGATCTCCCTTATCCGCCGTTTCTCAACCGTCTCAATAGTGAATTTAAATCCTGCTGCTGATATTACACGGCCCTTTAAAGGGATCTCCTCCAGGAGCTCCAGGAGAAGTCCCGCAAGGGTCTCCGAGTCTCCCCTGACATCCGTGAACAGGTCACTGTCGCTGCCGGTGATGCGGTAAAAGTCGTTCATCAGTATCTTGCCGTCGAATATCCAGCTCCCCTGTCCTGTCTCCCTGTAGAGAGGGGTCTCTTCGTCTGTCTCATCAGTGATATCCCCTACTATCTCTTCAAGGACATCCTCAAGAGTCACTATACCACTGGTCCCTCCGTATTCATCTACCACGATGGCCATGTGTATCTTCTTTTCCTGGAACTCCTTCATAAGTTCACTTATCTTCTTTGTCTCGGGGACAACGTACGGCGGCCTGACAAGGGATTGCCATTTGAAGGTGTCAGGCTTGCCCAGATGCGGCAGCAGGTCCTTGATGAACAGAATACCTTTTATATTGTCAAATGAGTCGGAGTAAACAGGTACCCTGGAGAATCCGGAATCGATCACCTCTGGCATGATTGAATTGAAACCCCTGTGAATGTCCAACGCTGTCACATCCATACGCGGACACATGACCGCACTGACGTTTATGTTTCCAAAACGGACAATTCCCTTGAGTATTTCCTTGTCATCCTTTATCTCCGAAGAGGTCAGCTCGAGAGCGTCTGAGAGATCATTTATGCTCATATTGCCGTCCCTCTGCTTTGGGCTTTTCCTGACCAGGTGCGACGAGACCGACAGGAGGGATGCAAGAGGCTTGAATACCCTTGTCGCCAAAGCAAGTGAAGGGGCCATCATCAGGGCAAACCTGAGCTGGTTTTTGGAAGCGTACACCTTTGGCATCACCTCGCAGAACAGGAGGAGGATAAAAGTGATTACAACCACTTCTATGATAAACGACAGGACCGGATTATCGTCCACATCGAAAACCCTTGAGCTGATAAAGGCGGCAAGTATAATAATTGCGATATTGAGCATATTGTTTGCCACAAGTACGGTGCCCAGGAGTCTGTCAGGCTTTGAGAGCAGATGAAGTGCCGTTGCCGGACGCTTGCCCTTCCTGTGCTCAAGATCCTCCAGATCGTTTGGTGTAAGGGAAAAATAAGCAACTTCCGAACCGGAAATAAAAGCAGACGATATTATCAGGATTATAAGAAAACTAATCTCCGCTATCAGCGCGAAGTCAACTACAGTGACAACCGTCAGTGAAAAAAAACCTGCATGTGAGCATGACAATAGTGTCTCCAAAATCAAGATTTTTGGTTAGCTAAAACGGCAGATCATCAGCTGTCTCACGTGCAGTGAGATCCTGGCTGATGTCGTTGTCAGACGGCCCCGAAGGCTGTGATGGTGCAGGATAACTCCCTGAATTGTTTGGCATCTGCTGACCTGAAGCAGCCTGCTGGCCCTGGCTGTCCTGCTTGCGTCCGAGGAGCTGTATGGTATCTGCCTCAATCTCAACAATATATTTCTTATTGCCATCGCGGTCATCGTATGAACGGTAGCGAATTTTGCCTTCCACAAGTATCTGTGAGCCCTTGCGGATGTAATTCTCGGCGAGTTCCGCCAGACGCCTCCATGCCACCACATTGTGCCATTCGGTCTGAGTCACCTTGTCACCTCCCTTGGGGGTGTATGTCTCACTTGTGGCAAGTGAAAACGATGCTTTGATATTATTCTCGAAACGTCTGATCTCAGGGTCTTTACCGACGTTACCTACCAATATTACTTTATTGAATGACATAACTTTAATGATATTTCCTGTTATATGAAGAATGTAAAGTTACAAAAAAATCTATTGAGAGTATTAAAGCTGCCCAACGCGGGTGCTGTCTCCGGCTCAGGCCCGGGGCAAAAACATGCTGTTTACCTGCTGATTTTTTATAGTTGTCAAAAAATCAGAGTATTCGGAGTGAAAAAAAATATAATTCAATCATAATTGAGAAATAATATTTTATATTTGCACAACTGAAAAAACAGAACATAAAATAATTTGTTGAATTTAAAATTCTTGCAAAATGACAAAAGCAGACATTGTTAACGAAATTGCCAAGAACACTGGAATTGAGAAAGTGACTGTTCAGAAAACCGTTGAGGCATTTATGGAATCAGTAAAAGACTCTATGGTATCCGGCAATAATGTTTATCTCAGGGGTTTTGGCAGCTTCATTGTGAAGAAACGCGCAAAGAAGACGGCCAGGAATATCTCTAAGAATACCACCATTATTATTCCTGCACACAACATCCCGGCCTTCAAACCAGCCAAGACTTTCATAACCAAGGTTAAGTCTCACGTTAAGAAGTAATAATATGCCAAGCGGGAAAAAGAGAAAACGGCATAAGATGGCTACCCACAAACGCAAGAAGCGTTTGCGGAAAGACAGGCATAAGAAGAAGAAATAGCAATTAATGCATAGTCCATACTTTTTAAGTCTAACCTAAAGACCCGACGTCTTTAGGTTAGTTGCATTTTTAAAGGGCTATACGCAAATTAACAAATTTCGGAATGTGAGTAAGGATCTAATAATCAGCGTAAGTGATTCTGAGATATCCATTGCACTTCTTGAGGATAAGCAGCTTGTCGAGTTAAATAAGGAAAAACGCAATATTCAGTTCTCTGTCGGCGACATTTACCTGGGGAAGGTAAAGAAGATTATGCCAGGGCTGAACGCAGCGTTTATCAATGTAGGTTTCGAAAAGGATGCTTTCCTGCACTATCTTGACCTGGGCGCTCAGTTCAGGACTCTTCACAAGTATTATGGTCAGGCTACGCAGAACAGGGGCAAGATGCCGCCTGTTTCAAAGTATAAGCCTGAGCCTGACATCGACAAGGAGGGTAAGATATCTGATGTCCTGACATCAGGACAGACAGTGATAGTGCAGATAACCAAGGAGCCCATTTCTACAAAGGGCCCGAGGCTGGCATCAGAAGTAAGCATAGCAGGACGTAACCTGGTACTGATGCCGTTTGCAGACAAGGTCTCCGTCTCCTCAAAGATAGAGAACAATGATGAACGAAACCGTCTCAAGCTGCTCATACAGAGCATTAAACCCAAGAATTACGGTGTGATAGTACGCACTGTCGCCGAAGGGAAAAAGGTTGCCGCCCTTGACACAGAGCTCAAAGAACTCGTCAGCAGATGGGAGACAGCGCTCTATTCAATTCACAAGGATGTGAAAGCGCCGCGGCTGCTGTTGGGGGAGATGAACCGTACAACGACCATCCTCAGGGATATTCTCAGTGCCGACTTCAACAGCGTCATCGTGGATGATGAAGTCATAGCCGGCGAAGTAAAAAGCTACATCAGGGAGATAGCCCCTGAAAAAGAAAAGATAGTTAAGGTTTATAAGGAACAGTTCCCGATCTTTGACCACTTTCAGATAAGCAGGCAGGTCAAGGGACTCTTCGGCCGCACCATCTCATTCAAGGGCGGTTCATACCTTATAATTGAGCATACGGAAGCCCTGCATGTGGTAGACGTGAACAGCGGCAACAGGTCAAAGACAGGCAGCGACCAGGAATCCAATGCTCTTTCTGTGAATCTTGAGGCGGCAAGAGAGATCGCACGACAACTGCGCCTTAGAGATATGGGCGGAATAATAGTGATCGATTTCATCGATCTGCAGTCGAATGAAAACCGGCAGGCTCTCTTTGACAAGATGAAGGACCTGATGAGCGAGGACAGGGCCAAGCATAATATATTACCGCTGAGTAAGTTCGGACTAATGCAGATAACCCGGCAGAGGGTAAGGCCAGAGATGACCATCGTCACTGATGAAAAATGCCCCGTATGCAGGGGAGGGGGTAAAACGGCATCAACCATTCTCCTCACTGATGAGATAGAACGGACTCTTGTGTCTATCCTTGAAAAAGTGAAGACCCGCAAGCTGATGCTGCGTACACACCCGTTCGTTGCAGCGTACCTCAGGGAAGGGCTCTTTACCCTGATAGGGAAGATCAACAAGAAGCACGATGTCAGTATTAAAGTTCAGGCTGTGCCTTCGTACCACTTCCTGCAATATGAATTCTTTGACAGGGAAGGTAATGAGATCGACCTTACGTAAAAAGTAATGTAAATATACCATGGCAGAGACGTCCAATTTGGGCGTCTCTGCTATTTCTGTACAATCCTGATCGCTCCCCTGGTGGCTTCTATCCTGATCTTCGATGAACCGGGAGAACTGCCGTACCTGCCGGAGGTGATGTATATCTTGTCTTCTTCATTAACCGTTGTGCGCTCAGGCTCAGGCGTTATTCCTGAAAGAGAGACAAATGCGTTGGTGTGACGGATCTCCAGGTCATAGCTTGCCTTCTCCGGCAGGAGAAGATCGACATCCGTGTATGAAGAGCTTATATCAATAAGTGAAAACTTCTCATCAACCTTTTCACAGGAAAGGTTGCCGTATTTCATCACAAGGCTCAGCTCCTTCGTCATATTTTCAACAGTGATGTCACTGAAGTGCGATATCCCTGTGATGCCAGATACGCTGCCAAGGTTGATATCATCACTCTTGGAATTAATATCCACTGTGCCACTACTGTCGATCCACACTTTTGACGACACTGAAGTGAGTTTGATGTCCTCTGTCTCTTTCGTTCTTAACTCACTGAACGACAAAATGATTTTGCCTTTCTTAATGCTTCTTACATTGGCTTTGCAGAAGGTGAGATCAATCTGCCCGGCATTTTCAATCTCTCCAGCATCGAGCG